>ENA-UEQK01000973-UEQK01000973.1-human-gut-metagenome-genome-assembly--contig:-NODE-973-length-19026-cov-6.221120_pt1 | contig 19026 bp, 11 predicted proteins | sample MGYA00242939_ERZ507942 | MGnify/ENA primary metagenome ERZ507942 (study PRJEB26167, sample SAMN06115485) | human gut metagenome | host: Homo sapiens | place: China:Chongqing | collected 2015-03-30... | reverse complement strand
CTTCTTCTTTCATTATTTCTTTTCTTCCTAATGAAGTGCTTCCTTTGTCTATGGAAGGGGTAAAGCAAAATTTGGGGATAATCGCGTCTCCTATGCAGTTTTCTCAAGAGAAGAATTATTATTGGATCAGACAAAAGAAATTGGGGCTGTATGCTTATGATCCCCAAAGAGATCGTATGTCTGTTGTTAAGAATGACAGGGAGCTTTCTTTTTTCTTTGAGAAGCCATCGGATAGAGAGGGAATCTATATGGTAAGGGATCATTCGGTTATATTAATTCGGTATAAGGAGGACCGGCTTTTTGAATCCATCGTATGTACCATACCCATTAAACAAGGTGAGCGTATCCGCGCTTTGCATGATGACCGTCGTGGGAATCTTTGGATAGGTACCACTTACCATTTATTCCGGTATAGGATGAAGGATGGCCGATTGACTACAGTTTGTGATGATGTTGGTTTTATAAATGCTATCGTTTCGTCTAATGAAGGAGTTGTTTATTTTGCAACTGAAAGTAGAGGGTTGTGGAGAGTTTCCGGAGAAAGCCGGTTGCAAATAAAGGATACAGGAGAAAATTATTCGGTATTGACTGTCGCACCGGACAACAATCTTTGGGTGGGTACTAAACAGGGCAATGTGTATAGTTATTCTCCGGATACGAATGATTTTATTTCCCGGACAAAAGATTGTGGATTGACAGGGGATGCTGTGTTGGATATAAAGTCGGATGACGATGGAAATCTTTGGATTCTTACATCACAGCGGGTGATGGTCTATCATCCCGGAACACATATCTTTACTATGATGTCTTGTACTGATTCTTGGATAAATCTGGAAGATTTCCAGTCATTGTATAAAGGTCCTCGGGGAGAAATGAGTGTGGGTGGACGAGGTGGAATTGTGACTTTTCCTCACTATAATGAAAAAAAGAGGAGGATACCTGAGCCAACGGTGTGTTTGACATCCGTCGAAATGAATAACACCTCTGAAATCGGGGTGGATAATCAAAAGAAAATAAGCCTGTCTCCTCATGAGAGAAATGTGAAATTGTTTTTTTCTACTTTTGACCATTTGAATACGAATAAGGTAAGATATGCTTATCGTTATAAACAAAGAAACGATAATTGGGTGGCCTTTCCGGCAGGGGAAAATAGTATCGGCTTGTCTGATTTGTCAAAGGGGGAATTTGAACTGGAAGTCCGTGCTACAGATGAGAATGGGCTGTGGAGTAAGAGTACATTGACGGTCATGATCCAATGTTTGCCTGCTTGGTATGAAACAGGCTGGGCGTATTTGTTTTATGTGCTTGTTGTTTTATCGGTTGTTTGGGGATTGGGCCGGATGTATATGAAATTACGGGAGTCCATTGTTGCACAGACTGTTCTGCCATTGGAACAAAATCCGGAGCAAAGGCAAGAGATAGATCCATTGCCGGAAGAAGGAAAAGTAGAAGCGAATTCTATTTCAGCATCTGATGAGCAATTAATAAGGAAGGCATTGGATATGGTTGAGAAGAACCTTAGTAATCCTGAATATTCCATAGAAGATTTAAGTAGGGATATGTGCATGAGTCGTGCCACTCTTTACCGGAAGATTACATCTATCACCGGAAGTTCGCCTTCTGATTTTGTGAAGAATGTACGTCTTCGTAAAGCTGCGGAATTATTGAAAGAGGGAGGTCTTTCCATTGCTGAGATAGCTGATAAGGTTGGTTTTAATACACCTAGTTATTTCACAAAATCATTCAAGAAACTGTTTGGGGTATTGCCTACACAATATAAATAAGCTTATAACGGGCTCTGTCGTTTTATTTTGCAACATTTGTTCCATATCTTGCAACGTGTGAACGGTTTGTATCGAAGAGTGTTTTCTACTTTTACAACCTATAAAGAATATGAACCAATAATTAATTAAAAACGATTTGTTGGATATGAAATGTATTTTGTTGTTTTTATCGTTAGTCTGCTCGTTGAGTGTGAGCGCACAGTATTGTTCAGAAGTATGGTCTCCCGACAATGGGGACGGTACCTATACCAATCCTGTGATAAATGCTGATTATAGTGATCCCGATGTGGTAGCTGTAGGCGATGATTATTATCTTACAGCCAGTTCTTTTAACTGTATGCCCGGGCTACCTATTTTACACAGTAAAGACCTTGTTAATTGGGAGATAATAGGTCACGCCTTGCGTAGCCAGTTTCCTGATTCTGTGCGCACACAACATGGTATGGGTGTATATGCTCCGAGTATAAGATATCATTCAGGCGAATTCTATATCTATTGGGGAGATCCCGATCGGGGTATTTTTATGGTGAAAACCAAAGATCCTGCAGGTGAATGGGAAAAACCGGTGATGGTGGTTGAAGGTCTCGGGTATATCGATACGACTCCGTTGTGGGATGAGGATGGTCGTTGTTATCTTGTCAATGGATGGGCTAACAGTCGTATAGGTTTTAATGGTGTGCTTACTGTACGTGAATTGTCTGCTGATGGTACACGCGCCATAGGTGAGCCATGTATTGTATTCGATGGTGATGCTACAGGCAATGTTACTACCGAAGGACCTAAGTTTTATAAGCGTGACGGCTGGTATTGGATTCTTTGTCCTGCCGGTGGTGTAGCTGGAGGCTGGCAGTTGGCTATGCGCAGTAAATCGCCTTATGGTCCATATGAATGGAAACGTGTATTGGAACGCGGAAAAACCACGATGAATGGACCTCATCAAGGTGGATGGATACATACAAAATATGGTGAAGACTGGTTTATACATTTTCAGGATAAAGGTCCTTATGGCCGCGTGTGTCATTTACAACCTGTCGATTGGAGTAGTGGATGGCCTGTTATGGGGAATGCTGGTGAGCCTTACTGGAAATTCCGTAAGCCGAAATCAGATAGTAAGACTATAGTTAATCCTGTGGAGACTGATGAGTTTGATTCATCAAAACTTGGTATGCAGTGGCAATGGCAAAATGATTATAAAGAAAGTTACGGGCAAGCTACAAGTATGGGGTTTTTCCGCCTGTTTACGTATGCATTACCTGAGCTTGGAGATGTCAGTAATCTGTGGTATGTACCGAATATGCTATTACAGAAAACACCGGCTGATGAATTTACAGCTACCACAAAGCTGAGTTTTTGTTCGCGTAATTCAGACCAGTATGTTGGTCTTGTCTGTATGTCGGCCGAATATTCGTCTGTGGGTCTGCAACGTACCGAGGACGGTTACGAGTTACAGATACGCCATAATCCGAATGCCATGCGTACTCACTTGACTGATGAGGTGTTAACTGTGGATACCTTGAAACCCACACAAAAAGGAACTCCACGTAAGGGACGTCCTGCGGAGATGCATATAAAGGATGTGTACCTACGCATGAGTATAAAAGACAGCAAGGTGAACTATGCCTACAGCATTGATGGAAAGAAATGGAAGAAGGCTGGTGGCGAGTATGCTATGGGCAAAGGACGTTGGATAGGTTCAAAAATAGGATTTTTTGCCGTTGATCCAAATAAGACCGGTCGCAAAGGATTTATTGATATCGACTGGTTCAGGATTTCCCGATAGCTACTCTGTAGTCGTATCTTGCAACATTTGTTCCACATCTTGAAACGTGGGAGCGGTTTGTATCAAGGTGGATTTTCTACATTTGCTGTTGATAAATCAATGAATAATACCATGAACAGACAGAATTTACTTATTTTATTATGTATGCTTTTGCTTTTTCCCGTATCCGGACAGAGCAATAACCGTGAGAAATATAATTTTAACCCTGGATGGTTGCTTTATATCGGAGATACGCCGGGGGCGGAAAGAACGGATTTTTCCGATGAAAACTGGAAAAAAATTACTTTGCCCCGGGCTTTTAATGAAGATGAGGCATTTAAAGTACATATATGGGGAATGACGGATACTATAGCCTGGTATAGAAAACATTTCAGGCTCCCTAAGACTGCAAAAGGGAAGAAGGTCTTTATTGAGTTTGAGGGAGTACGGCAGGCGGCGGATTTCTATTTGAACGGCAAGCATATAGGATTGCATGAAAATGGGGTGATGGCGGTAGGCTTTGATCTGACTCCGTTTCTGAATTTTGGTGGAGAGAATGTGATTGCTCTCCGAACAGACAATGACTGGAGGTATAAGGAGCGTTCGACTGGAAGTTTGTTCCAGTGGAATGATAGAAATTTCAATGCCAATTATGGAGGAGTACCTAAAAATGTATGGTTGCACATTACTGATAAATTATACCAGACCTTGCCTCTATACAGTAATTTACAGACTACAGGGACTTACATCTATGCATCCGATATTAAGGTAAAGACCCGTGAGGCGGTTGTTCATGCAGAGTCACAGGTGCGGAATGAGTATGGCAAGTCCGTTCATGTGGATTATGAGGTGAGCATTTATGATTATGATGGAAAAAGGGTCAGTACATTCCGGGGACAACCGACGACAATGCAGTCCGGAGAAACAGTTGTATTGAAAGCTTCTGCACCGTTAAAAGATCTTCATTTTTGGAGTTGGGGCTATGGCTATTTATATGATGTGAAGACTACCCTGTTGGTGAATGGCCGTCCAGTGGATGAAGTTGTTACCAGGACAGGTTTCCGCAAGACTCGTTTTGGAGAAGGAAAAGTGTGGCTCAATGACCGTGTGTTGCAGTTGAAGGGATATGCGCAACGGTCCAGTAATGAATGGCCGGGAGTAGGAATGTCTGTACCGCCTTGGATGAGTGACTACTCTAACGGATTAATGATTGAGCATAATGCCAATCTTTTTCGGTGGATGCATGTCACTCCCTGGAAACAGGATGTGGAATCTTGTGACCGTGTGGGGGTGATACAGATGTTGCCTGCAGGAGATGCGGAAAAAGATGTGACCGGCAGACGTTGGGAACAACGGAAAGAGTTGATGAGGGATGTCATTATTTATATGCGTAATAATCCAAGTATTTTATTTTATGAATCGGGAAATGATATATCGCAATTAACTGCAACGAATTAGAACCAACTATAATGAAGTCGCTGAAATTCAGCGGCTTTTTTATTTGCCCAAAATCCAGTTCATAGCGATTGGATAGTGTTGTTCACCATATTTTTCTACCGTATTTCTACCGCGAAACAAATTGGGGTTTGCCCCCAATGTCACACTGACGCATTTGGCGACATGGGTGAACAATGGTTTACGTAGAGAGACAAAAAGGGAAATTAAAACTATATGGTTTCACTTAAAATATGGAGTAAACAACATGGAAGTAAAAAGAATTTGTCAATGGTGTGGTAAACCTTTTATAGCTCAGAAAACCACAACCAATTATTGTAGTCCTCAATGTTCTAAACGAGGCTACAAACATCGAATGAAAGAGCGAAGAATGGAGCTCATTCAGAGTCAAGATTTGTTAGAGGTAAAGAAAAGGCTGGAAAATCAAGAATACTTTACCTTTTCACAAGCAGCTAAATTGATGGGAGTTTCTCGTCAGTACATATACAAATTAGTCAAAGAGGATAAGTTAAGAGCAAGTCGAATTAGTTCACGAATGTCTTTTATTCGAAGAACTGATATAGAACTTTTGCTTAAATCTAAACCTTATGAACGTGTGATGTCAAAAGTCGAATTTGATATTGCTGAATACTATACTGCTGAGGAAATCGCAGAGAAGTACAAGGTCAACACCAAATGGGTATGGACTTATACACGGGAGCATAATGTGCCAAAAGTAAAAATCCGTCAGTTCAACTATTACAGCAAAAAGCATATTGATGCTGCTTTTGCCAAATACAAGACAGATAATGATCTGACCGAATGGTACACTCCCGAAGAGATAGAACAAAAGTATGGGATGAGTCGGGTTGCCATCCGTTCCCATGTCTATCGGAACAATATCCCTTCAAAGAAAGAGCACGGGCAGATATTCTACTCGAAGCTACATTTTGACCTATCCAAGCAGACTGCCGAAGATAATGCTTCGGAGTACTACACCGTGCAGGAAGCCATGAAGAAATACAATCTCACACGGGATTCTGTCTATGGTATTCTGCAGTTCCACGAAATCAAACGTGAGAAGAAAGGTCGTTTCGTGAGATTCCTGAAAGTGGAATTTGACCATGTAATGGGAGCCCGAAAATAAGACTAATCCTGAATTTAGGCAGACCAGAAAATGATTCTAAAAATGAGCATTGTCTGTGTCAAGCCATTACGGACATTTGCAGCAAATCAAGTATAAACTAATAATAATTGTAACTATGTTAGAATGTAAAACAGTAACATTGAGAACACGCCCTTTGAAACATGGGATGCTTTCTTACTATCTGGATTATTATCCTGGCTATCGTGACCAGGAAACAATGAAAACCATCCGCCACGAAGGATTGAACATTTATATTTATGCCAACCCCAAGAACGAGCGTGAACGCAACTTCAATGCCGTCATGTCGGAAAAGGCGGAAGCCATCCGATGCCGACGCTTTGAATCTATCGTTAATGACAGGTATGATTTCTTTGACAGGCACAAACTCAAAGCTGATTTTCTGGAATACTACCGCAAGCAGCTTCGCAAGCATGATCAAAAGTGGGAATTTGTGTACCACCATTTCTACAACTTCGTTCATGGCAAATGTACTTTTGAAGAAATTGATATTGACCTTTGTAATAAGTTTCGTGAGTATCTGCTAAATGCCAAACAACTCAGGCGTGACGACCGCATTTCAAAGAACTCTGCTTCCGGCTATTGGTCAACATTCAGGGGACTTTTGAAGATTCTTTATCGCAATCGGCTAATCAAAACCAACATCAATGACTTTTTGGATAAAATCGAAACGGAAGATACTCCCAAAGACTATCTAAGTGTGGAAGAACTATACAAATTGGCAGAAACACCTTGCAAAAAGCCGATTCTGAAAACAGCGGCATTGTTTTCATGTCTGACTAGTCTTAGAATCAGCGATATACTATCGTTACAATGGCATGAAATCGTCGACTTTGCAGCCGGAGGGAAATGTGTCCATACAATTACCCAAAAGACCAAAACAGAGGACATCATTCCAATCAGTGACGAAGCCCTGCAATTAATCGGCTATTCTCCGGAAAAAACTGGATTGGTATTTAAAGGATTGAAACGAAGTTGGACACAGCATCCCATGAAAGAGTGGATTCGCGAAGCTGGTATAACCAAGAATATCACTTTCCACTCCTACCGAAGAACATACGCAACACTTCAAGGAGCAGCTGGCACAGACATACGTACCATTCAAAGTAACATGGCACATAAAAGTATCACCACGACACAACGGTACATGAAAGTTGTGGACAGCAACAAGCGTGAAGCCAGCAACAGAATTTCTTTAATCCGCAAGTAAGAATTAAGACTTAAATAATCTCGTTTTTATCGCTCAGAGTATGATATTTTGCATCAAATCATACTCTGAGCATATTTTTTATTAAATTCTGAACGATTATCCATTACAAACAGCAACTATTTGGAAATCTGCATATACATTTGTCTTATTGTAAAACTCAAACAGTATCAGTTTATGACGAATAGTATTAAAATCTCTCCTCAAAGAACCAGTTTCATACTTTCAGCAAATGTCATCCTTTACTGGGCAACAGACTCCTATTTATATCTTAATTGCCATATCGACATAATGGAGTATTCCACTCCAGTTATTTTATATATCACGGCAATGATACTTGCCTGTGGAGTACTTAAGCGTTTCTTCTTCCGCTTCATTACAAAGAATGAATTGAGTTTGTCTTTTGGCAAGCAAGTAAAACCTCTATCCGAACAAATTAAGGAGATTGAGCCGGAGTGTCCAAACGACAAGGAGATAAATCCGGTAAATTTAATTGCAGAAAGTGTTGTAAAACAATATTACATGGATAATTATGAAGTACGTGTAGCTGAGATTGAACGTAAAAAAGCCGAAAGGCAGGCAGACATTAAGCGTGTCATTCATGAATATACCACATTTGTAATGACGGAATTTCTCTCAAAAGAAGATATTGAAATTCTGCATGAAAACATAGAGTATTTTGCGCACGGACAGTCTGATTTATACAAGCCAATCCGTTCAAAAGTAGATAATTCCCTCCGTTCTATCGACCTAATGCATTTCGTATGGAATATCGGGGAGAGATTGAGCATTTCCCTTATAGACAGAGCAACATTTATACATACCATATTCCCACATGAACTAAAAGATGCTTCAATTAAATACTTGTCTAAAAATCTTCGGACACGCGGAGTTTGTAAAATAGCACTTGATATTCCTAAAACCGGAGATTACCACTTCAAATGCATGAAGAATGACTCTGAATCTGAGGTAAATTCAGCTAATTAGGGTTATTCAACGCAGACTGAAATATTATTACTTTCTGATAGTTGTCAGCATTACATCATTGTGTTGGTTTGCAGCATGTTTAACAAAAACAATGTTATATATGCAAAAAGACAAACTGACCTTTAATGACCTGCCGGAAGTGGTAGGAGAACTTTGCGAGAGAATTGCAAGTATGGAAACGTTGCTGGCGGAAAAACTTCATCAGCAGCATAACGAAGTAAAAAAGGACACCCATGTTCCAATGACCGTAGATGAAGTCTGCGAGTATCTGGGAATCTCGAAATCATCCTTTTATTACAAAGCCAAGCATGGCGGTATCCCAATCATTAAACAAGGCAAACACTTGTTTGTTTATCGTGATGAGTTGGACAAATGGTTGGAAAGCGGAAGAAAAGGAGAAACTCCTATAAGCATTGAAGAAGAACACGCCCGAATGCTTGCAACTACACGTCGCAAAGCCAACCCTAAAAGCTGGTGAGTATGGAAACGGTAGCACCCATCGAAGATCCTACTCAGGTCGCTACAAGATGGCAAGATACAATGCTCAGCTTGGAAAAGGAATACGAACAGGAGCCGGAAGTTCTGAAAATAGGCGGAGTACCTATCGGAACATTGGGGAATTTCAGCGCATCCATAGGCAAGGCTAAAAGCAAAAAGACTTTCAATGTGTCGGCTATGGTGGCAGCAGCTTTGTCCGAAAAGGAAGTCCTTAACTACACAACGGATTTCCCTGAAGGCAAGAACCGCATCCTTTACATCGACACCGAACAGAGTCAGAACCATTGTATGATTGTGATGCACCGTATCATGAAACTGGCAGAGTTGCCAGCCAATGAGGATTGCGACCGTTTCTTTTTTCTCGCCCTACGAAAGTTCAATCCGAAAGAGCGTCTGGCTATCATAGACAATGCCATCAGCCAGATTGAGGGTCTCGGCTTCGTGGTAATAGACGGAATCCGTGACCTAGTTTATGACATCAATTCACCAAGTGAAGCCACCTGCGTAATTTCCAAACTTATGCAGTGGACTGACGAATATCAGATCCATCTCCACACCATCCTTCATCAGAACAAAAGCGATGAAAATGCCCGTGGTCACATCGGCACGGAAATCAACAACAAGGCTGAAACAGTCATCCAAATCGAGAAAGACAAAGACGATAGTAACATCAGCAAAGTGGAAAGTGTGCATACCCGTTCCAAGGACTTTCTGCCATTTGCGTTTTGCATCAATGACCAATCACTTCCCGAACTTCTGCCGGACTATGTGCCGACCAAGAAAAATGCAGGTCGTCCCAAGCAGGAACCCTTCTCCCCTTATAGAGACATCCACGAAACAATCCATCGCAAGGCTCTTGAACTGGCTTTTGAGGGAAGAGAAACTATTTCGGGATATAAGGCTTTGGAAGAAGAACTGACCACAGCCTACGAACTGGCAGGGACGAAATTGAATCACAACAAGATTGTGGAGATAATTAAGTTTCTCACGAACAAACGGATGGTGGTTCAGGAAAGCCGTGGCATTTATCGGTTCATGCCGGATTACCACTATTGACTCTCCACTTGACTTTATTCCAAAGTGTCTATTCGGGATAAGTCAAAGTTTAAGTGCAACGACTGATTTCATGATAATTCACAGAATCGGTCGTTGCCATTTTATTTGCCAGTTTATTGTGGACAATCCGGTTTTAGAATGTTATGGCAATCTGTTTGGAAAGATTACTCCTTTTCTGCCACTTGTAGATTTTTATGTCCGTTCAATACAGTAATTGTCAAAATCGCAATCTTCAGATTGGCACATAAAATGACACATTCCTAACAAAGTAATTTCTATTTTGCTGTTCTTCAATATGAATCCTTATTAAAATTCGGCAAATGTGCTGGAAGAATCAGTATTTGAATATCGGCATAGCGATGTACTAAATGCCGAACTTATTTCAATCTTTTGCCCATTGCCTCTATTGGTTGAATGTTCTGACACTATATTGAAATCCGAAATCAACACTACCGTGACACTAAATGTGACATTAATGCCATTTGAGTTGCCATCTATTCACACCTTTATACGTCAAAATCACTCTCTAAATCGCCTTTGACAGTCAAACAAAGCCATAAATATCAAACATTTTACTTCAAAACACGTCTTTTTTAAGCCATGGGCTTGCCCGTTGTACAGACATTATCTTGTATGGGGAGCCTAATCCCCCAAGCGACCAATCGGCCGTTTGAGAATGCCAATTTTCCAGCAAGCTGATTGGATGAAAAATAGCGTTATTTGAGCACTTCTTCTTTTCGTCAACCTCTTCCTCGTCTTTCTCGAAAAAAACAAAATTTGCACACTTAATTGCGCTTGGGCTTGCCCATTATACGACCTCTATTGAGTTAGGGTAACTCAATACCCCAAGCGATAAATCGCTCGTGAGAAGTTGCCAATCCCTGGCAAGCAGAATTTGGCTTTATTGCGATGATGGAGCGCATTTCAGTAGTGCTTTTACGAACTCTTTTGTGAACCCTACTGGTTCTTTTATGAACTCTTATATGAACTCTTTTCTTGCTTTTAAGTGGTATCCTGGAGTAACGTCGGCCACCATCAATGCGGATACTAGATGATGAACACAAAACTATTGTCCGAACACTTGCCAATTTAACGACATCAACCTGCCAGATTCCTAAGATTGATTTAGCCAACTTCCGAATAGCATCCTAAAATAGGAAATAGCCTATCCTCTTTGTAGTGCGTAAAAATACGCAGTCCACTGCGTAAAATGTAAGATTGTACATTTGCTAATAAATTTCAACCAGTTGCTTATTTGCAGACTCGCTTTTACGAACTCAAAAATCGCCAATCATGTTGGAATCGAGAGTGAGAGGATTGCATTTGAATATCCTCCCACTCTTTATTCGTCATTTACCAAGAGACTTGAATACTTTTGCAATGCAACGCTTTTTCTGTTCCATATTCGGGTGGACATAGAGATCCAGAGTCGTCGAGATATTGGAATGTCCCAGCAATACGCTGACTGTCTTGTAGTCGCATCCGGCTTCTATGCAGCGAGTGGCAAAGCTATGGCGGAGTCCGTGATATTTTAGTTTTGGGATACCCAATTTTTCCATCAGTTTGGTGTAATAATTCCGATAGGTTCGTGGTTCTGTCGGATATTCATCATTGGTTAGAATATAGAAATCATCATTGACCACCTTTTTTAGAGGCTTCATCATTGCGAGCAACTCCTTTGTCATTGGAATCTCTCTACATGAGTTCTGCGTTTTGGGAGTATTGATAACCAATTTAGTATGTTTCTGTACTCCATCAATGATATAAATTCGCTCGATTGTTCGGTTTACAGTAATAGTTCCTTCCATTATGTTGATATCACTCCACTTCAAGGCACACACTTCCCCAATACGAAGCCCGGTACACAGACTTATGTAAATACCAAGTCCGGTAAAGGAGAAATGGTTTTGAATATGGTTGAGAACCTTTTTGTGATTGGCTACCGATAGTACCTCCACTTCTTTGTTTGTCGATGAGGTTGGATATTTGATATCCCATTCATAATAGTCCATCCACTCGTTTTTCATACCGAACTTCATCACCATTTTTAGGACGATCAAAATATCCTTTACGGATTTTACACTTAATCCATTCTCGATTTTTCGCAAGACATAGTCCTGCACAATCTTTTCATGTAGCGAATCACACTCTCCAAAAGTAGGGAGGATGTGGTTCTCCAAGATTAACACATAAGCTGCCATTGTAGACTGCTTCACAAACGGTCGCTTGCTATCTTTCCATACGACCGCAATTTCTCTAATTGTTTTATGTCCCATAATTGTATATAAATATGTTGTAACATATAATTAGAGAAACGAAATGCCTTGATGTTCCCCATTTGAGATTCCCTGAGTTTAGTGGAGAGTGGAAGAAACATTCATTAGGTGAAATCGGTGAAACAATTATAGGTTTAACATATAAACCTTCTGATGTTGTAGATAATAACGGAATTATTGTCTTTCGTTCCTCGAATATAAAAAACGGAATGATAGACTATTCTGATTTAGTACGTGTTAATAAACATATTAAGGACAAAATCATTACGAAAGAGAATGATATTTTAGTATGTGCAAGAAATGGCAGCCAACGACTGATAGGTAAAAATGCTATAATAAAACAAGAAGATGCTAACAATACATTTGGGGCATTTATGATGGTATATCGAGCTAACGATAACCCATTTATACTTCCATTACTAAGTACAAAGAAGTATTTTTCGCAAGTGGGAGAAAATCTAGGAGCAAGAATAAATCAGATAACGACATCTGATTTTAACGGATTTGAATTCTACTTTCCTGAGAACCATGCAGAACGCACAAAAATAGCAGAGCTATTTCGACTATTGGATGAGCGTATCGCCACCCAAAACAAAATCATTTATAAATTGAAATCCTTAATCAGAGGAATTGCACAGAATATGGTGCATAGGGGGAAGCCAAATGTACGTTTGTCGGATTGCATGATTTGCAATTCCTCAACTTTACAAGAAAGTGAGGTCTTAGAAAGTGGTACATATCCTGTATATGGTGCTAATGGCATAGTTGGATACCTTGATTGTTACGCAACCCTCAATGAAGCCATTTATATTATCAAAGATGGTTCAGGAGTTGGAACTGTTTTTTACGTGGCAGGCAAGTGCTCTGCGGCAGGCACATTGAACACCTTACAAGCCAAAGAAGGTTATTCTCTCCAATACCTTTATTATTTGCTGACGGTCTTCAACTTTGAACCTTATAAAACTGGTATGGCGATACCTCACATATATTTCAAGGACTATGGAAAAGCAAAAGTCTTTTGTCCGTCACATTCAGAGCAATTTAAATATACCAAGTTGTTATCTACAATAGATAGTAAACTATTAGCAGAACAGAATGCTCTGGTAAACTATAATTTGCAGAAGCAATACTTGCTTCGTCAGATGTTTATATGAACATCTGACGAAGTAGATACTGCTTTTGTCCTTGAGATTGTTTTAGTATGTTTTGCAGAAATTCCAGTTTTGTATTTAACGAGCATAACAATTTTGATATTGCTAACAGTTCGTTAGCATTACTGGGAATAGCGACATAGCTCTCTAAGAAGCGTTGGTTGGCAATATTTATTGTGTTCTTTGCTCCTTTCTGAACGAGAGGGTGAAGATAGTTCAGAGTATTCAATTCACTCTTGAAATACTCATGCAAGAACACACCCGTTGAAAATGTTTTAGGCTCATAAACTCCATATAGAGGTGACACAGCGACTTCGTTTTGATTGTAACTTTGCTTTATAATTCCGTAAGGAAATGAACCTGTTGGACTTTTCGTATATACCAAATCACCATAATGTACCACATGATATTTTGATGTATCACTGGCAGCGAACGAGCGACCAAGATATTCCATTTGATTTACAATCCCTTGAATAACAGACACGGAATAAACTGGGTAAAGGCTCTTATTCAATTCATTTCTTTCGGTAAGAACATTGGAAAGGAGAACCTTCTTCCAAGTCCCATTTGACAGTCCTCGCTTTTGCAGTTCAACCATAATTCCTCTGATTAAGGATTTCAATTTATAAATGATTTTGTTTTGGGTAGCGATGCGCTCATCTATAAGTCGCAAGAGCGTGGCTATTTTCGTTTGCTCTACTTTGGACGGAATGCCAATAAAGCACTCGGAAAAATTCTTTGTGCTGATGGAATAGATTTTTGTTCCTTGTGCTATTCGTCTAATCTGATTATGAAATGCAGATGACGAAAAAGCATATCCTTTGAAGCCGATAACAGTTTTATTTTTATTGTCACGTCCATGAATTGTATGCAATCCACATACAATGTTTTTTCCTGCAAGGTCAAAGAACTCAATAGGCTTGGCTACTTCATTCGTATCTTCCGAGGCATCTGCAAAAGCCACATCACCCTCTTTACACAATTCAAAGTTCTTGGGCATATTGTCCTCTTTGATATTGGGTAAATTATCTCTTGTCAAATCAACCATAGTAGGAAGCCCAACATGAATTAGTCCATAATGTAAGTTCATCATGGCTTTCGTTCCATATTCAAGTTGCTCCCAGCTTAAAGAATTGGTTGAATAGAAGTCCAATAGCTCGGACACTTTACATATTTCCCACTCTTCACTAAATTCCGGGAATCTCAAATGGGGAACATTAAGGACTTTTTTATCTTTATTATCTATTGCCATAGTTGTCATTATTTTATAGGATTCAAGTCAAATGGAAGCAATGGTGTTTCATCATTACCCTCATTAAAACGGTCAAAATCCGATATGTATGATTTGTCTTGAATCAGTTTATATTTTTCGTATTCGCTATAAGCCTTATCTCTTGCTTCCTCTTGTGTTACTTTTCCGGCTGTATCGCACGGCTCGTAATCCATCGTTGCAAGATATTGTTGAAGGAACTTTTTCCAATCATCCATAGTTGAAACGATATGACGTGCAGCACGTGATTCTGCCATATCAAGAAAGGCAGTTGTGATAAGATTCAACTGGGACAATTCTGAATCTGACAGGTAATTTTTTGCGACGATGGTATCAGACTTTTGCACTCTTCCGTTAGGAGCTTTCTTCCACGTGGTAAGCCCCATATAAGGTTGCTCAGAATCAGCTCGTTGATAGATAATTTCCGCTGCCGTATGATGGGTAACGGCAAGGTGCATCATATTCTGTACCATCTTGAAGAACAACTTTGTATCTTCTGATTTCGGGTCATAATCCGCACTACATTCTGCATAAATGTCAGTTATCTTTTGGTAATATCTGCGCTCTGAGGTACGTATCTCACGAATACGCTCAAGCAAATCGTCAAAATAGTCTTTCCCGAAATGTTTGCCCTGTTTCAGTCTCTCATCATCAAGGGCATATCCTTTAATGATAAACTCTTTCAGCACTGAAGTAGCCCAAATACGGAATTGAGTAGCTTGATAGCTGTTTACTCTATACCCCACCGCCACAATAGCATCGAGGTTGTAAAATAGCGGCATACGTTCCACTTCCCGGTCTCCTTCTGTTTGAACTATCCCAATTTTTCGGATAGTTGCCTCTTTGGAAAGTTCTCCTGTTTCGTAAATTTGTCCGAGATGATAATTTATAGTTCTGACATCAACTCCAAACAAGTCCGCCATTCTTTTTTGTGACATCCAGAATGTTTCGCTGTTGAAAATGACTTCTACCCGTGCCTCCCCTTGTGCTGTTTTATACAACAATATATTAGAGCTTAGTGAATTATGCATAAGTTCTGCCATTGAGACAGATTGTGAGAAAAAGTCCCGTGCTTGTTGGACGAGCAACTTTTTACCATCAGCATTTTCCGCAATAATCATACATGCCATACGAGAGAGACGGAATATATTTACCTTGCGGAATGAGCCGTTTCCTATCTTGACCATATCAACCGCTTGGTTGAAATGTTCATCCACATTCATCCCTTTTTCTCCGGCTACTTTAATGGCTTTATCTATGACTCGTTGAAATTTCCAATAAGCAGAATAGCCCATCGCACCACAAAGGTCACGGGAACTCCAGTATTCATTCCCGTTTTCATCCTTGCGGCATATATTCTCAAATGAAGGAGTCATCTGAGGTATGTTGTCATTTTCACCCATTGCTATTACTTTTCTGAACTATTCTACCAGTCCCAATTCTTTCAGGTACACTTCAATCTCTTTGTTGAGTTCAGCACGTTTGGCTTCCAACTCCTTTATCTCTGCCATTACAGCCTTTATGTCGATAGGTTCTTCCTCTTCAAAGGTATCAACGTAACGTGGAATATTCAGATTGTAATCATTCTCGGCTATTTCTTGAAGAGAGGCAAGGTGACTGTACTTTTCTATTTCCTTGCGGTCACGATAAGTTTCGACAATCTTTTGGATATGTTGCTCACGAAGTTTGTTCTGGGTCTTTACCTTTTCAAACTCCTTGCTTGCATCAATAAACAGAATATTGTCATCTTCCTTACGACATTTCTTGAAAACAAGAATACAAGTCGGAATACTTGTACCATAGAAAATATTCGCAGGTAATCCTATAATGGCATCCACATAGTTTTTCTTTTCTATAAGGAAACGACGGATAACTCCCTCCGCATTTCCTCGAAATAGTACACCATGCGGAGCAACACAAGCCATTGTACCACCCTCGTTCAAGTGATAAATCATGTGCAGAATAAATGCATAATCGGCAGTCTTACGTGGTGCAAGCCGTCCTGCTTTGCTGAAACGATCATCAGTATTGAATTTGTCGGCAGCACTCCATTCGGCTGAGAACGGAGGATTTGCAACCACTGCATCAAACTGAGTATCACCAAAAGCATCCCATTCAAGTGTATCACCATTTTCAATCTTGAAGTTGCTGAATCTGATGCCATGAAGCAACATATTCATTCGGGCAAGGTTATAAGTTGTAGGATTCTTTTCCTGTCCATAAATATCAACTGCATTTCCAATATTAGCAGCACGAAGAAGCAACGAACCACTACCGCAAGTAGGGTCATATACATTGCGTAAACGCTGGTGTCCGATGGAAACAATTTCTGCTAAGATACGGCTGACTTCCTGCGGAGTATAGAACTCTCCAGCCTTTTTTCCGGCTCCTGCGGCAAATTGCGAAATCATATATTCGTAAGCATCACCCAAAATATCAATCTCCTGTGATGCCTCTACTCCGAAGTCTATATCATCTAATGCAAGAAGCACGTTACTAACGAGCGTGTTTTTATCGTCGGCAGTCTTGCCCAATTTAGGTGATGCCAAGTCTATATCTGAAAACAATCCGCCAAAATCTTCTTCACTATCCTGTCCTAAAGTACTGTCTTCAATACGCTTCAATGAACGTTCAAGCATAGGCAAGATATTTTCTTTACGCTTGATAGCCTCTATTACGGACGAAAACAAGAATTTCGGTTCTATGAAATAGCCGATATTCTCCAAGCATTGGTTCTTTGCTTCCTCTTGAAGTTCCACCGCATCGGCATCATCCATTTTCCACAATTCCTTAAAGGTTATTTCATCATCCACCAAGGCATTGTTGGCATACTTCTCTATTTTTTCCGACAAGTACTTATAGAAGATGAAACCTAATGTAAAATACATAAAGTCACTTGCCGACATATTGCCACGCAAACGATTTGCAACCTCCCAAAGTTGGTCACGGAGTTTCTGCTGTAATTCTTCGCTCATAATATCTTATTCCCAATTAAACGTTTTTATAATACTACGCAATCTTTCCATTATTCTCGTCAAAGCCTTTCGGGTTTTGATAAGACCGAGATGCTTCTCTTTCAATGCCTTTTGTATAATTTCAGGCTGTTCTTTTTGTAAATAGTCATACTCTTTTATGTAAAGATTAAGCACTTCGGCAGAAATTTGTTCATCATCCGCCAAATCACTCACAGCCTTATTGCGTTCTGACACAATATATTGGTTCAAACGTTCCTCTAATTCATTTGTTCCATCTGCTCTATTGCGCCCATTCATGAAGTTTTCCTTGTCTTCATCTACATTCTTTTGAATAAAGCCGTCGATGAGTTTTGCTTTGCCTCGCATTCCAGCATCCTTAATCATTGTATCAAGGATATGCTTGCGCTTTTCTGAATAATCATCGCTATATGGGTCAAGTTCCGCAATGAGTTCAAGAATATACGCTACATTGATAATATCACTATGCAGAAGTTCAAGACAGAAATCAATGTCTTCCAGCCCTTGACTATTGCCATATGGAACAGGATCTTCCGCAACAGTTGACTGTGTAGCAGGTGGGTCAATAAAACCAACCGTAATGTCGAGGTATTTACTCTTATAATCATTAAACTGCTGTTCGGTCATACCGAGGTCTTCAGCATCCTCGCTGTAATCTTCGTATATCTGGATTTCTGCATGTTTACGGATAATGTCTCTGAACGCAAGTACAAAATTCTTCTTGTCATTTTCACTTTGCAGAAGGTCTATACTACTTGGCGTTGGATATTTTTGCAGAAAATCTGTTGCCAAACCCTTGTACTCATGCTTAACTTTTTCAAACGGAGGACGTACTATATCTTCAGGATTGTCGGAATTGCTAAACAGTTTTATAGACGTATCAACATTGTTTTTCAGATCACGGAAGCATACGATTTTACCGAATCGTTTCTTCTCGTTCAACACTCGGTTGGTACGACTGAATGCTTGCAGCAAACCGTGATATTCCATATTCTTATCCACATAAAGTGTGTTCAGTTTTTTACTGTCAAAACCAGTAAGGAACATTCCCACGACAAGACAAAGGTCAAGCGGTTTCATATCCGCTTTCTTCTTTTTCATGCGCAGGTTGATGTCATCATAGTAAGCACGAAAGTTCTCTGTTGTAAAAGATGTGCCGTAGTTTTCATTATAATCATCCATAATGGATTGTAGTTCATCTGCTTCGCCCACACTTTCGCTGACATATTTTCCCGTACCCATACCAGTCTGTTCATCATCTTGACTATTATTGGCTGCGTATGTAAATACTGCACCTATACGGATTTTAGGATTCAATGATTTGAAAATCTTGTAATAGCGGATAAGCATAGGAACAGACTGTACAGCAAACAATGCGTCAAACTCTCCATCAAATGTAGATTTATTGAAGTTGTTAAGGATAAATCTTGCAATCTCCTCCATACG
>ENA-UEQK01000950-UEQK01000950.1-human-gut-metagenome-genome-assembly--contig:-NODE-950-length-19205-cov-11.913269_pt1 | contig 19205 bp, 19 predicted proteins | sample MGYA00242939_ERZ507942 | MGnify/ENA primary metagenome ERZ507942 (study PRJEB26167, sample SAMN06115485) | human gut metagenome | host: Homo sapiens | place: China:Chongqing | collected 2015-03-30... | reverse complement strand
TTTATCAGCGCACCGCTGGAGGATCGAATCGCGCGGGTGGCAAAGCGGCAGAAGGTAACGCCTGAGGAGGCCAAGAGCCTGATCCAGAAAACCGACAAGCGCCGGGCGTCCTACTGCGAATATTACGCGTCCAAGAAGTGGGGCGCTGTGGACGGCTACGATTTCTGCCTCAACAGCAGCGCGCTGGGTCTTGGCGGCACTGTGGAGCTGATCCGCAGCATGGTGGATCAGAAGGAGCATCCCATCCCCAGCCCCACGGAGGAAGATCCCACTCTGAAAGAGATATAATACTGAAAAAAGGGTATGTGCCTGTCGGCACATACCCTTTTACTTTATGGAGATACAGGCGGCGTTTTTAACGGTCAGGGGGATCATGCCCTTTTTGCAGTTCCTGAAAAGCAGATTCCCTCCCATGAACAGAGTCTTTGCAAAGGAACCCGTACTCCCGGTATAGGCTGATCGTTAAGCGGCAATCAGAACAGCATCAGCAGCGTTCCTGCCACGATCCCCGCAAGACCCAGGGCGGATTTCTTCGTCAGCTTCTCGTGGAACACAAGATAGGAGAACAGCACCGTTACCAAAATACTCAGCTTGTCGATGGGGACTACCACGCTGGCAGGGCCGTCCTGCAACGCCCTGTAGTAGCAAAGCCAGCTGCCGCCGGTGGCGAGGCCGGACAGGCAGATGAAGCCCAATTCGTTTTGGGGGATGGCCTTCAGTTCTCCCTGCTTACCGGTGACGAACACCATGACCCACGACATCACCAGCACCACCGCCGTGCGAATGGCCGTCCCCAGATTGGACTCAATCCCGGAGATGCCGATTTTTCCAAGGATGGCCGTCAGACTGGCAAACACAGCCGAACCCAGCGCATACCACAGCCATGCGGCGCTTTTGGTTTCGCCGCTGCTCTGTTTTTTTTCGATCATCAGGAAGGTGCCGACGGCGATCAGCACCACGCCGATGCCTTTAGTGAGGCTGACGCCTTCCTGCAAAAAGATGGCCGCCAGAATGATGGTCAGCACCGTGCTGGATTTGTCAATGGGGACGACCTTGTTTACGTCCCCCAGCTGAAGCGCCTTGAAATAGCACAGCCAGCTTGCGCCGGTGGCGAGGCCGGACAGCACCAGAAACAGCAGCGTCCGCCCACCGATGGCCGGGATCGTCCCCTGAGAGCCGACGACGAACACCATCAGCCAGGAGAAAATCAGCACCACCGCCGTGCGGATGGCGGTAGCCACGGTAGAGTCCGTTTTTCGGATGCCGCATTTGGCAAGAATGGAGGTCAGGCCTGCAAACAGGGCCGAACCGAACGCAAACAGAATCCACATGAATGATCGCTCCTCTTTCCCATCAATTCACAGGGGAATATAACCGACGCTCCGCGCTCAGAACGGTCTGCGGCAGCCTGGCTTCGCTTTTTCGACAGTGCTTCTTGCAGATGGAAACCGTATAGCCGTTCCACTCCAGACCGCTCCGCTCCATGGCGGCAAGACCGGCGTCATCCTCGATAATCAGTATTTTAGACAGAATGCTGCCTCTTTGCAAGAGGCGGCGTAAAAATTGTGTTCAGAACACTGCTTTCCACTTGGTATTCACATTCCAACTTCATATATGCTAAACTGCTGACATCGAATTTCACTTGAGTTTGATTCCTCCTCTGATTTCTTGTTCTTGATCGGCAGGTCATCTCAATTTTACAAAAGGTGGAGTTTTCTGCACATAGCTAAAGCTTTTGGAAACCGCCGGCATTGTCAGTAGTTTTTGATGCAAAAATCCGGGAGCGCCCCAGAGTGCTCCCGGATTTTGGAAATACAATCAGATCCTTACGATTTTCCACGCGCACCAGACCAGCAGCATCACAACGGCAAAGTGGAGTGCAGTCACCGCGAGGATCGAAAACGCCTTTAATTTTAGTCGCTCGATGGCTTTGCAAAGCAGCTTGCTGTCTATAACCGTCGCGCCAGCAACTTACCGATGTGATCCCTCCGCTGGCTTTCACCCGTTGCGTTCACCGTCCAATATGTCTGACAAGCCTACAGCCCACAAGGCAGACTTGCCAGAGTAATTTATGGAACGCCGATGTGAAAATTACAACCTTTGCAGAACGGCTTGCAGGTCGCGGGTCACAGTGCCGTCCTCCAGAAGAAAGCAGGGGATGCCGATGCCGCCGTTTTCCCGGACATCCGCATAAACGGGGCTGTCCTGCCGCAGAGCCAGATACACTTTCAAATCGGAAAGGCTGGCGGACAGATTCCTGAAGTCGATCTCCACTCTGGCTTCACTGAGACGGTTGAGGGCGTACAGCGTATCGGGACAGAGATGGCTGCCAATCACAGTTACTTTCATGCTCCAGTCCCCTTTGAATCAAAATGGATTTGCCGCAGGCCGCCTGCGGTACGTCAGGGCAGTTGGAGATGCGCCCGTTTCAGGGCGTGGCGCAGAGCAATGCACAGCGGGGGCGCCAGAATGATGGCAACTGCGCCGTTGAAAATGGACGCGGGGATCTTCAGCGGCAGAGCCGCGGCGGCGGTGGCGGCGGTGAGACCGCCCATCAGCAGGCCGTCGTAGGCAAAGGACTTGAAGAAGTAGAGAATGTAATAGGCCACGCAGCCCAACGCGGCGGCAATGGTGCAGCGGCCGTACTTGGGTTCTTCCCGGTCAGCCATAGCAAGGCCTGCCGCCAGCCCCATGATTCCTTTGGTGATGAGGGTGATCCAGCACTCCGGCGCATAGGCGGGGTTGGTCAGATCGTACAGCGCAGAGCCGACGCCAGAGGCCACGCCGCCCACAGGCCCCAGCAGCAGGCCGGACAGGCAGCACATGATGTTGGCCAGCGTGAAGGACGTCCGCCCGCCAATGGCAATGGGCATGGTGATCCGCAGATAATTGCTGACAAATACCAGAGCGGTCATCATGCCCAGCATGGTCAGCTTGTTTACATTTCCTTTTTCCTGATTCATGAGAACACTTCCTACATTTGAGATAGGCTGATTATAGCAGTACAGTGATCCTGTTTCAAATGCCAGTTTTGAAAAATTTAATAAGGTCACACAAGAAGTGACGCATGAAATAGCCCCCGCAGTCCGTGACTGCGGGGGCCGGGTTTTCAACAGGATATGGAATCTCTGGTGAGCTGCCGCTTACGCTTTGGGTTCCTCGGACTCAAACACCGCCTTGGCACTGGCGGCCAGGCCGGCCAGCCCCTGCAGCTCGCTGGGGATGATGATCTTGGTTGCCTTGCCGTCCGCTACCTTGGTCATGGCTTCCAGCGCCTTCAGCTTGACCACCTGATCGTTGGGTGCGGCTTCATTCAGCAGCTTCAAAGCGTCCGCCGTAGCCTGCTGCACCTTCATGATGGCTTCGCTTTCGGCTTCTGCCGCCAGAATCTTGGCGGTCTTTTCCGCCTCAGCTTCCATGATCTTGGCCTGCTTGGCGGCATCGGCCCGCAGAATGGCGGACTGCTTTTCGCCTTCGGCCACCAGAATCTGACTCTGCTTCTGGCCTTCGGCCTGCAAAATGGATTCCCGGCGTTCCCGCTCCGCCTTCATCTGCTTTTCCATGGCGTTCTGGATCTCCTTGGGCGGGATGATGTTCTTCAGCTCCACACGGTTGACCTTGATGCCCCAGGGGTCTGTGGCCTCGTCCAGAATGGAGCGCATCCGGGAGTTGATGGTGTCGCGGGAGGTCAGGGACTGATCCAGTTCCATGTCGCCGATGATGTTCCGGAGGGTGGTGGCCGTCAGGTTCTCGATGGCGTTCATGGGATGCTCCACGCCGTAGGTATACAGCTTGGGATCGGTGATCTGGAAGTAGATCACCGTGTCGATCTGCATGGTCACGTTATCCTTGGTGATGACAGGCTGGGGAGCAAAGTCCGCCACCTGCTCCTTCAGGGAGACTTTCTTGGCAATGCGTTCAATAAAGGGGACTTTCAGGTGCAGTCCCACGTTCCAGACTGTGCGAAACGCGCCCAGACGCTCCACTACATAGGCACGGGACTGCTGAACGATGACGATGTTGCTGACCACCAGAATCAGAAGCAGGACAATCAGGATGGGGATGATGATCCATTCCATAATGTGTAAACCTCCATTTTTACGGCACAGTCTGCGCGCCTTAGTATGTGTATTCTATCGTATTTTCAGCAGCAATGCAAGACTCTATGCAAAAACTGCGGATCTTCGCAAAAACCGGGACGGTTATCCGTCCCGGTTTTTCTGTTATTCTGCGCCTTCGGATTCCGGCGGCACCACAATGGTGGTGGGCGTTTCAGACTCCGCCGGCGGTGTGGAGGGTTCTGTCGTTGGCGTCTCCGATTCTGCCGGAGTGGTGGAGGGGTTGGATGCGGGCGTATCCGCCGGGGTACTGCCGGGCTGGACGGCGGGCCCCCGCAGAATCACCTTATTGCGGGACTTGTAGTCGCTGGAGGCTTCAAAATTGCTGGAGATCAGGTTGCCGTTGGCGTCGTACACGCTGCGGTAGGTTTTCCACTTGGAGCCGGTGTAGGGCGTGGTTTTGACCTTCTCCGTACCGGGAGCCAGCGTATTGTCGTCCTCGTAAACCACCTCATAATTGACGGTGGACAGCTTCTCGTTGGTCATTTTCACATGGGTACCGTTTACATTGGTCCCCAGAATCTTCACGGTGAGGTATCCGCCGCTGTAGCTGGTGGCGATCTTAATGGGGTAGAGCGTATCGTTGGTGAACTTGTAATCCGGGCCGCCCCAGGAAACAGTGGCGTCCATGCCGGGAGAGATGTAGGCGGGGATATAACGGTGGGCGTAGCGCTCCGTGATCTCCAGATTGCTCATCAGACAGGCAAGGTACAGGGTGGAGGAGGTCTGGCAGATGCCGCCGCCCACCTCGTCCACGGTCTCGCCCTTGACATAGGCGGGGGCAGGCTTGTAGCCGCGAGCCTCCGTCCGCTGTCCCACCGTCTGGTTATAGGAGAAGGCATCGCCGCTGTTGAGAACGATGCCGTTGATGCTCCTGGCGGAGAGCTTCACGTTGCCGATCCGCCCGGCGGAACCGGAAACATGGGTCCTGGCCTCCCCCAGAACGTCCCGGAACAGGACGGCTTTCAGCTGACTGGCTGTGACCTCCGGCTCCTCAATGGTGGCCGGCAGGGTCAGCGTCTCGCCGGGGGCGGCAGCGTCCATGGCGCTCTGAACGGCGTCCAGATCAAAGTCCGCGCCCACCTGTTCGGGGATAATAGCGCCTGTGGCGGCGTCATAGGAGGCGTTTTTCATCTTGCCGTGAAGCTGGTCGTGGATCTCCTGCGCGGTGAGGGTCTTGCCGGGGAGGATCTCAACGGGAAGCTCCACCACTGCCTCTGCTTCGGAACTGGTATGTACAGCATTTTGGATAGAACGGCGTAATTCGTTGTCCGCAACAGAACGGCCATCCTTGGCGGTGGTGATGTAGAGAGAATGATCCTCCAAGCGGCAAGTCGTATCAATCGGCTCAATATTTAAAGTTGCAGACAGTTTGGACATGGCCTGATCTAATTGCTGGCCGTCCCAGTACAGCGTGCCGCTATAGCCGGTATCCTTCCCCAGCAGGGCTTTCAGATAAGTAAAGCCTGTGGAGAGATATCCTTTTCCGTGCTGGAGGATAAAAGGAGTTTTTGCCATGCGTTCATAACCGTCTTCCGGGAAAAGTCCCAGTTCCTCAAAGGTAATGGAAGCGTCCGGCTCCCGACTCTCCGGGGAAACGGCATCCTGCTCACTAAGGTAGATTTTGCATATTCTCTGGGGAATTTCGGCTTCCAGTCTGGCCTGCGCTTCCTCTACTGTCAACCCATCTACCGCCACACCGTTGATATATGTATGCGGGAAAAAGGTGCTGCTGAAATTTGCCAGTATGCAGCAGGCGCCGTAAAATACCACGGCGGCGGCAGCGATGATCCCAATCGCCGCTTTCCAGCCTTTTCCACCCTTTTTCCGTTTCGGTTCCTCCGCCAGCCGCTTCCCCGGCTGGGTCTGCACATTGGCTTCCATCGGTTCCATGATGAAGCCCTCCTAAATCACAATATCGTTCAAAGAGAAACAGCTTCCCATCCAACGATATCATACCATCCTTTCCGCAAAAAAGGTGTTACAATCCGGTAACAGAGCCGGGATTTTTGCAGCAGAAGCCAGCCGGAGCAGCCGCTCCGACTGGCCTTTTCCGTTTTCTGCGGCGGCGCAGCCGCTGAAACGCAGGTTTGCTTCCCGTGCGGCGCGTTCAGCCCCGGCGGACAGCCTTGGGGATCCGAATGGTCAGGAGAATGGCGTCCTCCGTGTCCTCCCGGCGGGACTCCGCGCCGATGCCCGCTTCCCGAACCAGCCGCAGCCCCCGGTCCAGACTGTTGAGGAACAGCCGCACGTCCTTGAGGATGAAGGTGCGGCGGCCTGCGGGGGGCGTGGCTTGCAGGGCCTCCAGCCGCCGACTGACATACTGCTCCGTCTGGGCAACATTGAGTCCGGCCCGGATGATGTGCCGCAGGGCGGAAAGCCGCTCCTCCGGGTCTTCCAGCCGCAGCAATGCTCTGGCATGGCGCTCTGACAGGCCGTTTTCCACCAACAGACTGCGGCAGTCCGGGGACAGCCGCAGCAGCCGCAGCTTATTGGCCAGCGCAGAGGGCGACCTGCCCAGCAGCGCGGCGGCCTCCTCCTGCGTAACGCCGGACTGACGCAGATAGGCGGCGATGGCGGCGGCCTCCTCGAAGTAATGCAGATCCTTTCGCTGAATGTTCTCAATCAGCGCCAGCAGAGCGGATTCCTGATCCTCCGCCCGGATCTGGAGACAGGGAACCGTGTCCAGCCCCGCCAGCTTTGCCGCCCGGAGACGGCGCTCTCCCGCCACCAGCTCCCAGCCGGTCTTTGTCCGGCGGACGGTCAGGGGCTGGAGGATCCCGTGCCGGCGGATGGAGTCCGCCAGCTCTGCCAGCGGTTCCGGGGCGAAGTCCGTCCGGGGCTGGTAGGGGTTGGGGGCGATCGCCTCTACCGGCAGCCGGAGTATCTGTGTGTCCAACATAGCCGCATCCCTCCCGAATGTGCAGACATTCTGCCTGCTTTTTGCCCATTTTAGCGCAAAACAGCCGGAGAAACGGCGGGAAAACCGTCGGGAAATTAAAAAAAGCACGGAGTACTCCGTGCTTTTCTGTATAGGGGGAGTTTTTCAGTTGGACTTCTCTTTCGCCGCCTGCCGCTTTTGCATGATCTGGACGGCAAGAGAGATGGTAAACTGCGAAAACAGCGGGGAGACAGAAGGGGAGAATACCACCTCAGAGGGGAAATACTGCGCTGCAATGGTAGCTGCCGCGGCGTTGTTCCGCATACTGGAATTCACGGCTACAGTCAGCTCCACGGGATACTGGAAGCGGAGAAGCTTGGAGAGCAGGCAGCCCACCAGCAGGCCGATAATCCGCATCAGCAGGGTCAGAACGATCAGCACGATCAGCTCGCCGTTCAGATCCCGGAGGAACGGCGCACAGCGGGTGACATTGGCGCAGATGATCGTCAGCAGCGCCAGCTTGGAAAAGGGGCTGAGGAACTGCTTCCCGCGAGTACAGGCTTCCTTGCCCGTCACGCGGCACAGCAGCATGGAAGCTGCGGCGGGGATCACGATCATAATGAGCAGTTCCTTCATCATGCCCGCCGTGTCCAACGCCACCACAGAGCCGCACAGGATCCGAATGGTCAAAGGCAGGATGATGGGGGAAAGCATGGTGTCCAGCAGGATGATGGACAGGCACAGCTCCACGCTGCCGCTGCCCACCACGACCCACATCAGGGCGGATACGGCGGCGGGAGACGCTTCCAGCAAAACCAGACTCAGGGTGTACAGGGGCTGCGATGGGAAGCACAGGCTTCCGATCCCAAGCGCCAGCAGCGGCATCAGGATATGCAGGGTCAGCATGATGACCAGCACCGGCTTGGGATGAGACAGCACACGGGCCAGATCCTGCACGCTGCTGCCCAGACTGTTGGCAAAGGTCTGGAACATCATCATGGCGGTGACGTAGGGGCAGAGGATCCCGATCTGACTGGGAAACAGCAGGCCCAGCGCCAAAGCGCACAGGATCAGCACGGGCATACGGGGCGTCATCCATTGGTTCATTCTTTGCAGACGGTTCATAAAAGCAGAGTTCCTTTCCAAATTTCAGCGGCAGGCATAGGAAAACCAGCCCTCTCCGGAGCGCGTTTTTTCAATTTCCCAGCCGTTCTGCCGCAGGGACTCCGCCACCTCTTCCGCACGGGTGTCAATAATGCCGGAGCAAAGGAACAGGCCGCCGGGCTTCAGGAATTGCCGCACCATGGGGGCAAGTCCCATGATGACGTCCGCCACGATGTTGGCCACCACTACGTCATAGCCGCCGCCAAGCTTCTCCCGCAGAGCGCCGTCAGAGAGGACGTCGCCCACCAGAACCGTGTAGCGGTCTTTACCGATGCCGTTGAGGGCCGCGTTTTCGTAGGCCACCGTCAGGCACTTTTCGTCGATGTCCACCGCCTTGGCAGAGGCGGCTCCCAGCCGCAGGGCGGCGATGGACAAAATGCCGCTGCCGCAGCCCAGATCCAGCACCGTTTCGCCGCCGTGAACGGCTTCTTCCAGCGCCGTGAGGCACAGGCGGGTGGTGGCGTGGCTGCCGGTGCCGAAGGTGAGGCCCGGCTCCAGAATCAGGGGGATCTTCCCGGCGTATTTGGCCTGTCCCTTCACGGTTTCCTGTTCCCATTCCGGGATCACCAGCAGCCGCTCGCCGATCTCCATGGGCTTATAGTACTGCTTCCAGTTGTTTTCCCAGTCGGCGTCCTGCAAATTCTCCATGGTCATCAGCAGCGTGCCGTATTTCCCGGCATGAGCCTCCTTGAAGCCCTGCAAGGCGGTACGGAGACGGCCCAGCTGGGCAAATCCGTCGTCATCCGCCGGAAGATAGAAGGTGATCCGGGACTTGCCCTTCATGGACGCTTCCAGATCCTCGTCCACATAGTCCCAATACTGGTGATTGTTTTCCAGAAAATTCTGAAAATCCTGTTCGTCGTCGATCACCACGCCGTCCACACCGTTGGCGGAGAGGAAGATCTCCAGCGGTTCCAGCCCGGCGTGATTTGTGTCAATATGCAGTTCCAGCCATTCCATACGTTCCTCACAAGTAATTCCGCAGAGCGGAAATATAGGCCATGCGCGCGGCGGACGTTCCGCCCGGATCGCGCAAACACGCCAAAAAACAGGTCGGGAAAAATTCCCGACCTATTTTAACACGTTTATCGTTCTTTGCCAAGGAAAAACAGCGCCATGGTGCCGGGGCCGGAATGGTTTCCGATGACCGGTCCCACATAATTGATGTGGATGGTCTTGACACCCAGACGGCGGCGCACCTCATCGGCCACAAACCGGGCGTCTTCCAGACAGTCGCCGTGGCTGATAAACACGGTCTGGCGTTCCGGGTCGATGGCGGTTTCCGCCATTTTGTCCACCAGCGCCGTCAGCGACGCCTTGCGGCCTCGCGCCTTGCTGACGGGGATCAGGCGGCCCTGATCGTCCACGTGCATCACCGGCTTGATGGACAGCATGGTGCCGAACAGCGCCGTGGCGGCGCTGATCCGCCCTCCCCGCTTCAGGTGGTTCAGATCGTCCACCGTGAACCAGTGGCAGAGATGGGGCCGGATCTCCTCTGCATAAGCCTTGACCTCTTCGATGGTCTTGCCCTTTTTCTGCTCCTGCGCGCAGAGGTAGACGAACAGCCCCTGCCCCAGAGAGGCGCACAGGGAATCCACCGTCAGAATCTTCGCCTCCGGGAATTCGCCTTTCAGCTCCTCCGCCGCAATAACAGTGGACTGATAGGTGGTGGACAGAGCGGAGGAAAAACTGATGCTGAGAATATCTTTTCCCGCTTTCAGAATGGCCCGCATGGCCTCTTCCACTTCGCCTACATTGACGGCGGAGGTGGTGGCCAGCTCCCCGGAGCGGATCCGGGCATAGAAGTCCTGAAAGCCGATATCCCGGCCATCCAGATAGTTATAATAGACGCTGCCGCCCATTTGCAGGCTCAGAGGCAGAACCTCTACGCCCAATTCCGCCGCCATTTCCGCGGTGAGGTCGCAGCAGCTGTCGGTTAAAATCACATAATCACGCATCTGTTTTATGCTCCTTTCTGGCTTTCGCCGCCTTTTTGCGTTCGGACTTATCCATTTCCGGCGTCTGGGATCGCAGCTGCGCCACATACCGGCGGCTCACAAGACCTGCCGCATAGCTCAACAGCCCAAAATGCACGGCGGCGTCCGCCAGCTTGTCGGTGTCCTCGTAGCGCTCCAGCTCTTTGGCGGTACTGGACAGCGCACCGTCCAGACTCCCCAGAAAGGCGCGGTAGCCGTCCTCTACAGGACGGTCTCTGTCCAGCTCCCGGCGGATCAGCAGATCCATATCTCTGGACGACATCACCTGCTTGAGAATACAGATAAACGTCAGATAGGCCAGATGCTCCCGGTTATATTTTTTGCCCTCGGCTCTGGGTACCAGAGCGTTTTTTGTATAGTTGTTCACCATGGATGCCGTCAGTGCGTCGCTCTCGTCCAGACGGATGGTCTGCCGCTCCATATAGGAGAGAACCTGATCCATGTACAGGGGAAAATCCGGCAGCATTTCCCAGTCTGCGGGCCGGAGAGACTCCAACTGCTGACGAAAAGCGGAGATTTCTTCCATATCGCTGCGCTCCTTTTCTATAAAATCAGTGCCATGATAGCATATTTTCATGGTTTTGTAAACTGCGTTATATCATAAATAAAACGCAGACCATGAAACGTTTGTCTCTCCGGAAAGGATAACCGCCCGTTACCGCAGGATGCTGGTGTGGCGCAAGGCCCGGAACAGGCACGCCGCCGCCACCCCCGTCACCGCGCCGGTGAGCAGGGACGCGCCCAGCAAAATGGGCAGATAGTACAGCGGCGCGCCGGAGCCGAGGGTCAGGCACGCTGCCGCCACCTGACCGCAGTTGTGAGCCGCTGCGCCGCCGACGGAAACGCCGTAGATGGAAAGACGCCGGAAGCGGGACAGGCCGATCATCACCAGCATGGCAGAAAAGCCGCCCAGCAGGGAAAAGATCAGCGCATTCATGTTCCCGGCGAATACCGCCCCCAGCAGGCACCGGCCTGTCAGGATCAGCAGCGCCTGTGCAGGCCCCAGCGCATAGAGGGCAAATACGGTCACGATGTTGGCAAGCCCCAGCTTGATCCCCGGAATGGGAATCGCCAGAGACAGGGGGAAAAAGTTTTCCAGATAGCTGAGAGCCAGCGCCAGTCCTGTCAGCACAGCGCAGAGGGTCAGCTGCTTTGTCGTCAGTTTCATACGCGCGCCCCTATCCGATCACAACGTCCACGGCGTCCCCATCCGGCTGGCCGCCGGTGAGCTGGATCACAATCCGGGCCGGGAGGCAGACAATGCTCTGGCCGCTGCGGGAGATGGTTCCCGTGTGAACGCAGTCCTGGGTGGGACAGTCGGCTTCCGCTACCCGCAATCCACCGCCCTCCGCCGTCACCGTCAGGGTGTAGCCGTTATGCGCGTAGGTACGCGGCTCGTTTTCGAGATCCGCCGGGGCAAAGCGGTCGATCTCCTGTCCGTCGGCGGATACCACGACCATCAGCGTCCCGCTCTCCGGGCCGCTCTGCCAGACCGTCAGCGCCGCAGCCGCCGCCAGAGCGATCACCGCCAGCACCACAATACCGTCCCAGAAGTTGGGCTTGAGTTCAGGAGACCGTTTCATAAGTGTACCCGCTGTCCTTTACTTCTTCCAATCGATCCGCCAGCCCGGCTGTGACCACCACCCGGCCGTCTGCCGTCACCAGCACCAGATCGAAGTCATAGCCGCCGGTGCGCCAGAAATCCAGCGCCTTTTCCTCCCCCATGACGAACAGGGCTGTGGAAAAAGCGTCGCACATGGCGCCGTTCCCGGCGCCGGAGGCGTCCGGGCCGTTGGCCTTCGCCACCACCGTCACAGACAGCAGGCCGCTGTCCGCAGGATATCCGGTGGCGGGGTCAATGATGTGGTGATAGGTCTTCCCATTTTCCTCAAAATACCGCTCGTAGCCGCCGGAGGTGATGGCATAGGCATCCCGCAGAGGCAGAATGACGGCCAGCGTCTCCTCATTCTGCGGATCCTTGATTCCCACCCGCCAGTCGGAGCCGTCCGGCTTGGTGCCCAGCACGAATACGTTGCCGCCCAGTGAGATCTTTCCGCTTTCGACGCCGTTGGCCCGGAGGATTTCCTCCACCATGTCAGAGGTGTAGCCCTTGGCGATGCCGCCGAGGTCGATGGCCTGCCCCTCCCCCAGCGCGACAGATTCGGAGGACTCTGCCTGCATCTGAATTTCGCCGCTGCTGACGCGCCTGAGCAGCGCGTCCAGCTCTGCCTGCTCCGGCACCCGGAAGCTGTTGCCGGTGAAGCCCCAGGCGTCCATTACGGGGGCAATGGTGATGTCGAACGCGCCGCCTGTGGCGTCCCCGTATTCCAGCGCCGCTTCCAGCAGCGCCCATGTTCCGGCGGCAATGCCGGTGGTTGGCGTTGTGCCGTTTTGGTTGATGCGGGACACGTCGCTGTCCGGCAGCGTGCGGGAAAGCTGCTTTTCCAGCGCCTTGATCTGCCCCTCCGCTTCTTGGACGGCTTCCTCCGCCTTGGGGCCATAGGCCGCAACCTCCATCACCGTATCCATGGCGAAGATCTGGGCGGAAGCCTCTTTTGCCTGTTTGCCGCAGCCTGTCAGGCACAGGGCGGCTGCTAATATGAGTGTGAAACACCGTTTCATGGCGTCCTCCGATTCCGTTTGATCGCATTAGTATACCGCGAAGGCTGAAAAAAAGCAACTTGGCTCTAGCCTTACTCTGCCGGGACTGCTATTTCCCCACGCAGAAGCGGCTGAATACCGCGCCGACGATTTCTTCTCTGGCGGTGCGGCCCGTCAGCTCGCCTACGGCTTCCAGCGCTTCCTCCGCGTCGGTCAGCACCGCATCGGGAGTCAGGCCGCTTTGCAGAGCGGTCAGGGCGCGCTGCACCGCGTCCAGACTGCGCCGGACGGCGGACTCCTGCCGGGCGTTGGTCAGGAGGGAACCGGCATCGGCAGGCGTTCCAGCCGGGAAGCAGGCTTTCACGGCGTCCAGCAGCGTTTCCAGCCCGCTGGGGGCCACGGAGTTGAACGAGACAAAAGCATCAGGGTCCCGCAGTCCCTTGGGGAGTTGCCAGACGGCGGTTTTCACGGCGGGATTCAGATCATCCTTGCTGACGGCCAGGATCCAGTGGGGCGCTTTGGCGGCGAGGGCGAGGATCTCCTCATCCACCGGCAGGGGGGCTTGGCTTCCGTCTGCCACCACGATCACCAGATCGGCGTTGGCCGCCGCCCTGCGGCTGCGCTCCACACCCAGCTGTTCCACGGCGTCCGCCGTATCGCGGATGCCGGCGGTGTCGATGAGCCGCAGGAGAACGCCGCCGCAGATGACGGTTTCTTCCACCGTGTCGCGGGTGGTGCCGGGAATATCAGTGACGATGGCCCGGTCATAGCCTGCCAGCGCGTTGAGCAGCGAGGACTTGCCTGCGTTGGGCAGGCCAACAATAGCGGTGGAAAGGCCGTTTTTCAAGGCCCGGCCCCGCTGCGCCGTCCGCAGCAGGTCAGACAGGGCGGCTTCGGCGGTTTGCAGGGCGGAATGGATCTGCTGGGGCTGAATGTCCTCAATGTCCTCGTCCGGGTAGTCCACCACTGCGTAAAACCGGCTGGTGATGTCGATGAGGGCCTCCTGCACCGGCTCCAAGCGGCGGCGCAGACCGCCGTCCAGCTGAGCCACGGCGTTTCTGGCGGCTGCGGCGGACTGGGCGTCAATGAGGTCGATGACGGCTTCCGCCTCCGTCAGATCCATTTTGCCGTTCAAAAAGGCGCGCCGGGTGAATTCCCCGGCCTCCGCCTGCCGCGCCCCGGCGGCAAACAGGGCGGAAAGCAGCTCCCGCAGCACCACCGGGGAGCCGTGGCAGTGGAATTCGGCGGAATCCTCGCCGGTGTAGCTGTGGCCGCCGCCAAAGCGGACGGCCAGCCCCTGATCGATCACGCGGCCGGAGGCGTCCAGCATCTCGCCGAACATCATTTTGTGGGACGGTTGGTCGGCAAAGGGCTTTCCGTTCCGGGGGCGGAATACCCGATCGCAGGCGGCAAAGCAGCCGTCGCCGGATACCCGGACGATGCCGATGGCGGTGGCGGTGCTGCCGGTGGCAATGGCGGCAATGAGATCCATCAAATCAACTCCTGACTTGGGTTTTGGCTTCCATACGCCTCAGCAGGCGCACCAGACGGAAACGGTTGTACCGCTGAATGGCGGCAAAGGGTAGATTACACAGACTGATGAACAGGGCGATCCCCCAAAAGAGGGGCAGCCAGTTCAGCGGCTGCTCACACAGCAGGCAGAAAAACAGGGAGAGAAAGCCCAGCAGGGCAATGAGCTCGTGGATCATTTCGGCGTGGCAGGTGACTTCCAGAAACTTCCGCAGATAAGCAGGAGTAGGGGAAACAGCCAGATGACGCTTATCGAACTCCGAGTTGAACTGGGGCAGGCGATCCTTCCAGCGAGGGAGACGGATCCGGCGGTAAAAGGCCATTTCTCTTTCCGATACCCGGAAAAAGGGACGGTTCCAGTCAAACAGGCGGCGCCGAATCCCGGCGGGCAGGCTGGTGAGCAGCTCTGCAATGCCGAAATGGAGGGCGAACCAGAAGGCGGTATTCAAAAGGGCGATGACCAGTGTGGAGTGCATGGGGAACCTCCTGTGTGCGGCATGAGAGGCCGCAGGTTTCCGGGGCGGCTTCGGAAGGCAGATACAAAAACAGGGCGGGCGAACTGCCCGCCCCGTCTGGCGTTTTGGTATAAGGAGTTCCTTACTTGACTCGTTCGCCGTTGGCTTCCTTGGCGGCGATTTCCTTCATGGCGTCCTTGTGAGAGAGGTTCACGCGGCCCTTTTCGTCGATGTCCGTGACCTTGACCCACATCATGTCGCCGATCTTGCAGGCGTCCTCCACCTTTTCGATGCGGTGGTCAGCCAGCTTGGAGATATGAACCAGACCGTCCTTGCCGGGAGCCAGCTCCACGAAAGCGCCGAAGGTCATGAGACGCACCACACGGCCGTAGTACAGCTTGCCGATCTCAGGAACGAACACGATATCGTCGATGCACTTCTTGGCGGCGTCGCAGGCGGAAGCGTCGGCTGCGGCAATGTGGATGGTGCCGTCGTCGTCAATGTCGATCTTGGCGCCGGTGTCGGCCACGATCTTCTGGATGACGGAACCACCCTTGCCGATGACGTCCCGGATGTTGTCGGGATTGATGTGCATGATGATCATCTTGGGAGCGTACTTGCTGACCTCCTTGCGAGGCTCGGAAATGCAGGGCAGCATGATCTGATCCAGAATCTCGCAGCGGGCATCATAGGTGATGTCCAGCGCGTTCTTGATGATCTCCATGGTCAGACCGTCATTCTTCAGATCCATCTGAATAGCGGTGATGCCCTTCTTGGTGCCGGCCACCTTGAAGTCCATTTCGCCGTGGAAGTCCTCCACGCCCTGAATGTCGATAAACGTGGTGAAACCGCCGTCATCGTCCTGAATAAGACCGCAGGAAATGCCGGCCACAGGAGCCTTGATGGGCACACCGGCATCCATTAGGGCCAGCGTGGAGCCGCAGATGGAGCCCTGAGAGGTGGAGCCGTTAGAGGAGACAACCTCGCTCACCACGCGGATGGCGTAGGGGAAGTCCTCCACAGAGGGAATCACGGGCAGCAGGGCACGCTCGGCCAGAGCGCCGTGACCGATCTCGCGGCGGCCGGGAGAACGGGCGGGCTTGGCTTCGCCGACGGAGTAGCCGGGGAAGTTGTAGTGGTGCATATAGCGCTTCTCGGTCTCCTCCCAGATGGTGTCCAGTTTCTGGCAGGCGGAAAGAGTGTCCAGCGTGCAGACGGAGAGCACCTGCGTCTGACCGCGGGTGAACAGGCCGGAGCCGTGGACCCGGGGCAGTACACCCACCTCGGCGGCCAGAGGACGAATTTCGTTTTTCTGGCGGCCATCCACGCGGTGGCCCTGCAGCAGCCACTCCTTGACGATCATCTTCTGGAACTTATAGGTGATTTCCTCAAGGTACTGGTCCATGTTGGGATATTCCTCGAGGTACTTCTCGTGCCAGTGCTCGATCATGGCGTTCCAGCGGGCCTCGCGGACGTTCTTATCGTCGGTATCCATGGCGGCCTTGGCCTCGTCCATGAAGTCGGCGGTGATCTTGTTGAACAGCTCGTAGTTGAAGTCGGCGTGAGGATAGTCGAACTTGGGCTTGCCGATCTCGGCGACCATCTTATTGATGAGCTCGATCTGCTTCTGGTTTTCCTCGTGGGCCTTCTGGATGGCCTCGAACATCTTATCGTTGGGGACCTCGTTGGCGCCGGCCTCGATCATGACCACCTTCTTGCCGGTGGAGACCACGGTGACGTCCAGATCGGAGACCTTGCGCTGCTCGCTGGTGGGGTTGATGACCAGCTCACCGTCCACAAGGCCCATCTTCACGGCGCCCACAGGGCCGTTCCAGGGAATGTCGGAAATGGCGAGGGCGGCGGAGGTGCCGATGAGGGCGGCAATCTCGGGAGAGCAGTCATGATCCACAGCCATGACGGTGGCCATGATGGACACATCGTTGCGGAAGTCATAGGGGAACAGGGGACGGATGGGGCGGTCGATGACGCGGGAGGTCAGGATGCCCTTTTCACCGGGGCGGCCCTCACGGCGGTTGAAGCTGCCGGGGATGCGGCCCACGGAGTACATCTTCTCCTCAAAATCCACGCTCAGGGGGAAGAAGTCGATACCGTCCCGGGGACGGGCGGAGGCGGTGGCGCACACCAGCACGCGGGTGTCACCGTAGCCCACCATAACGGCGGCGTTGGCCAGCTCCGCCAGCTTGCCGACCTCCAGAGTCAGCGGGCGGCCCGCCAGCTCCATCTCGTACTTGTGGTAGCCGGGGAACTGACGATGGGTGATAATGGTTGACATAAGATTGCTCCTTTTCTTTGGTGCTCGGGAGCGGCTCTTTTCGTATTTGAAACCATGTCCGAGCTTCGGGCACAGTTTCAAACACAAAAAGCAACGGCCCCCGGCGGAAATGCTTGAAATTCGCAGAAAAGGGTGACGGAGAACTGCTCCGTCACCCTCGTTGCTTCTTACTTACGGATGCCCAGCTTGGCGATCAGGGCACGATAGCGCTCGATATCCTTCTTCTGCAGATAGTCCAGCAGGCTGCGGCGCTTACCGACCATCTTCAGCAGACCACGGTTGGAGTGCTTGTCCTGGGGGTTGGCGCGCATATGCTCGGTGAGGATGTTGATACGCTCGGTGAGGATCGCGACCTGGACCTCGGGGGAGCCAGTGTCGGTCTCGTGGGTACGGTTGGCCTCGATCACGGCCGTCTTCTGATCTTTACGCAGCATTGTGTGTTTCCACCTTTCAAAAAATTCTCCGTGAACTGCGCCCTGGGAGTGGTGAAATCCTCCGCGGAACGAAGTCCCGGAATTGCGCACAAATTCACGTGCTGAACAAGTTTACCATAGGAATGTGCGGTTGTAAAGAGAAAAATGCAAAAAATTCCTTGTTTTTATAAAAGGAGCGGGGAAAAGAGGCGGAAAATATTTTTTTGAAAGGGGATTGACAGAGAGAAACGGCCGTGTTATTCTAACTGTACTAACACACATAGTACAGTTGGTACAGTTCGGAGGAACGTTATGAAGGTCATCAAGAAGGTAGTAGCCGCCCTGATGGTGCTGGGAGCACTGGCGGCGCTGACGGTAGGCGTGGTTTTGAAGCCGGGCCGGAAAGGAGACGAAACATGATGCTGTTTGGTTTTGCGGGGATCGCCGCCATCGTGGGTCTGATTTTTGCCGCTGTTGTTCTGGTGTCCGTGGCCTTGCAGCCCTGAGCGCGGGGCGGATGCGATGAGTACGCTGTTTTTGCTTGGTATCGCAGGCGCGGTACTGCTGGTTATTTTGCTGACAGCGGTGATCCTGCACCGCTGATCGAACATTCCTCAGAAAGGAGAGGCACATGTGCTGACATTGAATTACCGGGATTCCCGTCCCATTTACGAGCAGATCAAGGACGGCCTGCGGCGGATGATCGTCACCGGGGCCATGGCTCAGGACGAAAAGCTGCCGTCGGTCCGGGCGCTGGCCACCCAGCTGTCCATCAATCCCAACACCATCCAGCGGGCCTATAACGAACTGGAAGCGGAAGGCTATATTTACTCCGTGGCGGGAAAGGGCAGCTTCGTCAGCGGTACGGCGGACGCCGACGCTGCCCGGCGGGAAACGCTTCGGGCGGATGTGAAAAAACTGCTGAATGAGCTGCGGTATCTGGGCGTGACGGAAGCGGACGCTGCGGCGCTCATCAAGGAGGTATACGAGCAATGATTGAAGTGAAAAACGTCGTCAAGACCTTTGACGGCTTTGCCGCCCTGAATGACGCGACCCTCAGTGTGCCCACCGGAGCTGTCTATGGACTGGTAGGGCCCAACGGCGCGGGCAAGTCCACCATCATCCGCCATCTCACCGGCATTTTCCGGCAGGACAGCGGCACCGTGCGGCTGGGCGGCGAGGATGTGTGGGAAAACGCGGCGCTGAAGGCCAAGATCGCCGCCATTCCCGATGATTGGTACTATTTCAATTCCGCGGGCATCGGGGACATGATGCGGTTCTACAAGGGATTTTATCCCAATTTTTCCACGGAGCGGTATGAAAAGCTGCGGGAAGTGTTTGAACTGGACGAAAAGCGGCCTATCCGGCGGTTTTCCAAGGGTATGCAGAAGCAGGCGGCCTTCTGGCTGGCTCTGTCCGCCATGCCGGATTATCTGATCCTGGATGAGCCTGTGGACGGTCTGGACCCGGTGATGCGCCGTCAGGTGTGGAGTCTGATGATGGGCGATGTGGCGGAGCGGGGCACTACGGTGCTGGTGTCCAGCCACAACCTCCGGGAGCTGGAGGACGTGTGCGACCATGTGGGCATCATGGACCACGGCCATGTGCTGCTGGAGCGGAGCCTGGCCCAGCTGCAGGACAACATGGTGAAATTGCAGGTGGTGTTTCCTGACGGCATGGAGGACGTTCCGGCGGAGCTGCCGGTGCTTCACGCCTCGAAGCTCGGCCGGGTGCATACCCTCATCATGCGGAT
>ENA-UEQK01000948-UEQK01000948.1-human-gut-metagenome-genome-assembly--contig:-NODE-948-length-19213-cov-185.033184_pt1 | contig 19213 bp, 15 predicted proteins | sample MGYA00242939_ERZ507942 | MGnify/ENA primary metagenome ERZ507942 (study PRJEB26167, sample SAMN06115485) | human gut metagenome | host: Homo sapiens | place: China:Chongqing | collected 2015-03-30... | reverse complement strand
AGAAGTAACGGTCGTCGTTGTTGATGATGCCGTTGCCGTCGCGGTCAACATATACGCCTTCGAGCGGTTTGCCGTTCTCGTCGTAAACCTGCTGGTAAACCCAGAATGAGTTGGCCGGCTGACCTACTGTGTGTGCCTGAACGTGAGTGCTGTTACCGCGTGAGATGGTTGAACCAGACTCAACATAATAGTCTTCGTCACCGCCGATAAGCTCTGTAATCTCGTTGTGGTTCCATGCAACGTTGTACTGAACGTCCCATACAAAGTCCTTAGTAACGATAGGCTTGGCTCCTACTGTGAATTCAACACCGTAGTTCTCAAGTGAACCGATGTTCTGTGCCATACGCTGACCGAAGTTCATAAGTGTAGGAAGAGTAACCTCCTGGATAAGGTCTGTTGTCTCACGATAGTAAGCATCGATGTTTGCAGTGATGCGGTTGTTCAGGAATGCAAAGTCAAGACCTGCGTTCCATGTTGTTGTTGTCTCCCATGTCAGGTCGGGGTTGTATTTGTTCGGACGCATTGTGTAATAGTATGTGTCGCCGAAAGGATACTGAGCATAAGAGTTGCTGTTTACGTAGAGCGGAGTGTAGAGGAAGTCGTAACCGATATCCTGCTGACCTGTCTGACCCCATCCGAGACGGAGCTTGAACTCGTTCCACCACTTGATGTTCTTCATGAACTTCTCGTCATTGATCTTCCATGCAAGAGCTACAGAAGGGAAGTAGCCCCACTTGTGTCCGTCGGCAAAACGTGAAGAACCGTCGGCACGGATTGTGGCTGTAAGCATATAGCGGTCGAGCAATGTATAGTTGAGACGTCCGAAGTAAGACACAAGAGAGTTGTGTGTGGCCCACTCTGTCTCATTTCTCAGAGCCGGGTTGTTGGCCTCGCCTGTATACGGGTCTGTACCCTGTCCGATGTTGTATCCGCTGCGGTGATAGTGTGACTCCTCGGCACCGGCCATCACGTCGATGTAGTGAGCGCCGAAGGTGTGTGTATACTGTGCATAGGCATTAGCCGTGATGCTGTATTTCCAATAGTAAGTACGGCCGTCCCAGCCATAATAGTTGTTGCTGTAACCGTAAGGAGAGTTTATATCGCTCTGACGGCTTGCAGTATATTGTCCACCATAGCTTGCATGCAGGCGCAGGTCCTCAAATCCGTGAATCTTGTAGTCAACCTCAACGTTTGCCGTGAAGTCGTTAGAATGAGCATAGCACTCGTTCTGCTCAAGATATGCAACAGGGTTCTGAGGAGCGTTAGGATTCTTGGTGTAAGCCCAAGAAGGATCGCTGAAGTTTGCCGAAACGATGTTCTGCCAGTAGCCGCCCAGCCACTTGTAAGGCTCGCTGTCGTCCATTACAGGGCGTGTCGGGTCCATTGAAAGAGCACCGCCGATGGCAGCGCCGCTGTCAACATAGCGGTCTTTCTCGGCCATGTACTTGGCAGTGATGTTGAAGTTAAGGTGATCGTCAAGGAATGACGGCGCAAGGTTAACAGAAGCGTTGAAACGGTTCATGAAAGAGTTCTTGATGATACCCTGGTCGCTCTGATAGCCGATAGACACGCGGTAAGGCATGTTCTTGAGTCCGCCGGTCATTGACAAGTTGTGAGACGTGCTCACTGCAGTGCGGAATATCTCGTCCTGCCAGTCGGTGTTTGCATTGCCGAGCATGGCAACGCCGCTCTCGCCGATAACCTTGCCTACGAGTGCGCGATATTCGTCGCCGTTGAGCACTTCATAGCGTTTCTGAGTTGTTGAAACGGTTACGTCGCCGTTGTAAGAGAATTTAGGACCAGAGCCCTTCTTTCCTTTCTTTGTGGTGATGATGATGACACCGTTAGACGCGCGCGAACCGTAGATGGCTGTAGCTGAAGCATCCTTAAGGATGTTGAAAGTCTCGATATCGTTAGGGTTGATCATAGCCAGCACGTTGCTCATACCTGTAGCGGTGTTGTTGTCGATGGTAAGACCGTCGATAACGAGCAGCGGGTCGTTGCTTGCATTAAGAGACGAACCTCCGCGGATGCGGATCTGAGATCCTGAACCCGGGGCACCGCCGCTGGTGATAACATCCACACCGGCAACTTTACCGACAAGCATGTCGGCAGCGTTGTTGGTGATACCTTTACTCATATCATCAGGCTTCATAGCAGAAACAGAACCGGTGAGGTCGCCCTTCTTGACAGTTCCGTAACCGATAACGACAACGTCCTCAAGCAACTGTGAGTCGTCCTGAAGGGCTATCTTCATATTCTGCGATGCTGCCGTCTCCACCGTCTTGTATCCGATGTATGAAACCGACAGCATGCTGCCCGGCTCAGCCTTGATACTGAAGTTTCCGTCAATATCAGTTATCACACCGCCGCCCTGACCTGCAACACGGACAGTAGCTCCGATGATCGGCTCTCCGGAAGCATCTGTAACTTGCCCGGTAATAGTACTTTGGGCAAATGCTCCCACTGATAGGAACAGACCAAACAAGATGGCCAGAATCCTAATAGAGGTTTTCATTTTTACCTGCTTCATCTTCTTGTGGTTTTAAAGTTAACATTAATGATTTATTAATAAAATTGTTTATATTTGCAGTAGTTCAAAAAATAGAGCTTTAAGGTCATTTTTTCTAGCTGCAAAAATACGTTTAGATATGATAAAATTATCTTTTTTTTAGCTAAAAAATACGTTTTGCTCTGTGCAAACGTTTACACAAATAAAACGATATAATATTAATAATGTGAAAGACAAGATAATTGTGTTTTGACTACTTTTGCTTTGTAAAATAAAATCCGATGCCAGAAAAGAACACACCCATAACGATGAAAGACATTGCCAGAGAACTTAAGGTTTCTGTGGCAACGGTTTCGAGGGCACTGAAAGACAGCCCGAGAATCAGCGCAAAAAGGCGCGACGAGATAAGACGATATGCCGAGGAACACAACTTCAGCCCCAACATAATCGCCGAGTCGCTGCGCAACAGACGGGTAATAAAAGTCATTGGAGTGATTGTACCGCAGTTCACCCACTTCTATTTCTCGTCAGTTTTGAGCGGTATCGAAGAGGAGGCCGACAAATACGGCTACCGCATACTTGTGGCGCAGAGCCTTGAGCAGTATGACAGAGAGGTGGAAGTGTGCCGCTCGTTCTATGAAAACAAGGTGTGTGGCATACTTGTGTCGCAGGCTATCAACACATCAAAGTACGACCACTTTACCGACCTTATAAACAAGAACGTGCCGCTTGTGTTCTTCGACCGCATCTGCACGGGCATGAACACGTGCCGCGTGGTGGTGGACGACTACATGGGAGCGTTCTCGGCCGTGGAATATCTCATCAAGACCGGATGCAGGCATATAGCCTACTACGGCTCGAGCATGAACCTCGAGATATCGAAGAACAGATACAACGGATGGCACGACGCGCTGCGCAAGCACGGCATAGACCCCGACAGCTGCGTGAAAAGATTCTGCGACAACCGAGAACATGCCGAAAGGATTACGCCCGAGGTGCTCAACATGGAGGACAGGCCCGACGCCTTCTTCGCCGTCAACGACGACACGGCCATCGGCATAATGTACACGGCAAAGCACATGGGACTGCGCATCCCTGAGGACATCTCGGTGTGCGGATTCACCAACGGACAGCGTGCCATTGCCTGCGACCCTATGCTCACCACGGTCGAACAGAACGGAAAAGAGGTGGGCAGACAGGCTGCATCTATTCTGATAGGCAAGGCCGAGGGCAGAATACCGCTCGACAAGATTGAGAAAAGAGTGGTAAGAACAAGACTCGTGGTGCGCGGGTCGACAAAATAACAGCTGAATACACTGACGACTGCGGCACATGAGCCGCGGCAACAGCAAGCATATAATAACATAAATAAAAATAAACGCCTTAAACTATGAGTTCTAACTTGAAGAAGAAACCCGACCTGAGTTTCGCAACGCTCTGGAATCTGAGCTTCGGCTTCTTCGGCGTGCAGATTGCCTACGCACTGCAGAGCGCCAACATCAGCCGAATTTTCGCAACACTGGGGGCCGACCCTCACAATCTTAGCTACTTTTGGATATTGCCTCCGCTTATGGGCATCATCGTGCAGCCTATAGTGGGCACGCTGAGCGACAAGACGTGGTGCCGCTTCGGCCGGCGCATACCTTATCTGTTTGTCGGCGCACTGGTGGCCGTACTCGTCATGTGCCTGCTGCCCAACGCCGGCTCTCTCGGCATGGCTGTCAGCACGGCCATGGTGTTCGGTCTTATCTCGCTGATGTTTCTCGACACGAGCATCAACATGGCCATGCAGCCGTTCAAGATGCTCGTGGGCGACATGGTGAACGAGAAGCAGAAAGCCCTGGCCTACTCTATACAGAGCTTTCTGTGCAACGCCGGCTCGCTGGTGGGCTATGTGTTCCCGTTCCTGTTCACGTTCCTCGGCATAAGCAACGTGGCTGCAAAGGGCGTAGTGCCCGACTCGGTGATCTATTCGTTCTACATCGGAGCCGCCATCCTCATCCTGTGCGTCATCTACACATCGGCAAAGGTGAAGGAGATGCCGCCGAAGGAGTATGCAGAATATCACGGACTCGACAAGCCGCTTAACGAAGAGAAGGTGAACGTCGTGAAACTGCTGCGCAACGCACCAAAGGCTTTCTGGACCGTAGGTCTGGTGCAGTTCTTCAGCTGGGCTGCATTCCTGTATATGTGGAACTACACCAACGGTGCCATAGCCGAAACATGCTGGCAGACCACCGACCCTACGTCGGCAGGATTTCAGGAGGCCGGCAACTGGGTCGGCATTCTGTTTGCGGTGCAGGCAATAGGCAGCGTGGTGTGGGCTATGGCTCTGCCGCGCTTCTCTAACCGCAAGATGGCCTACGCCCTCAGCCTCGTGCTAGGCGGCATAGGCTTTCTGATGATTCCTTATATCAGCGACCAGTATGTTCTCTTTATTCCTTATCTTCTGATAGGATGTGCCTGGGCTGCAATGCTGGCCATGCCGTTCACCATCGTCACCAACGCCCTCAACGGCAGCCACATGGGTGCCTACCTCGGTCTGTTCAACGGCACGATATGCATCCCGCAGATCATAGCGGCAGCACTCGGCGGCGTGGTCCTCACGCTTGTAGGCAGCGCACAGAGCCACATGATGATTGTGGCCGGTGTGTTCCTCATCATCGGTGCGGCATGTGTCGGAATAATTAAGGAGACTATAGGCGAAAGCGAATAACAAGGACATGCTGCGCCACGGCGCCGGCATGAGCCAAATAATCAGTCCGCGAATAATACGCATAGGGTATACATAAATCGTAAACAGCATTATTCGCAGGCATAAACAAAGCATTTCGCGATTTTGCACTTATCGCAGACAAAATCACCATTTAGGAGTGATTATTCAAGATTTTGCCGGAGCCGGCCTGCTGTTACACTGCATAAAAAGCATGTAGCAAGCAGACCTACTCCGGCAAATTTTATATAATATCCCGAGGTTAAACTAAAGTCTGTCATCAGTATCAGGCAGGAATGCTCTCACGGCAATGCCGCACGCAGACACGACAGCCAGCATGCTGCCATGCCGACAAAGCCGGCGCGGCAGGGCTGTAACAGATAAAAGAATAAAGATGTTGCAGGGCTACGGCACATCAAAGGGCATCATCGTGCATCTGCTTGCCCTCACTGTAACCCTCGTCGTAACCTTCCTCATAGCCATCTTCATAACATTCCTGAAGCTTGCCTGAGTAGTCTGAAGCGTTTTCGCTGTAATGAGTTTCGTATTTCTCGCCCACTTCGCCGTCTTCCATGCCGTCGTTATATCCGGCCTCCATTCCTTCGCGGCGTGCCGTTTCCTGCGGCGTCTCCTCTGTACGGGGCAATTGTCTTGTAGTTACGGCAGGCTTGTCTGCTGCTGCATTATGGCGCAGCTGCCCGGTGTCGCGCATGATTATCGACGACGGCTGCTGCTGATGCACACTGTCGCCACATCGGTCGAGCGCAAAGACAGACACCAAGACCACAACAACGGCTATAATCGCAATGGTTTCGCCAGTTTCTCCATACCACGGCTTGCGGCGTTTACCATTGCGCCCACGCGTTTCTTCGTCGGCATTATTATTTTTCATAGAACTGCATTTTAAGGTTTTGTCGGTGGCAAAAATAGTTATTTTCAGCAATATACGCAACCACTTAATATTAAAACATAGTTAAATGAGAAAACTTAACATATCCCGTATATGCATCACGGGATATAATCGGCAACGATAATCAGCAACTTTCAAAACGTAAATTTTAGTTAAACCATCATCTTTTATATTAACACTTTTATGCCTACTTTTTCATTCCGGAATCAAAACATCGGCTCAGGATACGAAAAAATGGGCATAAACGTCATTTGCACATAAGCATCTGTATATCAGCGGTTTACAATAACCAAGCCGTAAATACAAATCGTCTAAAACCCGGATTTGCGCCTGAAATCATGCAAAAAGCCACGTTTCAGAGCGCAAAAGGGTACGTTTTACATCACAACTCAATGCCTTTTAGAAGCTAAAATAGTGCTTTTAATAGTGCGAATAGTACATGTAATCACAGTAACTATACATATTCTCACATTTCAACAGGCAAAATTCATAAACAGAAAGCGCATTTTTTAATTTATTAGAGGAAAAATACTGCTCATTAAAATGTTAAATACAGAAAGAATAAAATGGCCTATATGCAAACTAACGTTAACAGAATTAGGTGTCAACATAATGTTTATTTTACAAAAAAAAGCATGACGGCAGCACTAATGCGGACAAATTATGCCTCACTGTACCCCCGTGTCATCAGTACGGACAGAAGACCGGCACGGCACTAAAGGCAAAAAATAACCTTAAAGCATGGGATTGTCTCAGTTTTTTTTAGTAAGTTTGCACAAAACAAACAGCCTCCGCCAAACCGGACGGCAGATAACATAAAGATAACGTAAAAAGAAAAATCAATATGCAGGAAACAAGACAAAACCGCATTGCAAGACTGTTGCAAAAAGAACTGAGCCTGATATTCCAGTCGCAGACAAGAGGCATGAGGGGCACGATGGTGAGCGTTACACGCTGCCGCATCAGTCCCGACCTTAGCATCTGCACGGCATATCTGAGCATATTTCCGCCCGAGAAGTCGGAAGAACTGATAAAGAACATCACGGCTAACGAGAAAACCATACGCTACGAACTGGGTACGCGCGTGAGAAACCAGCTGAGAATTATCCCCGAGCTGCGCTTCTTCATCGACGACTCTCTTGATTATATCGAGCACATTGACGAGCTGCTGAAGAAATGAATTTTCCATTCTACATAGCACGCCGCTATCTCTTTTCAAAGAAGAGCACGCACGTCATCAACATCATCAGCGGCATCAGCGTCGTAGGTGTGGCCGTGGCCACAATGGCGCTGGTGGTAACTCTCAGTGTGTTCAACGGCTTTCACGACCTCGTGGCGTCGCTGCTGACATCGTTCGACCCGCAGATTGAGATTGTACCTACTAAAGGAAAGACCGCCCCGGCAGACGACCCTATACTGACAAAGATACGCAACCTGCCGCAGGTCGACGTGGCAACGGAGAGCGTGGAAGACCAGGCGATGGCCATATACAATGGCAGGCAGGCCATGATTAAGGTGAAGGGCGTTGAGGATAACTTCAGCGAGCTGTCGCACATCAACGACATTCTGTATGGCGACGGCGAGTTTTCGCTGCATGCCGCCAATCTCCAGTTTGGCGTTGTGGGCATCCGCCTTGCCGACAACCTTGGCATGACGGCCGACTGGGACGGACAGCTGAAGATATATGCTCCGAAGCGCGAGGGACAGCTCGACCTGATGAATCCTACCGAAGGATTTGTTGAAGATTCGGTGATTTCGCCCGGTGTGGTGTTTTCCGTTAAACAAGCGCGCTACGACCGCGACTACGTATTGACTTCGATAGCATTCGCACGCAATTTGTTCGGTCAGCAGGGCATGCTCTCGCAGCTTGAAATCAGACTCAAGCCGGGCAGCGATCTTGACGCCGTAAAGGCTGAGATGCAGAAAATTGCGGGCAGCAAGTATCGCGTTCTCGACCGTATGGAGCAGCAGGCTGACACGTTCAAGATTATGAAGATAGAGAAGTTTATCGCCTATATCTTCCTTACGTTCATCCTTGCCGTGGCTTGCTTCAACATCATAGGCTCGCTGTCGATGCTGATTATCGACAAGAAGAACGACGTGGTTACGCTGCGCAACATGGGCGCGAGCGACAAGCAGATAGTAAGGATATTCTTGTTTGAAGGCCGCATGATATCGGCAATCGGAGCCATACTCGGCATATTAGTCGGTCTGTTGCTGTGCTGGCTGCAGCAGGTTTACGGACTTGTTTCGCTGGGACGCAGCAGTGGTTCATTCATCGTGGATGCCTATCCGGTGAGCGTTCATCCTGAAGACATCATCATAATATTCATCACGGTGCTTGCCGTTGGCTTTGCCTCAGTGTGGTATCCCGTAAGATATTTCGCCAAAAGACTCATTCAATAAAAGATTCTACACTAAGAAAAAATAAAAAAGGAAACATGAATGTTCAGTTTTTTTATACCTACATTCATGTTTCCTTTTGTTTACTGTCAATTATAAAGGTCTACTGTTATTTTATTTTTTCTGCTGTAAAGCCGGCAACAACATTCCTTATGCGCCTCCGCGCTCGGCCCAGTCGCTCCTGTCGAGGTTACGATAGCTTATGGCTTCAGCCAGATGCTGCGGCAACACACGCTCTGAAGCCTCAAGATCGGCTATGGTGCGCGCCACTTTCAGTATGCGGTTATAGGCACGTGCCGACAGGTTTAGCCTCTCCATGGCCATGCGCAGCATCTCAATACCGTCTTCGCCGGGCTCGGCATACTGGTGTATCATGCGCTCGCTCATCTGCGCATTGCAGTGAACTCCCTTGCATTCCCTGAATCTTTCCTCCTGTATGTGGCGAGCCTTGATAACCCTTTCGCGTATTACGTCGCTGCTCTCGCCCGGTGCTGCACGAGATATGTCCTTGAAGGGCACGGGCGTTATCTCTATCTGTATGTCGATGCGGTCGAGAAGCGGACCGCTGATTTTGTTCATATAGCGCTGTATCTGCCCCGGCGTGCACACACAATGGTGGGTAGGATCGTTGTAATATCCGCACGGACACGGGTTCATCGAGGCAACGAACATGAACGAACAGGGATATTCTATGGTGTATTTTGCTCTCGAAATGGTTATCTTGCGGTCTTCCAACGGCTGGCGCAGCATCTCAAGAGTTGACTTGTTAAACTCCGGAAGTTCGTCGGCAAAGAGCACGCCGTTGTGTGCAAGCGATATTTCTCCGGGCTGCGGATTCATTCCTCCGCCGACGAGTGCCACCTGAGATATGGTGTGATGCGGCGAACGGAACGGCCGCTGTGATATCAGCGACATATTTTTACCCAGCTTTCCGGCAACAGAATGCACCTGCGTAGTCTCAAGACTTTCGGCCAGTGAGAGCGGAGGCAATATCGACGGAAGGCGCTTGGCCATCATTGACTTGCCGCTTCCGGGCGGACCTATCATTATCATATTGTGGCCTCCTGCCGCCGCAACTTCCATAGCGCGCTTAACGTTTTCCTGCCCTCTAACATCGGCAAAATCAAGTTCGAAATGACTCTGATGCTCGTAAAACTCGCGCCGCGTGTCGACAACGGTAGGCTTATAGTCGCCCTCACCGTTCAGGAAGTTCACTACATCCATTATGCTCTCCATGCCGTAGACATCAAGGTTGTTCACCACGGCAGCCTCTCTTTCGTTCTGCTTGGGCACAATCAGTCCCTTAAACTTTTCCTTGCGTGCCCTGATAGATATCGGCAAGGCACCTTTCACGGGCTGTATCATGCCGTCGAGGCCAAGCTCACCTACTATCATATACTCCGACAGCAGATCGGGCTTCACCTTTCCGATAGCAGCCAGGATGCCTATTGCCAGCGGCAGGTCGTAGCTGCTGCCTTCTTTTCGGAGATCGGCGGGAGCCATATTCACGGTAATGTCGGCAACGGGAAACTTTATACCATTATTCTGAAGGGCTGCCACAATACGGTCGCGGCTCTCCTTCACAGCTGTATCCGCAAGGCCGGAGAGATGATAAAGCACACCTCGCGACACGCTAACCTCAACGGTAACGGTTGTTACGTCGAGGCCATTGACGGCCGCACAATAAGTTTTTACAAGCATATATCACCAATTATCCAATTAATCTTGTGTCAATTACAAATCGAGTTAGCTGCGAAAAACCGCGCTAACTCTACAAATGTATTCATATAGCAATAATGTCTGTAGCTCAGAAACAGACAAAAGTTCATGCTGAAACCCCAACTGCCGGCATCACCAATGTCACAAATTCGCACCTAACAATAATGTGCAGACAATGGCAAACGGCAAAAGCACAGCGTTAATTAAGCAGCACCTTAAGCTTAGTTTCAAGCTCATTGATGTTCAGGCTGCGCTCTACAATTCGTCCTTGCGCATTATATACAATGTTGTCTGCCACGCGTCCAAGGCCGAAGGTCTCAAGAAGCGGACTCTCAAACATAAGCTGATCACATATTACAGGCGATGCCGTAGAGTCACTGCGCACAGCAAAACTGCATGTACGCTTGCTTGCATCAAGGCTTATGCCCATCAGCGCAAGTTTATTTCCATATTCATTTTTCAGTCTAAGCAGCCTGTCGCGCATGTTACGGCTTTCATAGCTCCACTCTGCCCATGTATAGACAACGGCTACTTTACCCTGAAGATATGAAGCGGAAATATTTTTTCCGTTGATATCCTGTGCAGAGAACGACGGTATTCTGGCTCCACCCGCATTGTTTTTCATCATCTTCACATAACGCACAATGCGTGCAACCTCACCGTTCTTCGGCTGCGCCTTGTAAACTATATCAGCCAAACTTGCAGCCTTGTCAAGGTTTACATCAGGAACGAGGATAAAGTATTTCTTAAGAACATACACGCTGGCAGCCGTAGCCGGATTGTTTTTCACAAAATTCTCAGCATAAGACATCTCCTCAGGAGGCGACGCCTTTACGAGCTGCTGACGGAAAGCCGTCATAAGTTCATTCTCATTTGTACCTTCAATCTCAATTTCCTTAAGGTGTGATGCGTCACCCTTTACGGAAACAGACTTGCCCGGCTCGGCAAAGACCGGCACTTCGGAGAAGTTTGGAAATACGATGACGAGCGTGCCGCTCTCCTTGCATTGCGTCTCAAAAGTGAAGCGTCCGCCTTCAACCTTTATCGTGTCAATGCCGTCGAACACACCGTCAGGACTGTAAACATAAAACTCACCTTGGTTAAGGTTGAGTAGTCGGCCATCCAAGTTGAAATAGCCTCTGCGTGTTCCGCAGGCAACCAAAACCAAGGTGAGCGTAAGATATATCAATCGCTTCATGCGTCAGCGATGTTTACTTGCTTATTTTAGCCAGCTCAAGATCGTTGTTTGCGTATGTTGCAAGTGAAGGATCTTTCTGCAGAGCGCTCTTCAGATAAGAAGAAGCTGCGCTGTCGTTGCCCTGACGAGCATTCAGGATAGCCTGCAGATAGTCTGTCATAGCGTCCTTGTTCTTGATGCTGTTCAGAGTGTTAGCTGCACCGGCATAGTTCTTGTTAAGAATCTGAGCCAAAGCAGTTGTGTTGCAGTTGATACCGTTGAGGTTCTGCTCAGCTGTAGCATAGTCACCCTTAGCGAGGTTCAGAGTACCGAGAACCTTGTTGTAGTCACCAGCTCCGTTAGCCTTAGCGATATAGTTTTCAGCCTCGCTTACGTTGCCGTTCTTCAGTGCCATCAGGCCAAGGTTAGCGTTAGTCTCAGCAGCATTGCCGTTGATTGACTGAGCCTTAGCCAAATAGTTCTTAGCTTCAGCGTCGTTGCCCTTAGCGAACTCAATAGCAGCAACGTTGTTGTAAGCACGGTAATCGTTAGGATAAACCTCTATAGTCTTCTTGTAGATAGCCTCCTGAGCGTCTACGTTGTCCTCAAGAGTAGCTGAGTAAAGAAGTTCGTCAACGCTAAGCTTTGTAGCGTCAGCCTTATACTGCTCCTTAATCTGCTCGTCGCTGCGGCCGATTGTCTCATAGTTGATGATCAGGCGAGAACGACGGAGTTCGGGAAGAATACCGTCAGCGAGCTCACGGAAACCTGCAGACATGTTGCGGATCTGCTGCTCACGCTCTTCAGGATCCTGATACATAGAAAGAACTCGGAGGATTACGTCCTTGTCCTGGATGTCAGAAGCCTGAACAAGCTGCTGGAAGCCTTCCCAGTCCTGTGCAGTATATTTACCGGTAACGTCAGACTGAACCTTAGCGCTCTTAAGCTGTTTCTTAGCGTAGTCTACAGAAACATCCTGACGTTTGCTAGCCAATTTGTCGTTGAAGTCGAATCCACCATCAGGAGAAGCGTAAGCCAAAACCTCTACGTTCTTGATGTTCAGACCTTCCTTGTCAGCATTGATCTTCTTAAGCAGCTCAACAAACTCCTTAACAGAGTTGTTCTTCAGCTCGCTCTTGCGCAGGTTAGCCTGGTTGATGAGGAACTTAATCTGAGCAGCCTGTCTCTGATCTCTAACACGCTGGAATGTGTCGGGAGCGATGCAAGCGCCGCTTCCGGCGAGAGTATTCTTATAAAGTTCAGATGTAGCGATAACACCTTCAGCAACCTTAACAGCAGGAATCTCTACCTTCTTCTTCTTTTTGCCAACATAAGCATCGAAAGTCATATAAAGGTCACTCTTCTGCATTTCGGGAACATACTTGAAGTTAGACTTCATTGTATAGTTACCTCCAGCCTTGTAAGCAATTGTCTGGTCGTTGCCCTCAACCTTTTCGCCCTGGAACTTAGCAGCCTGACCCTGTGCAGCCTGTCCGTTGCCATAACGCAGTTCGGGGATAACTGTAACCATAGCCTTTTTCTTCATGTACTTCTCGGGGAATGTACCATTGATTGTTACAGCCACCTGTCCACCTCTAGACTCGAGCGGATTAGGTGTAACATTGAAATTGTCAGCAGACAACTCTCCAAGCTTAGAAGAGCAAGAAGACAGTGCAATCACTGATGCTGCCGATAAGAATAAGATAAGATTTTTTTTCATAATGAAAGGTTTTAGATATAAGTGCCGCGAGCGGGACTCGAACCCGCACAGCCATTACTGGCCAAGGGATTTTAAGTCCCTCGTGTCTACCAATTCCACCATTGCGGCTCCACTAGAGCGGAAAACGGGACTCGGACCCGCGACCCCGACCTTGGCAAGGTCGTGCTCTACCAACTGAGCTATTTCCGCATTAGAGCAGTGCAAAGATAAGTTTATTTCTCGAAAGAGCAAACTAATTTACACATTTTAATACTCTCACTGCCCATTAATGACCTCAAGCACGCCTGTCGGGCCCGTTGTACGGCATCTGTAGCGTATAAGTTTGTCTCCGGGATCGCCGCTGGATATGATTCCGCCGTTGTTCATGTCGTACACGCGCTTGCAGCTCTTGCATGTCGCCTTGCCGGTTGTGTCCATCGTAAGTCCGTAGCGCGGCAGGTTGCTCTCCTTGTAGCAGTTTGGGCACTGATTGTCGTAGGCATAGAAGATGGCCGGCGAGTTTAGGTTGCCGTAGCCCACGATAATTCCGCTCTCGTTATATGCCCCGAGGATTAGCGTGCGCTGCTCGTCGACGGCATTGAATGCCACGCGTTCGGTCTGTCCGGGAGCGGTGTTTGTGTTGAACACGAAATATCTTCCGCTAACTGCCGCATGGCAGAACACGCCGGGCGAAAGCGAATTCATGGCCGTGCCGAGCATATGACTGCGGTTGGCGCTGTTGTCGAATATGAAGTAGCAAGAGTCGCTGCTGAACTCAAACTCGGCATCGTCGCACGACACGAAGAGTGCCAGAAGGGCTATTATATAATAGGTGTACTTTTTCATTTCAGTAAGTTTTTCTCAGCATTTTCCATTTTCTCGAAGTGGAAACCGTCGAGACATTGCTCCATGAGAGCCTGTATCTTGTCGTTGCAGAGGTTTCCGATAGAGCCTTCGTGAGTGTGGTGTATGTTCTTGTCGGGCACGAACTGACCTGCCTCGATGTCGAGTCCAACCTTCTTGTAGGCGTCTCTGAAAGGCATGCCGGCAGCCGCAAGGCGGTTTACTTCCTCAACGGAGAACATGAGGTCGTACATCTTGTTGTCGAGGATGTTGCGGTTTACCTCCATCTTGTTGATGATGTAGGCAGCCATCTGCAGGCAGTCCTTAAGCTCATCGAAAGCAGGAAGGAACGACTCCTTGATAATCTGCAGGTCGCGGAAATAGCCGCACGGCAGGTTGTTCATTATCAGCACAATCTGCTGCGGCAGCGCCTGCAGCTTGTTGCATTTGGCGCGTATCAGCTCGAACACGTCGGGATTCTTCTTGTGGGGCATGATGCTGCTGCCTGTGGTACACTCCTTCGGGAGCTTGACGAACGAGAAGTTCTGGCTGTTGAACATGCAGGCATCGAATGCCATCTTGGCCACCGTGCCGGCTATCGACGCCATGGCAAATGCCACGTTGCGCTCTGTCTTGCCGCGCCCCATCTGAGCGTACACCACGTTATAGTTCATCGTGTCGAAGCCCAGCAGCTCTGTTGTCATGGTGCGGTTGAGCGGGAACGACGAGCCGTAGCCGGCAGCGCTGCCCAGCGGATTGCGGTTGGTCATGCGCCATGCAGCCTGAAGGAAGAGCATGTCGTCGGCAAGGCTCTCGGCATAGGCCCCGAACCAAAGGCCGAACGAGCTGGGCATGGCCACCTGAAGATGGGTGTAGCCTGGCATGAGCACGTCTTTAAACTGATTGCTCTTTTCTATCAGCTCATCGAAAAGCACCTTGACGAGCATTGCGATGTCTCTGATTTCATGACGGATAAAGAGTTTAAGGTCTACCAGCACCTGGTCGTTGCGCGAACGTCCGCTGTGAATCTTCTTGCCCATGTCGCCAAGCTTGCGCGTAAGCATGAGCTCCACCTGCGAATGAACATCCTCTACGCCGTCCTCAATGACAAACTCGCCGCGCTCGCACACGGCATAGATGTTCTTCAGTTCGGCCAGAAGTGCCTTAAGTTCGTCGCTGCCAAGCAGTCCGATCGACTCTAACATGGTGATGTGTGCCATTGAGCCCAGCACGTCATACTTGGCCAGATACATGTCCATCTCGCGGTCGCGCCCTACGGTGAACCGCTCTATCTCTTCGTTAATTCCGTAATTTTTCTCCCAAAGTTTATTTGACATCGCAATACTAATTTTATCATAATGCCCCACTGCGGCCGGCGTCTGCGCGCCCGGCCGTAATGGGGCTGCATTTATTATATAAGGTATAAGCCCTAAACTCCGCGGCCTACTCGTAAGGAATGGCTGCCAGCGCGTCGGCAATCTTGTCAACGCCGTCCTGCAGCTTGCTGCCTATCATGGGCTTCAGGAACATGGGTATGTCGGCCTTAACCGTAACCTTCATCTTGCTTGTGGTGTCGGTTACGGGCAAGAGCTGTATCCACATGGTGAAAGGCACGGGCGAGTTGGCCGTCTCGAACTTTATGCACTTGGGCTCTTCGCGCTCGATGATGTTGAGCGTTATGCTGCCCACAGGCGGCACGCTCACCGACACGCTGTCGCGACTGAACGTCAGGTCGTTGATCTTGTCGGCCGGTATGCGGTCTTTCACCTTCTCGATGTTCTCGAGATTGCTAAGCCGCTCATAAACATTCTGCTGCGGATATGGTATCTGCTTCACTCCGCTCTCATACTTGCTGCTCATGTCTCTATTTGTGTTATCCACACCGCCGCTGGCTGCGGCGTATGTGCTGTTAGTGTTATTTCTTCCAGTTAGCAGGATCCTTGCGCCACTCGTGCAGCAGCTCTACGTCGGCCTCAGAGATATATCCTGTCTCAACAGCCTCTGCCACTACGTGCTCATAGTCGGTAAGAGTAACCAGCTCTACGCCGGCATCCTCGAACGCCTTCTGTGCAACGGGGAATCCGTAAGTGTAAGATGCAACCATACCTACCACCTCGACGCCTGCCTGGCGCAGAGCCTCAACAGCCTTAAGGCTGCTTCCGCCTGTAGATATAAGGTCTTCAACGACAACCACCTTTGCGCCTTCGGGCAGTTCACCCTCAATGAGGTTGCCCATGCCGTGGTCTTTAGCCTTGCTGCGGACATAAACGAACGGCAGACCGAGAGCATCGGCCACGAGCGCTCCCTGAGCTATGGCTCCTGTGGCAACGCCGGCAACGGCATCAGCCTGCGGGAAATGCTCAAGCACTGCATGCACAAGCTCGAGCTTCACATAGCTGCGCAGGTCAGGATACGACAGGGCCTTGCGGTTATCGCAATAGAAGGGCGACTTCCATCCCGAAGCCCATGTGAACGGATTGTTTGGCTGAAGCTTTATAGCCTTTATCTTCAGCAGCTTTGATGCAAATGCTTTTTTCAGTGTGTCCATATTTGTATTGTTTTTATTGTTTTAAATTATGCCGGGCGGCGCGCCGGCCCTCATGCCTTGTTTGCAGTCGTGCCCGGCTCACCGCCTTTTCATCCTGCAAAGTTACGTTTTTTTGGGTGCAAAACCAAATTATCCGGCCTTTTTTGCCCTAAACGTGCGCATCACGACTATGTTACGCCTCAGACACCGCCGCGCATCCGGCATCGCCGGAAAGGTAATTCAGAGCATGGTTTCCATCGTCTTTCATAACCGTCTGATATTCAACGCATTGCAAAAGGTCATGTTTTAGGCTCTAAAAGACCGTCTTTTGCAGGCTAAAAGGTGCCCTTTTGCAACGCGAAAGGATACCTTTTAGAAAACGCCCGATATTCTGCCGTCTGACAGCGTGCCGCGGCATGGGTATATCATACACGTAGTACACCCGGCACAGGGACATAGTACACCTAATACACCTTATTATATTGCATATCTCACTACCAGCCGGCATGCCCCAGCATGGCTATTGCGGCTTCATAAACGGCATTTTTCTTAAATTCTGTTTATATTCCCGCAACATTCAGCCACAAAGCGTAAACAGACGTTAAAAATTGCACCTTAATTGCATTTTCTTGCCCAAATGCTTGGAAGTTATGTTTTATTAGCCTACATTTGCAGTGTACTAATAAACTAGTACACTATAAGACATTAACAGACAAACAATTATTGACAATTAAAGACATTAACAATTATGAGTACTATTATCACAACAGCAACAATCATGGCGATGTATCTTAACGCCGCCGGAAGCGCAAACTCGCAATATGCATATAACGCCGACATTGAGAACGGACAGGTCAGCACAATGTATGTAATGAACAAGAGCGGCAAAAGCCTCAGCGGAAAGCTGAAATACAGCTACACTTACGACGCCGCAGGACGGCTGACGGCAAAGACGGCAAGCCGATACAACAGCCTGACGGGCAAGTATGTGCCGGCCTTCCGCCTCGACTTCAGCTATACGGCCGACGGATATGCCGTTGAAAGATGCACATGGAACAGCCGCAGCAAGAGCTTCAACCGCCCTGACAGCCGCACCGAATACCGCCATGAAATGAGTAATGTGATGGCCGTTACAAGCTATGAATGGAGCGACGCCGAGGGCAAGATGCTCGCCGTGGACAACATGCTGGTGATGACACAGGCCGACGGCTATCTGCTGGCAGGCCAGCTGTAAGAGGAGTGCGCAGCGGCAGCGGTAATCACCCACAGCTGCCCCATCCCTCCCATTACTTCCATCTCCCCCATTAACAACAAACACCCCTTAAAATAAAAAGAAACGATATGATAGAAATAAGCAACCTTAAATACAGATATGCAGGCGCAAAGCAGTATGTGTTCAACAACTTCAGCCTGTCTCTCAGCGAGAACAACATCTACGGACTGCTCGGCAAGAACGGCATGGGCAAGTCTACCCTGCTCTACCTCATCAGTGGACTGCTGCGCAAGGAGCAAGGCACGATAACCATAGACGGCATCGAGACCGACCGCCACGACCCTGCCGTGCTGAGCGAGATATTCCTCGTGCCCGAGGAGTTTGAGCTGATGCCGATGAGCCTCGACGCCTATGTCAAGATGAACGAGCCGTTCTATCCGCGCTTCAGCCGCGAGGTGCTCAACAGCTGTCTGAGCGATTTTGAGCTTACGCCCGACATCAACCTCAAGGAACTTTCCATGGGACAGAAGAAGAAGGTGTACATGAGCTTCGCCCTGGCAGCCAACACCAAGCTGCTGCTGATGGACGAGCCTACCAACGGATTAGACATTCCGTCGAAGAGCCAGTTCCGCAAGGTGGTGGCAAACAACATGAGCGACGACCGCACCATGATAATATCAACCCATCAGGTGCACGACGTTGAGTCGCTGCTCGACCACATCATGATACTCGACCACTCTGAGCTGCTGCTCAACGAGTCGGTGGCCGACATCTGCAGCAAGTACAGCTTTGAGTTCCGCTCAATGGGCGAGCCGGCCGACGACGTAATATACGCCGAGCCGTCGCTGCAGGGCAACGCCGTGATAACACGCAGACGCGAGGACGAAGACGAAACTCAGCTCAACCTCGAACTGCTCTTCAACGCCGTAACAAAGAAGCTGCTGCCGCGCGAATAACAGCCGACACAGCGCAAGACACACATAGAATATAAGACTAAAAACGATTCAAGATGAGCAACTTTAATACAAAACGATTCATACAAACCTTTAAATGGTCGATGCAGGCCACCAAGAAAGAGATAGCAACCATAGCCGGATGCATGTTTTTCCTATACCTGGTGCCGTTCATAATATCGGTGATGTCAAGCCACGGCGAGCCCGACATTATAGTTGAAAGCAACATACAAAGCGCAACAATCACATGCACCTTCTTTTTCACTTTCTACTTAACTATCAGCGGATGCTGGATTATGAACAACATGAAGACCAAGGAGCAGCGCATAACATTCAAGATGCTGCCGGCATCCGACCTCGAGAAGTTTATCGTCCGCGCACTATACATCACGGTGGTATGGGTGCTTATCGGTATCGTAGCGTTCTGTCTGGCCGACTTCTGCCGCATTCTGATTTGCTTCATATCAGGCTCTCACGGAACCTATAGCACCATACCCGACGTGCTCAACATGTGGTTTGGCCCGGCAGACACACACTCAATGCG
>ENA-UEQK01000917-UEQK01000917.1-human-gut-metagenome-genome-assembly--contig:-NODE-917-length-19761-cov-58.456411_pt1 | contig 19761 bp, 9 predicted proteins | sample MGYA00242939_ERZ507942 | MGnify/ENA primary metagenome ERZ507942 (study PRJEB26167, sample SAMN06115485) | human gut metagenome | host: Homo sapiens | place: China:Chongqing | collected 2015-03-30... | reverse complement strand
TCCGCTACACTGTGGACGGCAAAGGCCGCATACAAGTAGAAGCAACCTATCAGCCTGAAAAGGAAGATATTCCGCTGATGCCCAAATTCGGTATGCGCATGAGAATGCCCTCGGCGCTGAATCGGATAGCCTGGTACGGACGCGGCAAGTTCGAGAACTATCCCGACCGCAAGAGCTCCGCTTTCCTGGGAGTCTACGAGTGTGGCATACACGAATTTATCACGAACTACATCGTACCGCAAGACAATGCCAACCGGTGCGATACACGCTGGTTCATGCTGGGAGACAGTGAGCGATGGAAAATACAAGTCAAAGGCCTGCAACCCCTATGTTTCCGTATATGGCCCTACGGGGAAGAAGACCTAGAAGGGAAAGAACATGCGCACGAACTGCCCGAACGCGACTTCATCAACCTGAATATCGACTCCAACATACACGGAGTAGGTGGAAACGACGGATGGGGCGCACAGACCATGAAGCCATACACCATTGACGGCAATCGCTCCTACCGATATGGGTTTATCATGGAGTATATGGACAAAACAGAATAATCCGTTCATCAATGTATTCAAAAAGGAAATAAACATTTTGTAAACAACAATAAAGGTATGAAAAGAAACATCTTTAAAACAATTCTCCTATCCGCCTGCATCCTGCAAGGGGGCAGTGCATTGGCACAACAAGAGAAAGCAGAACCGGGCAAGTTCTCACCTACCTGGGAGTCATTGTCCCAATACGAAGTGCCCGAATGGTTCCGCAACGCCAAATTCGGCATATGGGCACACTGGGGTCCGCAATGCCAACCCGAAGCCGGCGACTGGTACGGTCGTGGCATGTACGAAGAGGGCGGTGCTGCCTACAAGTGGCACTTGGAGCATTACGGACATCCTTCGGAATTCGGCTTCAAGGATGTAATCAACGAATGGAAAGCCGAAAAATGGAACCCGGAGAGGCTGGTAGCCCTTTTCAAGAAAACCGGTGCCCGATATTTCTTTGCCATGGGCAACCATCACGACAACATGGACTTGTGGGACAGTAAATACCAGTCATGGAACTCCGTCAACATGGGCCCCAAGCGAAACGTACTGGGTGAATGGGAGAAAGCGGCTCGCAAAAACAAACTGCCCTTCGGTGTCAGCATCCACTCCTCCCATGCTTGGACATGGTATGAAACTGCACAAGGAGCCGACAAGAAAGGCCCATACGCAGGAATCTCCTACGATGCCCGCGTAGTGACTAAGGAAGACGGCAAGGGAAAATGGTGGGAAGGCTACGACCCGCAAGAGCTATACGTACAGAATCATGCCCTGAGCGGACATGCTTGGGTGGCATGGGACTGGCCCGAAGGAACCTCTGTCCCCCCGCAGAGCTACTACGACAACTTCTTCGACCGCACAGTGGACATGATAAACAAATATCATCCCGACCTGGTCTATTTCGACGACAGCATACTCCCCTTCTGGCCCATCAACGATACGGGGCTGAAAGTCGTGTCGCACTACTATAACCAAAACATGAAGCTTCACAAGGGCAATCTCAATGCCGTAGTCTTCGGAAAGAAGCTGGAAGCTAAACATAAAGAGGCCATCGTATGGGATGTAGAAAAAGGGGTTCCATCGGAATGCCAGGACAAGGCGTGGCAAACCTGTAGTTGCCTCGGTACTTGGCACTATAACCGCTTTGCTTACGAAGACAACTGGTATAAATCAGCCGAGACCGTCATCCACATGCTCATTGACATCGTCAGTAAAAATGGCAACCTATTACTAAGCGTACCAATGAAAGGAAACGGTACCATCGACGACAAGGAAGAAAAAATTCTGGAAGACATAGCCGCCTGGATGGAGGTGAACGGAGAAGGAATATTCGACACACGTCCCTGGTGTATTTATGGTGAAGGTCCCTCCACAGAAACAGCAATACCTTTGGACGGAGCAGGATTCAACGAAGGCAAGAACGCACCCTACACTTCTGCCGACATCCGGTTTGTGAAAAAAGGGAAATACTTGTATGCCCATATCATGAAATGGCCCTCAGACAGAAAAATACAGATAAAATCACTGGCTACCGGCAGTCCCTACTGCAAAGGAGAAATCGAAAAGGTAGAATTATTAGGAGGCGGAAAGGCAAAGTTCAGAAGAACTTCCAAAGGCTTGCTTATTGACCTTCCCAAAGACAAGACTCCCAATCCTATTTCTTTGGTACTGAAAATCACTAACCGTTAAACTGCTGATATTGTATGAAAAAGGGATTTTTTTTAAGACTATTTGTCCTGCTGATGCTGACATTTTTCATAGCAGAACAAGGCAGAGCACAAACCTACCAACGCACCTCACAAGGCATTAAAAGCACTGTGCAAGGTATAAATATAGATATTAGCTTCTTCTCTCCTGTCACAGTGAGAATCTTAAAATCGCCTGACGGCTGGAAGTATACCAAAGAAAGCTTGTCGGTCATCGGGCAACCGGAAAAAGTAAAACTATCCGTCTCTTCGAAAGGGGGCATATTGACTATCAAAAGCCATCAGCTTACAGTCCATCTCAACGAAGAGACCGGACAAATAACTTTTGCCTCTTCCGATGGAAAATCGCTGTTGCAGGAACAAAATAAAGGCGCACGTTTTGATGATTTCAACGATGCCGGCACAAAAACCTTCAGCGTTTATCAATCATTCACCTTAGAGAAAGACGAAGCTATTTATGGATTGGGACAATTGCAAAACGGCAAAATGTCGCAACGTAACCAGACCAAACGCCTTATCCAAGACAATCTTGAGGATGTGATTCCCTTCTTCCAGTCCGTCAAAGGCTACGGTCTCTTTTGGGACAACTATTCGCCAACCATCTTCAAAGACAATCAAGAAGAGACATCCTTCCTTTCTGAAGTCGGCGACTGCATTGACTACTACTTCATGTACGGCGAAAATGCCGATGGAGTAGTTGCCCAGATGCGCTACCTCACAGGACAAGTGCCCATGTTTCCATTATGGACATATGGATTCTGGCAAAGCCGTGAACGCTACAAAAGCCAAAAAGAGATTGTTGGCGTAGTGCAAAAATACCGCGAACTGGGTGTGCCCCTCGATGGAATTATCCAGGATTGGAGATACTGGGGAAGCAACTACCTGTGGAACGCAATGGATTTTTTGAACGAAGAATTCTCCGACCCCAAAAAAATGATGGAAGACATACACGGAATGAACGCCCACATTATTATCTCCATTTGGTCAGCTTTCGGACCACATACCAAACCCTATCGCGAGTTAGACAAAGGGAACATGCTCTTCAACTTCCGCACATGGCCCGAATCCGGTTCCGAGAAGTGGCCTCCCAATATGGACTATCCATCCGGTGCCCGCGTGTACGATGCCTACCATCCGCAAGCACGCGACATCTATTGGAAGTACCTGAACGAGAACCTACGTTCTGTGGGTATAGACGGCTGGTGGATGGACTCTACCGAACCCGACCATTTTCACCCCATTCCTGAAGATTTTGACACGCCCACCTATTTGGGGTCATTCCGTAAAGTACGCAATGCCTACCCTTTAATGAGTGTAGGTGGAGTGTACGACCACCAGCGTGCCGTAACTTCGGATAAACGCGTATTTATCCTTACCCGCTCAGCCTTTGCCGGCCAGCAACGTTATGGTGCCAATACATGGACAGGAGATATCACAGCATCATGGGAAGTTTTGGAGAAGCAAATACCTGCGGGATTAAACTTCTCACTATGCGGCATTCCCCATTGGAACAGCGATATCGGCGGATTCTTCCTATGGCAATATCCCTTGATGCTGGATGACCCGGATTATCGCGAGCTTTATGCCCGTTGGATACAGTTCGGTACATTCTGTCCCATGATGCGGTCACATGGGGAAGGTGCTCCCAGAGAAATCTATCAATTCGGCAAAAAAGGCGAGCCAATATACGATGCGATTGAGAAATACATTCGGTTACGCTACAGTTTGTTACCATACATCTACACAACTGCCTGGGAGGTAACTGCCAATCAGTCCAGCTTCATGCGTGCCTTGGCAATGGATTTTGCCCACGATCGCAACGTGTGGAACATCCACAATCAGTATATGTTTGGCAAATCCCTATTGGTATGCCCTGTAACCCAACCCATGTATACCCAAACAGTTTCGGACACCATCCGTGTAGAAGATTTCAGTACCGTTAAGTCTATACGAATATATCTGCCTAAAAATACGGAATGGTATGATTTTTGGACCAATCAGAAACACTCCGGTGGACAATATATCGTGAAAGATACCCCTATTGACATTTTACCACTTTATGTGAAAGCAGGTTCCATCCTGCCAATAGGTCCCGAAGTGCAGTATAGCACCGAAAAATCATGGGACAACTTGGAGATAAAAGTGTATCCCGGTTGTAACGGCGAATTCACACTTTACGAAGACGAGAATGACAACTACAATTATGAAAAAGGAATGTACAGCACCATTACGATGAAATGGAATGACCGTACTCGCATGCTCACTATTGAAAATCGGAAAGGAGAGTTTTCCGGTATGTTGAAAGAACGGAAATTCAACATAGTAACTGCTGATGGCGCAAAAAAGGCAGTGGCTTATAATGGGAAAAAAGTAACGGTTAAAATGTAATGGTTTCTAAAAACAGCTATTAATTTGCATTATGGAAATAAATACTCGTATGAAAAAATACCATCATTATCTTACCCTTTTAAGTTTATTTATGCTGCTCGGCATCCTGAAATTGCAAGCAGCGATACAACTCCCTGCCATATTTTCCAACCATATGGTGCTACAACGTAACTCAGAACTTACTTTCTGGGGATGGGGTATTCCGGGAGAAACAATTTCCATCGCCCCCGAATGGATGAAAGGAGAAATAATCAAAACCCAAGTCAATAATACGGGGAAATGGTCAGCCCGTGTACCTTCCGGCGAAGCCGGCGGACCTTATGAGATTCGTTTCAGCGGCTCGTCAGAAGTAACCTTGACCGATGTCATGCTAGGCGAAGTTTGGCTGTGCAGCGGACAATCCAATATGGAATGGAGCGCCAACCACGGCATAAAGAACGGAGACGAGGAAACGGCAAATGCCCATTGTCCCAATCTCCGAATTTTTCACGTGGCCAGAATAGCCGCCCCGTTCCCTCAAGAAAACTGTTTCTCGCAATGGACACAGTGCACGCCCGAAACGATGCGCAGCACGAGTGCCCTGGCCTACTTCTTCGGCCGCAACATCCAGGAAGAGCTGGACGTGCCGGTAGGAATCATCGTAGCCGCATGGGGCGGAACCACCGCCGAGACATGGACGCCCCGCGAATGCGTAATGAGCGACCCGGTCTTGTGCGACTATCCGTATGAATCCAATCCTTGGTTTCCGGCTGAAACAGGCACGTTGTACAACAGCATGATTTATCCCGTGATGCCCTACGGCATTGCCGGATGCATCTGGTATCAGGGAGAAGCCAACCAAGGCCGTGCCAGCTCCTACGCCCGGGTGATGCAGCGGCTGATAGGCTCGTGGCGTACCGGATTTAACAAGGAATTCCCATTCTATCTGGTCCAGATAGCCCCCTTCCAATACCACTCCAAAGACAACGGACCGGCACTGCTACGCGAGCAGCAGGCCATGTTGCCCGAAATGCTGGACAAGGTCAAGATGATTACCGTGTCAGATTTGGTGGACAATGTGCAGGACATCCATCCACGTGACAAAAGAAGCGTAGGCAAACGTCTCGCCAATCTTGCACTGGACGATACATACCATATATATGCAGGCCCCTATAAAAGCCCGGTCTTTGAAAGCGCCTGCCGCAAAGGCAACCATGTGACAATCTCTTTCAAAGACATAAAGAACGGACTGGCCGTACACGGGAAAAGGATAGAGGGGCTGATGATGGCCGCAGCCGGCCAGGAATGGCAAGAGGCCCGGGCCAGGATAGACGGGGGAAAGCTGATTGTCCCGGTAAAAGGAATCGAAAGCCCGGTTTCCATTCGCTACTGCTTCAGTGACGCTGCTCAAGGCAACCTTTTTTCAACGGAAGGCATCCCCTTAGCCCCCTTCCGGGCAGACAGCATTGCCTCTTCTGAAAACATTCCGGTTTCTACAGACAGCGCTTTGGAAGAATCTTTTGAATTCTCGCCCAAGTTCTCTACCGGCAATGCCAATCCCCTTCTCGACTTCCAATACATGGCCGACCCCACAGCAGTGGTGCACGACGGCCGCATTTATGTGTACGGCACTAACGACCACCAGCAATATGATGTAGTGGGCCGTAACGGGAAAAACACCTATCAGCACATCCATTCGCTGACGATGGTCTCTTCTGACGACATGGTGAACTGGACTTATCACGGAGTAATCAATGTAAAGGCTCTGGCTCCCTGGGGAATGGCTTCGTGGGCACCTTCCATCGCTTCGCGCAAGGAGGCCGACGGCAAAACCCACTTCTATCTGTACTACTCCAACAGCGGTTCCGGTGTAGGTATGCTGACTGCCACTTCCCCCGTGGGGCCCTGGACAGACCCATTGGGCAAATGTGTGGTAGACGGTAATACTCCAGGACTCGGCAAGTGTAAAGCTCCCTTCGATCCGGGAGTAGTCATCGACGACAAGGGCATCGGCTGGCTCTCCTTTGGCGGGGGCGACAGCGACGACTACATTCCCGGAGACGCACGCATCGTGCGGCTGGCAAATGACATGAAGACGCTGGACAGCGAAATAGTTGAAATAAAAGCGCCATACCACTTTGAAGCAAACGAACTGAACTATCTGAACGGCACTTGGATTTACACCTACAACACCAACTGGAAGAACCGGGATGCATGGCCCCACAAGGATATAGACAAGCCGAGCCGGTGCTGCATGAGCTACATGACGAGTCGCACGCCACTTGAGACAGACAGCTGGACCTATCGGGACAACTACTTCAAAAATCCCGGCGACTATGGCATGTCCGACAGCAACAACCATACACATCTGGTAAAATTTCAAGGGAAGTACTATCTCTTCTACCACTCACTGGGCTTGCAGGACAGCCGCGACCTCAAAGTGGGTGTCCGCAGTATCTGCGTGGAAGAAATAGAGGTGGACGAAAAGGACCTCACTATCCACATGGGCACAGCCACAGCCAAGGGCGTTTCACAAATCAAGCCTCTCGACCCGTTTGCGCAGCAACAGGCCGAGACCACAGCCGCCACACGCGGCGTTGCCTTTGAACCTACCGGACAGACAGGCAACATGTCTGCCGTAGGAAACAAGAGCGGACAGGCCATCTGTGTCCGCGGTGCGGAATTCCCGCAATCACCTCAAGCCATACAGATGAAGATAAAAGGGAAAGGCTCCATCGAAATACACATGGACAGTCCAGACGGTCCGCTCCTATCCACCTTGACCTTTGATACCGATACGTGGCAAACATTGACAAAGCCGTTGGACAAACGGATAAAAGGCAAACACGACATTTACTTCGTATTCGGGAACGGAAAGTTCTTATTTGACGAATGGAAATTCACAAAATAATGAATCCGTCGGCAGAATCTGCCCAGTATCTCTTCACCCTTGTGATGATATCGCTGCACAATTCGAGCCAACACACAACAAGCCAGCAAGTTACTTTGCCAGCGTTTTGCCATGCCTTTGGCAAAGCTTTGCCAATGTGGTGGCAAAACCTTGCCAACTTGTCGGCAAGAAAGACAAAAGCAACATCGCTGTCCGCAAAGAGGCGGAAGCACGTCCTCAATATAATTCCGCTAACGGGAAAGAGACAGATTGGTTCCATTAACGGGCAGAAGTTTTAAAAAATGGGAAGGATTTGGCACAATAGTTCCGCGCAAATTCTCATTTATCGAACAAAAATTGTATTTTTGCCTGCGACTGAAAAATCAGTAATATCATAGAATAGACAATTCCCGAACAAATATGAGCGAAGATTTTGAAGCACCGAAAGATGATTTGGACAAGGAACTCCCGGCCGGGAGCGAAGAACACTCGGATTACAAACCTGCGGACGCAAAGGATGCCAATATAAAGCACCAACTGAGCGGCATGTACCAGAATTGGTTTCTGGACTACGCCTCATACGTTATATTGGAACGTGCCGTACCCCATATCATGGATGGTCTGAAACCCGTACAGCGGCGTATCCTCCACTCCATGCGCCGCATGGAAGACGGGCGCTACAACAAGGTGGCGAACATCGTAGGACATACCATGCAGTTCCATCCGCACGGTGATGCTTCTATCGGCGATGCTCTGGTACAACTGGGACAAAAGGACTTGCTCGTGGATTGCCAGGGAAACTGGGGTAACATTCTGACGGGTGACAGCGCCGCTGCCCCCCGTTATATCGAAGCACGTCTCTCCAAGTTCGCACTGGACGTGGTATTCAACCCCAAGACCACCGAATGGAAACTCTCTTATGACGGGCGAAACAAAGAACCGGTTACACTACCGGTAAAATTCCCACTGCTGCTTGCACAAGGTGTGGAAGGTATTGCCGTAGGCCTGTCATCCAAAATATTACCACATAACTTCAATGAGCTGTGCGATGCTTCCATCAGCTATCTGCACAACGAAGAATTCAAGCTGTACCCCGACTTCCAGACGGGAGGCAGTATCGATGTATCCAAATACAACGACGGTGAACGTGGCGGTGCGATACGCGTGCGCTCCAAAATAGAAAAGATAGACAACAAGACACTTGCCATTAAGGAAATTCCTTACGGGAAAACGGTGGCCAGTGTATGCGACTCCATCGTAAAGGCCAGCGAAAAAGGAAAAATCAAGATACGTAAGGTAGAGGACCTAACATCCGGCAGTGTGGAAATATTAGTGCATCTAGCCCCGGGTGTATCATCCGACAAGACCATCGATGCCCTCTATGCCTTCACCGACTGTGAAGTGAGCATCTCTCCCAACTGCTGTGTCATCGACGACCAAAAGCCCCACTTCCTCACCGTGAGTGATGTATTGCGCAAATCAGTCGACAACACATTGGCACTGCTACGCCAGGAACTGGAAATCCGTAAGGGAGAGATACTGGAAAGCCTGCATTTCGCTTCACTCGAAAAGATATTCATTGAAGAACGTATTTACAAGGATAAGGAGTTTGAACAAGCCAAAAACATGGATGCCGCCTGCGAACATATCGATGAGCGCCTGACTCCCTACTACCCGACTTTTATCCGCGAAGTGACCAAGGAAGACATCCTCCGGCTGATGGAGATAAAGATGGCACGTATCCTCAAATTCAACTCCGACAAGGCAGAGGAACTGATAGCACGCATGCGAAAGGACATAGAGGAGATAGACTGCCATCTGGCAAACATCGTGGAATATACCGTCGACTGGTTCCGTATGTTGAAGGACAAGTACGGCAAAGCCTTCCCCCGCCGCACGGAACTGCGTAACTTCGACACCATCGAAGCAACCAAAGTCATCGAAGCCAACGAAAAGCTGTACATCAACCGCGAAGAGGGTTTCATCGGAACTGGATTGAAGAAAGACGAATTCATAGGCAACTGCTCGCCCATAGATGACGTGATTATCTTCTTCCGCGATGGAAAATATATCATCACACCGGTGGCCGACAAGAAGTTCGTGGGCAAGAATATACTTTATGCCAACATTTTTAAGAAGAACGACAAACGTACCATCTACAATGTCTGCTACCGTGACGGCAAGGAGGGGACAAGCTATATCAAGCGTTTTGCCGTCACTTCCGTGGTGCGTGACCGCGAATACGATGTGACGCAAGGTACTCCCGACTCCCGTATCACCTACTTCACCGCCAATCCCAATGGAGAAGCTGAAATCATCAAGGTAACCCTGAAACCCAATCCCCGTGTACGCCGTATTATCTTCGAGGAGGATTTCAGCAACATCAATATCAAGGGACGGCAGGCCATGGGAAATATACTCACGAAACTCCCCGTACACAAGATAGCCTTGAAACAACGTGGAGGCTCCACGCTGGGTGGACGGAAAGTCTGGTTCGACCGTGATGTGCTACGTCTCAACTACGACGGGCGCGGAGAATATCTCGGAGAATTCCAGAGCGAAGACACCATCCTTGTCGTACAGAACAGCGGAGAGTTCTATGCCACCAACTTCGACTTGAACAATCACTATGACGATGGCATACGCGTATTGGAGAAATACGATCCGAACAAAGTATGGACCGCCGTACTCTACGATGCCGACCAGCAGAACTATCCTTACATCAAGCGTTTCTGCTTCGAGGCAACCGCCCGCAAGCAAAACTACTTGGGAGAAAACAAGAACAGCAGCCTCATTCTGCTGACAGACGAGTGCTACCCGCGTTTAGAGGTGGTGTTTGGCGGCCACGACAATTTCCGAGAGCCGATGGTGGTGGAAGCCGACGAATTCATCGCCGTGAAAGGCTTCAAAGCAAAAGGTAAGCGCCTGACCACCTATACTATAGAAACCATCAACGAGCTGGAGCCTACCCGTCAACCGGAACCCTCGCAGAAAACCGAAGAGCAGGAAACGGATGAAGAACCGGAAATTCTGGACCCCGACCACGGTAAAAGCGAAGGGGACATACTGGACGAGATGACAGGACAGATGAAACTCTTTTGATGAAGGACGGAAATGAAGTATTAGTGGCTAACGATTACTAATTTGTAATTGATAATTTAATATGTACATATACAAGATAATAATCCTATGCGGACTGCTCTTGGGAAGTGTCGGACTGAAAGCACAAGAAGCACAATGCAGCATCGACCGGAAGCTACGGGCTGACTCCACCAACCGTAACCGTATTATCACCCGTGCCACCATGTATGGTGTCGGCTTCACCAACGTGTTCGACACTTATCTTTCACCTCAGGAGTATAAGGGAATCGATTTCCGTATCTCCCGCGAAAGCATGCGGATGACACGGTTGATGGACGGCAACGTGTCTCTGCAAACTTTCTTCCAGGCAGACTTGGGATATACACACAACAAAGTAGACAATAACAATACATTCTCCGGACTGGCCAACTGGAACTACGGCCTGCATTATAATTTTCCAATCACGGGCAATTTCAAACTGCTTGCCGGAGGAGTCGGCGACTTCAACGGTGGCTTTGTCTATAATCTGCGCAACGGAAACAACCCCGCCCAAGCACGTGCCTATATCAACCTTGCCGCATCGGGAATGGCTATTTGGGACTTGCGCATCAAGAACCGTCCCATCACACTACGCTATCAGGTAAATCTTCCCTTGGCAGGTATCATGTTCATGCCCAACTATGGACAGTCCTACTACGAGATATTTACGTTAGGACATTGGGACGGAGTAGTGAACTTCACCTCCCTGCACAACCAGCCCTCTCTGAGACAAATGCTGACCGCAGACTTTCCGGTGGGACGTGCCCGGATGCGTTTCGCTTACATATGGGACGCACAACAGTCCAAAGTAAATGAAATAAAGACACATACTTACTCGCACGTATTCATGGTGGGGTTCGTAAAGGAACTCTATCTGTTTCCTAACAAGAGAAAGTAAAAAGTGACAAGGTGATAAACGATAAGATGATAAGGATAATGTGCATGAAAAGAAGATATATTTTAATAATTTGGAGTATCCTACTCACGTTATTGCCCCTATTGAACGGATGTATTCGTGAGGAAGAGTTCGACAATACCCCACAAGGCAATTTCGAAGCCTTGTGGAAAATAATAGACGAACAGTACTGCTTCCTGGACTACAAGCAAATAGACTGGGATGCCATCCATGACAAGTACCAGCCACTCATTACCCCGGGAATGAGTTACGACGGTCTATTTGAAATATTAGGTAACATGCTTGCCGAGTTAAAAGACGGACATGTCAACTTGTACTCTTCTTCCAACATGGCGCGCTACTGGGACTGGTATCTGGATTATCCTCGTAACTTCAACGAAAGTATCATTGAAAAGTACCTGGGAAGAGACTACCGCATTGCTGGAGGCGCCAAATATACCATATTGGAGGACAACATAGGATATATCTATTACGGTGATTTCTCCAGCGGCATCGGAAACGGCAACCTGGATGAGATTCTGTTATACCTTTCCGCTTGTAACGGCCTGATTATCGACGTGCGCAACAATGGTGGCGGCAACCTGACAAACGCCACCCGAATGGCACAACGCTTCACGAATGAAAAAGTACTGACGGGATATATTCAGCACAAGACCGGCAAAGGCCATAGCGATTTTTCAGATCCGACTCCCATTTATGTGGAACCTTCCAACAGTATCCGCTGGCAAAAAAAGGTAATTGTCCTGACCAACCGTCATTCCTATAGTGCAACCAATGATTTTGTCAACTCCATGCGCTGTTTTCCCAATGTCACCCTGGTTGGTGACAAAACCGGCGGCGGGTCGGGCCTGCCATTCTCTTCGGAACTGCCCAACGGATGGGGGGTACGCTTTTCTGCCAGCCCGCACCTCGATGCCCAAAAACAGCATATCGAGTTCGGCATCGACCCGGACAAGAAAGTGGATATGAGCAAAGAAGATGAGAACAATGACTTGGACACCATCATTGAGGAAGCAAGAAAAATACTGAAAGTGACTTTCTAAAACGACTTTATCTACAAAACAATTTGCCAAAACGAAAATTCTTTCTATCTTTGCTCCCGCTAATCGGAATTATTCCGCGGATGTGGCGTAATTGGCAGCCGCGCCAGACTTAGGATCTGGTGCCGTGAGGCGTGTAGGTTCGAGTCCTATCATCCGCACAATCCCTATAATAAATTTCAAAAGACAAACAACTAAGAGGGGAGGATATTCATTAAGAAGCATCCTCCCTAACCGCTTCAAGTACCTTTTTTATCTCATCAAAACACAATATTTAGAATACTTATTGTATCTTTGCTTCCAAGAAACACTTCGATTAACCTGAAAAAATGAAACAAAATACGATAAGACCGATGCTTTTCAAGTATTGGGTAGTGTGCCTTCTATTGTTCATCCTCTTCATCCAGGCCAGGGCTTCTTCCTTCATGCCCGCCGTCACCAACTATCTTGCCAAAGACTATGAAGCCGGTTATCAGAACTGGGCATGTGCGCAAGGCAGCAACGGCGAAATGTATTTCGGCAACAGCCAGGGGCTCCTGGTATATGACGGTTATCGCTGGACTCTCCACAAAGTGCCGGGGAACCATATTGTCCGTTCGGTGTATGTGAAAGAAGACCGTATCTATGTGGGGGCATTCGAGGAATTCGGCTATTTCAAGTATTCGGAGGCAGGCACTCTCCGGTACCATTCTTTGAGCAAATTCCTGAAAAATTTCCCCATGGAGAACAACGAGATATGGAACATTGTAGAGCTGGACGGTCGCATCTACTTCCAGTCGTTCAGCGCCTGGTTCTCCTACGACGGGAAGATGGTACACGCTTTCCGCAACAGACAGCAACAGCCGCTCTACTTCTACACCCAAAACGGACATATCTACACACAGATGATTGATGAGGACTTCTATGAATTCGACGGCAAGGATTTCCTTCATCTCTTCCCCCGCAGCCAAGTGAACGATGACAATGTAGTGGCATTACTGCCCGACGGGGACGACAGCTTCCTGATGGTCACAGAGAATAACGGATTGTTCCGCTACAACGGTGACATCACCCCCTGGAAAACAGACATTGATGCAGAGCTGAAGAAACAGCGGGTGAACCGCGCCGTCATGACCAATGATTCCATATTCATGATAGGTACAGTCTTGAATGGCATATACGCCATCGACCGCAAAGGACATTGCCTCTGGCACTTCAATCTGGATAACCGTCTGGACAACAACACAGTCCTGGGCTTGTTCTGTGACAAAGACAACAACGTATGGGCAGCATTGGACGACGGCATCGCATACATCCACCACAACTCACCCGTCATGCTGCTGACTCCTGCCAACCATGAAACCAAACTGGGCATGGTGTACGACATAGCCCACCGGGGCGACTGTTTCTATCTGGCCACCAACCAGGGCTTGTACGAATACCACCAGGTTACCGAGAATCTGCGCCTGCTTCCCCATACTGAAGGACAGAACTGGTATGTGAAGGACATTGACGGGCAACTCTTTGCAGGCAACAATGCCCATACCTTATTAATAGGCGAAAAAGGGAATGTTTCCGTCATAAGCAATACCAACAGCAGTACGTGTCTGATAAAGTGCACCCTCTATGGCGAAGAGATACTGTTGGAATCATCCTACGCCAATTTGCGTATCTATAAAAAGAAGAACGGGCAATGGACCTTTTCGCATGTCATAGACGGCTTCATTGCACCGGTCATGCACTTGGAGGTGGACCAAAGCGGTGTCATCTGGGCTTCACACATGTATCAGGGAGTCTATAAAATAGTCTTGAGCGATGACTTGTCGGCTGTAAAAAGCGTACGGCACATCTCCCATTTAGGCTCGGAATATATCATCGGCCCTATCCAAGTAATGAAAATGCGAGGACGTATCGTCTTTTCCAGTCCCAACGGCTTCTATACCTATGACGACATCACCCGGCAGATTATCCCCTTCCAAAAGCTGAATGCCATTCTGCCTTACATCAGGAATGCTCATTCTGTGGTATCCGTCACGAACGACCGCTTCTGGCTGTCCGGTTCACATGAGTACGTACTGGTAGAGTACGCAGAAGGAGAGTACATCGTGAAGCAGCGCATCCTCATCGAACTGTTTGATTCTCCATGCATAGAGAACTACAACAATGTGTTCGTCGACAATGACGTTGTCTATTTTAATCTGAACAACGGAATCGCCAGTTACAGCAAAAACACAGACAGCCTCAGTCCTACTCTGGAGTCCGCCCTCTCACTGAGCTCGGTCACTGCTTCCTCTTCCGATAAAAAGGAGAAACGCCTGCCTCTGTCTGGAAATGTCGAACTGGAAAGCAATTACCGGGATTTGCTGTTCTCAGTAAGCCTGCCGCATTACAATAAATTGTCCGTACATTTCCATTATGTCCTGCAAGGAGGACAAGGCATGGCGCTGACATCGGACCTGAAAGAGCCCGAAATCCGCTACGGTAGCCTGGATTACGGAGAATACACATTCCAGGCAGAAGCCTATAATGATTTGGGACAGAAAATCGGTGAGGTGGAATATCATTTTGCCATAGCCCGCCCTTTCTACCTCTCCTATTATGCCTTTGCGCTCTATCTCATAGTTCTCACAGCGCTTGTCTACTTTTTCTCCAAGTGGCGCGCCAACCGTGCCATGGAAAAGAAACGGAAGGAGTATGAGGCAGAGCAGGTGCAGCAGAACATCAAGATGCGCGAGCAGGAGCATCTGATAACTCTGCAGCAACAGCAATTGCTGGAAGCCGAGTTGTCGGCAAAGAGTAAAGACCTTGCCAGCATGGCACTGGGTGTATTTGCCAAGAACGAGGTCCTGGAGAAACTTCGTACTGTCGTACAAGAGTCCCTGGTGAAAGGGCAATATGGACGCAAGAACCTCGAATCTCTGCTGAAGCTCATCAACGAAAACATCGAGACACAGGAATTTTGGGATGTATTCCAGAACAATTTCGACCTGATTCATGAGAAATTCTTCCGTAATTTGCGCGAACGTTATCCCAGTCTTACCGCTACCGACCTCCGTTTTTGTGCGCTGCTGCGCCTGAATCTTTCTACGAAAGACATTGCGCAAATGACCAACCTCACTATCCGGGGAGTAGAGGCAGCACGCTACCGTTTGCGCAAGAAACTGGATATCCCCGACGGAACGGGATTAGTGGATTTTCTCATCGACTTGAAATAAAGCGGCTACAAATCATTCAATCATAATAAACTGATTATTAGAAACAAGTAACACGAAAACGTAGTAAAACGGTACCCATTTTTACCCTAAACGTATTATCGTGGTAGTGATTTTTTTTGCCTTACTTACCGTAATTACTTCCTTTGCCGGCAGAATTATTAACTCTTAAATTTAGTTTATGAGAAGGCAAACTTTATTTCTTCTATTCATGATTTTGTTCTCATTGCCACTGACAGTTTTGGCACAAGGAACAAAGACAGTTAAAGGAACTGTTGTTGATCAGAACAACGAACCGATTATTGGAGCCACGGTTGTAGTAAAAGGCTCTACTATTGGAGCAGCTACCGACCTCGACGGTAACTATGTACTGAACGGCGTCCCTGAAGACGCAACTCTCGTATTCAACTATTTGGGCATGTTGCCGCAGGAAATAAGCGCTGCGGGACAATCCGTCATTAATGTAAAGCTACGTGAAGATGCACAACTACTGGAAGAAGTTGTTGTTATCGGTTACGGTTCGGCCAAGGCGAAAGACCTGACGGCCCCGATTGACGTTGTCAAAGAGAAAGAACTTATCAATGTTCCTACCTCCTCCCCGATGGCAGCATTGCAGGGAAAGGTACCGGGTGTTAACATCATCAATTCGGGAACGCCGGGCGAAGGTCCTAAAGTGACCATCCGTGGTATGGGTTCCTTCGGTGACACCTCTCCTCTCTATGTAGTGGACGGAATGTTCTACGACAACATCAACTTCCTGAACAATTCCGACATTCAGGACATGACCATCTTGAAAGACGCATCCGCATCTGCCATCTACGGTGTACGCGCCGCCAACGGTGTTGTAATCATCACCACCAAGAAAGGAAGCCGCAACCAGGATGCCAAGATTACCTATAACGGTTATGTAGGTATTCAGAAAGCCACCAACCTGCTGGAGATGTGTAACTCTCACGAGTATGCCACCATGATGTTGGAAGCCAACCCGGAAGCTTACCGGTCGATTTTCGAAAAGTCAGTAGCCGAATTCGGAGGCAATATGGAAAACCTGCAATTCAATGCCGATACCAACTGGTATGACGAACTGTTGCGCACAGCCATGATGACCAATCACAGCTTGAATATCTCCGGTGGTACGGAAAAAGCGACCTACTCTGCCGGCATGAGCTATCTGGCACAAGACGGTATCATGGACGTGGAAAACTACTACCGCCGCTTGAACTTCCGTGCCGCCCTTGACTACGAAGCCCGCAAATGGCTGAAAGTAGGCTTCAACGGCGTATTCAGCAACTCGCAGCAGCAGCTTCCCAAGAATGCCGCATGGCAACAGGCATACAACACACCGTCTATCATCCCGGTGTATGATGACCGCCGCGACGATGCCGTGTTCCCTAAGAAGTACACATCGCCCGAGCAGGTGGGCTTGACCAACAACTTCAACAATCCGGTAGCCACTGCCAACTATTACGACAACCGGAACGAGACCTACCAAGTGCTGACCAACTTCTATGCACAGCTCAACCTCATCCCCGACAAGCTGAATATACGCAGTAGCTACAGCTACGACTACTCAATGATTCGCGGTTCTGAGTTCACTCCTACCTACTATGTAGGCACCAACCAGAAGAAAGAGGTTACCGAACTCACTAAAAAGAACACTAACTACTACAAATATATATGGGACAACGTGGCCACTTATACTGACAAGTGGGGCAAACACTCCTTTACCGGTATGCTGGGTGCATCCATGCGTCAAGAGCAATACCGCCTGCTCGAAGGTACCGCCACCAACGTGCCCGAAGGTGAGGACGTGTGGAAATACATCGCACTGGGCAACAAGGAAGGCGCTACGGTGAAAGACGACGGCTGGAAATACCGCGGTCTCTCCTATTTCACCCGACTGAATTACAACTACAACGACAAGTACATGTTGATGTTCACCTTCCGTGCCGACGGCTCGTCCAAGTACAACGACAAATGGGGCTACTTCCCCTCCATCGGTGCCGCATGGGTCATCTCCCAAGAACCGTTTATGAAGAACCAGAATATCTTCGACTACATGAAGCTGCGTGCCAGCTGGGGTAAGCTGGGTAACGACAAGATTGCTGCCAGTGCAGGCTTCGCAAGCATACAGAACGTACAGTCCGTATTCGGTCCCAATACCGCCATCGACGGATTCATCAACACCACCAACTTCAGCTGGCTGGGTTGGGAAGTAGTGAACGAAACCAACGTGGGCGTCAACTTCAGTACACTGAAGAACCGCTTGAACGCCGACATCGACTGGTACTACCGTCTGACTGACAACGCCGTGATTTCACCCAAGCTCCCGATGAGTGGCGAGCTGCTGGCCGGCAACAACGGACAGATTCTGAATACCGGTATCGACCTCTCCTTGAACTGGAACGACAAGATTGGCCAGGACTTCAATTACAACATCGGCGTCAATCTCTCTTATCTGCATAACGAAGTGAAAAGCCTAAAAGGAAACATGAAAATCATCAAAGGCGGAAAGACCGTGAATATGGTGGGCGAGACGATGAACTCATTCTATGGCTACAAGGTCATCGGCATCTACCAGACTCCTGAACAATGTGCTGCCGACCCCATCGCCGTGGCCAACGGACTGGAACCCGGCGACTTCATCTACGAGGACGTGAACGGCGACCATGTGATAGACGGAAACGACAAGCAGGTGTTGGGCTCATACGTGCCCAGCTTTACTTATGGCTTCAATGCCGGATTCTCTTATAAGAACTTCGACTTCAGCCTCACTACCTACGGACAAGCAGGCGGCGAACTGTGGAACCGTAAGCGTGCCCTGCGCTATGCAGCCGACTACTATAACTTTGACCGTGCACAGTATGAGAACCGCTGGACGGGTGCAGGCTCTACCAACGAACATCCGTCGGCCAAGGCTCTTCTCAAAACCTGGAACAAATCAGACAGTAACAACGCTTCCTATTTCGTAGAAAGCTCCGATTACTTCCGCATCCAGAACATCACGCTGGGCTACTCGTTCAAGAACTTGAAGATAGGCAGCTACGTGATGCCGGGACTCCGCCTCTCATTGACGGCCGACCGCCCCTTCACTACCTTCAAGGCCAACAGCTTCACACCTGAAGTGTCGGATGCCGAAGGTTGGGATACCGAAGTATACCCTCTGACTTCAACCTATACTTTCGGAGTGCAAATAGATTTCTAAACCCTAAAACGTAAAACAATGAAATTCTTAAAGAAAACATTCGCATATATACTTCCGGCCATGATGGTACTGGGAGGAGCTACCGCTTGCACCGATTTCATAGAAATCGATCCGGAGAACAAAGTTCCCGAACAAGGCGTGGACTTTACCAACAAGAACAATATGTACCAACCCGTAGTGGGTGCCTACTCCAAAGTACGCACACAGGGCATGCACTGGTGCAACGCGCTATTGATGTTCACCCGCGACGGTGACGTGTGGTCGGGCCGTACCGATGACCAGGGCGATGCCGTGGCCTTCGGACGCAAGTTCAACTACAACAACTCATTCTGGGCACTGAACCAGGTATGGATGAACTTCTACGACATCATCCGCATCACCAATGCCGCCCTGCAAAGCCTCGACGGTTATGCCGAATATCTTGCTGCAGGAAGCGAAGATTACAAAACCTACGAATCCTATTGCGGCGAAGTACGTACCATCCGTGCATGGGCCTACTATTGTCTGGTGACCAATTTCGGTCCCACCGTCATCTACCGTGACAACCTGCAGACCGATTTTCGCCGTTCTACCGTAGAGGCCGTATATAATTATATGCTGGAAGATTTGAACTACGCCATCGACAAACTGCCCCGCATGCGTCCCAACCAGATGGAACACAAGGGAGCCGTGACAGCCTTCACCGCCCAAGCATTGGCCGCCCGCATCTATCTGCTGAAAGGAGACTATGCACAAGTGGAGACACTGACCGATGACATCATCAAGAACGGTGGATTCCGTCTCTACGACG
>ENA-UEQK01000908-UEQK01000908.1-human-gut-metagenome-genome-assembly--contig:-NODE-908-length-19880-cov-49.285967_pt1 | contig 19880 bp, 10 predicted proteins | sample MGYA00242939_ERZ507942 | MGnify/ENA primary metagenome ERZ507942 (study PRJEB26167, sample SAMN06115485) | human gut metagenome | host: Homo sapiens | place: China:Chongqing | collected 2015-03-30... | reverse complement strand
TTTAACTCCATAAGCTATGAATTTGGAGACAAAGATAATAATTTATAAATTTACCCCTCAGGTTTTTACATTGACCCTTTGTGAGGCTTGGTATCAGTCAGTCGGTAGACTATGAAAAGTACTACCTCTATTCGCTTATTACCCATTCTACTGCTATTGAGGGCTCTACACTTACCGAATTGGATACCCAGTTGCTTTTTGATGAGGGGGTAACAGCCAAAGGAAAGCCGTTGGTCTATCATCTGATGAATGAGGATTTGAAGAAGGCATACGAACTCGCCAAAGAAGAAAGTGCACAAAATGCGGAAATTACGCCTGTTTTCTTACAAAAATTGAATGCTGCTCTAATGCGTACTACTGGGAGTGTATATAATGTAATGGGCGGTTCTTTTGATTCTTCTAAAGGTGAATTTCGTTTGTGCGGCGTTACTGCTGGGGTGGGCGGGTGTTCTTATATGAGCTATCCTAAAGTTCCCGCTAAAGTAGAAGAACTTTGTTCTATATTGAGAGAAAAGCAAAAGAATATGGAAACATTTCGGGAACGATATGAATTGAGTTTCAATGCTCATCTCAATTTGGTAACCGTTCATCCGTGGGTAGATGGCAATGGGAGAACGGCTCGTTTGTTGATGAACTATATCCAGTTCTGCCATCATCTTTTTCCGACGAAAATCTTTAAAGAAGATAGGGGCGACTATATTCTTTCTTTGCGGCAGTCGCAAGAAGATGAGAACAGTCAGCCTTTCTTGGACTTTATGGCAGCGCAGCTGAAAAAATCATTTGCGTCAGAGATTGAGAAATACAATACTGGACGTAAAAAAGGTTTTAATCTCATGTTTTGAAAAGCGACGATTCCTTCCTGATAAGCTCATATAGGCATTAGCTGATTGTGCTGTATCATCCTTTTGTATTGGGTTATTCTCAAAATATTCTCTTCTCGGCATTAAATACAAAATAATGGGTGTAAAATGCAAATTTATTTCGTAGATACTGTTTTCGCATTTATTTTTTTCTAAATTTGCAGTAGCTGGAATCTTATCTAACTATTTAATTATTAAATGTTTGCCAATTATGACAAAACATGTTCCTCTTTTTTTACCTCTCGGAAGTATTCGGTTACTGACGATATTCTTCTCTTTTTGTATAATCTTTGTTCATCCGGCATTGGCTGACAAAATGGCTGAAAGCCCCGAACTTTTCGATACTGCTTTCACCTTGCAGGAAAGGCTTGATATTCCCGACGGGTTTGTTCAAAGAGAGATGGTCTATATTTCCATTCTTTTAGGTACATTGGTGCTGTGCCTCTTCTTTTTCTTCATGCAGAGGCGGATGAAGAAATTGAGGGAAAGGGACCGGGAGAGGTATCTGCAACTGTTGGAAGGCATTCTTGATAATCTTCCCATTGCGGCAAAAGTGAAGGATGTGAATGATGGGATGCGCTATACTTTTTGGAATAAAAAGGCAGAGGAACTCTTTGAATGTTCGGCCAGAGAGGCTATAGGCAAGACGGATTTTGAAACAATGCCAGAGGCTGCGGCTTTAATTAGGAAGGAGGATGAAGAGTTGGTCAAGACGGGGATTCCACAAGAAGGTATACGACGTTTTTTTACCAAGAAGAACGAGGAGCGGTTTACCTTCCAGAACAATAATTTTATAAAGCTTTCTGATGGTCGCAAGTGGATTGTTTATACTGCTTGGGACATTACTGATTTGAAAATCATGGAGCGCAAACTACGTCTGGCCAAAGAGGAGGCTGAGGAGTCCAACCGGATAAAATCGGCTTTCCTGGCCAATATGAGTCATGAGATACGTACTCCGCTCAATGCAATAGTTGGTTTTTCGAGTATTTTGGCCACGGAAGTGTCTGAGGAAGAACGGGTGGAGTATCTCGATATTATAGAGCGGAATAATGAACTGCTGTTGCAGCTCATCAATGACATTCTGGATTTGTCGAAGATAGAAGCCGGTACATTGGAGTATGTCTATGCTAACGTGGATATCAATAAAATGGTGTCCGAGATAGAGCAGGCTACAAGTATCAGGCTGACCAATAAAGACGTGCGTCTGGTCACGGTTACGCCATTGCCCGGTTTGCTGCTGTATACCGATCAGCGCAGAATTACTCAGGTATTCAATAACTTCATCAGTAATGCGCTGAAGTTTACTGCTGCCGGTAGCATTACCATTGGTTACGGAATGCCCGAAAATAGCTATATCCGTTTTTATGTCACCGATACCGGGACGGGGATATCATCTGAGAATGCGCAGGGGATTTTTAACCGCTTTGTGAAGCTGGATTCCTTTAAGCAAGGTACCGGACTGGGACTGGCCATTTCGCAAAACATTGTGAAGGAACTGAAAGGAGAGATAGGGGTGGAGTCACAGTTGAGCAAGGGCTCCACTTTCTGGTTCACGTTGCCTTTTTATAAGATGGACGCGCACCGTTCTATCTTTCCTTGATGCTGCAAGCTCAATCCAATGAAGGGACATCGATTGTCTGGCTTTCCTCGTTCCAGTTGTCAAGGGTGAATTCTCCGGATGATTCTTCGGAAAAGATGTCTCCCAGAGTGAGGGTCAGGGTCAGTTTGGAGTTTGCTTCCAAAGGTCCGTTCAATGTTTGCTTGAAACTTTTCACGTTTCCATTTTTCAGTATGATGCTCATCTGGAATTCCGGTTTCCCGAAAGAAGGGAAGAGCATGACGGTGGCGTTGCTCATTTGTGTACCGTCGACGGAACGGACCAGAGGGAAGGCTACTGTGCGTGGGCTTCCTTGAGGAGCGGCGGTGTAGAAATTCAGTTCTCCAGCAATATTGGTGATGCGCACCACCATGCTGTCGATGCTCGAACTGAGGATGCCGTTGTTCTTGTCCTTGATGATTACTTTCAGTCCGGTCACTACCCGTTTGAGGGATGCTTTCAGGTCCTCACTTCCAATGTTGGCAGGCTGGACGGCGTGTACCAGGTCGAATACCGGATAATAGGTTGTGTCCGCTTCCATTTTGAATAGGGAGAAGTGTTGCCGGGACATGTCTTCGCCTAAGATGTAGACCGGGTCCCTCATGAGAGGATGTGCATAAATCGGCTCCTCGTATTTAGGGGTTCCCCAATAAATCATGTTATAGAGACCTGCGGGTAAGGATAACTCTCGATTGACGCCATCGTTATAGAAAGCTCCGTCTTTAACTTGGTAGTAACCGTAAAAAGGTGTCAGCTTCCGGTTTATGTAGTTTCCATAATAAATAGAGGTGCCCGCCTTGCAGGGCATGATGGTCAGTATGCCGGTCAGCGGGCTTTGTCCGCTTTCTGTGGACACGTCCATCAAAAGTCGTGGTGATACCAACTCACTGCTTTTTTCTATCTGGGGCGGATTGTCATCGGCGCAGCTTGCCACGATTGCGGCAAGTACTGCAAATACTACTAATTTTTTCATTATCTGTTAAGCTTTAGGTTGTTCTTCCTTGAGAACGTTTTTAGAAAGAAATGGTTCTTTGTACTCCGGAGAAAGTATATTGGGGATGGAAAAGTGAGGTGAAACCAATTCCGGTATTGAGGGGAATGGGAAGAATAGCCCCTCTTCAAAAGGCTTAGAGAAGGGATGGAAAACAAATTATACCTTTTTTAGTAACATTTTAGAAGCCTTGATTAACGAAATCATATACTCTTCGTAACAATTTCTCGACATTCTTTTCTTGTTCCTCCATACATTTGCATCCGAGTTCTTTGGTATTAATTGAAGAACACAATGAATCTTTGATATTAACCATTAAATAATGTACAATGAGAAAAACATTCTTGGAAAAGTGCATAAATCTGCGTTTATGCCGTGTTGCATTGGTACTTTTGTTTCTTGTACCTGCAATCAGTAGCCTGCAGGCTAATCCTTCTCAAAACAAGACCATTTCGGGTGTTGTGACATCGGCTACGGATAGTGAGCCGTTGATAGGTGTCAGCGTGCAGGTGAGAGAAACCGCTACGGGTGGAATTACCGACATTGATGGCCGGTATTCGGTAAGTGCCCAACAAGGACAGACACTGGTGTTTTCTTACATCGGTTATCAATCACAGGAAATCAAGGTAGGTACTTCTTCCGTCATCAATGTGGTGCTGAAGGAGGACACGGAAATGTTGGATGAAGTGGTTGTAGTGGGCTATGGTGTCCAGAAGAAGAAATTGGTGACGGGTGCCACTGTTCAGGTGAAGGGTGACGAAATAGCCAAGATGAATACAACCAATCCCTTGCAGGCTATGCAGGGACAGACACCGGGTGTAAGTATTGCTTCGACTTCCGGTCAACCGGGTGCTGACATGAAAGTGAGTATCCGTGGTCTTGGTACCGTGGGAAATAGTGCTCCTCTTTATCTGATTGATGGTGTGGGTGGTGATATTTCTACTTTGAATCCTGCCGATATTGAAAGTATAGATGTACTGAAAGATGCGGCTAGTGCGGCTATCTACGGTTCGGCCGGTGCTAATGGTGTAGTGCTTATTACTACCAAGCAAGGGCGCGAAGGTAAAGCGCAGATTAGTTTCGATGCTTATTATGGAATACAGAATGTAGCTCGTAAGGCTAATATGCTGAATGCAAAAGAGTATATGGCCATTATGGATGAGCAGGCTTTGAATAGCGGACTTTCGGCTTACGATTGGAGCCAATACCAGTCTATTTACGATGCCAATGGCAATGTGTATGATACGGATTGGGTAGATACTATGTTCAAAGATAATGCCACAACGGAGAGCTATACGCTGGGTGTCACTGGTGGAAGCGCAACTTCCACTTATGCCCTTTCGTTAGGATATATGAGTCAGGAAGGTATTGTCGGCGGTTCGGATGTGTCTAACTATTCGCGTTACAATTTCCGTGTGAACAGCGAGCACAAACTTTTCAAGGATATTTTGAAAGTGGGCGAGCAGGTGAGTTTTGTATATAAGATGAATAACGGTATCAGTGTAGGCAACCAATATAATAATACCTTACGCGGTGCATTCGGAACATCGCCTATCGCTCCTGTCTATAGCGATAATAATCTTTATGATTCGCCTTACAATGACACCAGTACCAGTGACTGGAATAAAGGTGATGGAAACCCTTATGGTTTAATGATGACCGACAGCAACAATGAGAACAAAACGGCTACTTTTTCCGGTAATGTTTATGCTGAATTGCAGCCTGTCAAGAATTTGAAGATAAAGTCTGTATTCGGTGTGGTTTATGGTTCCAGCGAATACCGTAGTTTCAAGCCTCTCTACAAGTTCAGCCAATATATATATAATGAAGAACGTACTACCGTATCTCAAAATGCCAATCACTCTTTGGGTATGACATGGACCAATACGGCTTCTTATGACTGGACTATGGGAGAACATTCGTTCAACGCCTTGCTGGGTATGGAAGCCTATCGTTACGAGGGCACTTATATCGAAGCTAAAAATGGTATGTTGAAAGAAGGTTTTGATGATTGGGAGCATGCTTTTGTGGGCAACGGAACGGCCTCCGATTCGACCAACGGCTTGGGTGCCAGTGGCAATCCGCATACCGAGAGCCGCAAGGTGTCCTATTTCGGCCGATTGGGTTGGAACTGGAAAGAAACTTATATGGTCAATGCTACTTTGCGTGCAGACGGTTCGAGCAACTTTGCCAAAGGCAACCGTTTTGGTTACTTCCCTTCGGTATCGGCAGGATGGACCATTACTAACGAAAAATTCATGGAAAGTACGCAAAACTGGCTCGACTTCCTGAAAATACGTGCCAGCTGGGGACAAGTGGGTAATGCCAACATTGACGCATTCCAATATCTGGCTCCTATCAAGAGTACCAATACACACTATCTTTTCGGCAGCGGTTACGGCGACTCGGATGCTGCGGCACAGCTCGGAACCAACTGGGGAGCTTACCCTAGTCGTCTGGCTAATGCTGACATCAAGTGGGAGACTTCACAGCAGACCAATATCGGTCTTGATGCCCGATTCCTCAACAGTCGCCTGGGTGTTAATTTCGATTTCTACATTAAAGATACTAAAGACTGGCTCGTGGTGGCTCCTATTCTTGCTACTGCCGGAGCAGGTGCTCCTTATATTAATGGCGGTGGAGTGAAAAACACCGGTGTGGAACTCAATCTTACTTGGAATGACCAAATAGGCAAAGACTTTAGTTACAATATCGGTATCAACGGTGCCTACAATAAGAATAAGGTCGGAGAGATTCCTAACGACGATGGTATCATTCATGGCTCTACCAACCAGTTGTATGACAATACTCCTGAATTCTATCGTGCCGAGAATGGTAAGCCTATCGGTTATTTCTATGGTTTCAAGACAGCAGGCATATTCCAAAACAATCAAGAAATAGAGGATTGGATTAAGGCTGGTAACGGTGTGCTGCAAGCTGACGTACAACCAGGTGACGTGAAGTTTGTGGACATCAACCATGACGGACGGGTGAACGAGCTTGACAAGACCGATCTTGGTAACGGTATTCCTGATTTCACTATGGGCTTCAATCTCGGTTTCAACTGGAAAGGACTTGATTTCTCTGTAGTGGCCAACGGTGCTTTCGGACAGCAGATTGTCCAGAGCTATCGTAACCATACCTCCAAGCAAGCCAATTATACTACTGCAATTTTAGGACGTTGGACAGGAGAGGGAACCAGCAATCGCATACCTCGTGTCACAGACCAGAATCTCAACTGGCAGTTCTCAGACCTCTATGTGCAGGATGGTGATTACCTGCGAATCAGTAACATTACTTTGGGCTACGACTTTGCCAAGCTACTGAGATGTAAGGTCATCAGCCAGTGCCGTATCTATGCTCAGGTACAGAATGCGTTCACATTTACCAAATATGACGGCATGGATCCGGAAATAGGTTATGGTCCCGAAGGAGATAACGGACAAGGTTGGGTATCGGGCGTTGATTTAGGTTATTACCCCCGTCCCCGTACCGTATTGTTTGGTGTTAACTTGAAATTTTAAAATATAGACTGATATGAAGAAAAACAAAAATATATTTATGGCAAGTGTCCTGCTCCTGAGTTTGGGACTGGCTTCGTGTACCGACAGTTTTCTCGATGTTACGTCGAAGACTGAATCTTCAACCGGTACATTCTATAAGACTGAAAAAGATGCTTATCGTGCTCTGATAGGTTGTTATGATGGTTGGCGCCAGACTTCATCAGCCATGATGGTAGGGTTTTATATGGCTTCCGAGGTGATGAGTGCCGAGTGTTTTGGCGCTACCGGAAATGCCGATGGACGTGGCTATCAGGCCATTGACCGTTTTGACATCTCCCAATCGCCGGCTGACCTCAACCTATACGAAGGTGACTGGAAAAATTATTATGCGGGCGTCTATCGTTGCAACGAGCTGATAGCTCATGAAGAGCAGATTGTATGGAATGAATCGGATAGCAAACGTGGTATCTATATGGGCGAATGTCGTACGTTGCGTGCATTGCTTTATCTGGATATGGTTCGTTTATGGGGGAATATCCCACTCTTTCTGGAACCGATAAACGAAAATCGCGCTCCTTCACCTGCCAAAGAGGTGTTCAGTGCCATATTTACTGACTTAAAATATGCTATCGAGAATATTCCCGGTGACGCTTATCCCAAGGCCGACTATACCAAGAACGACGGACATATTACAAAATATGCCGCCGAGGCTTTGCTGGCACGTGCCTATCTTTTCTATACCGGATATTACGGTGAAGAACCTGTAGAGGTGACTCGTGCCGAAGCTTTGGCTGCTGTAGAAGACGTAATCGCTTCAGGAGAATATGGTTTGGTGCCGCAATTCAAGAATTTATGGCCGGCTTCTTCTGCAAAAGTGGCTGAAAAAGGAGACTATGAAACTTTGAAGGGTACATATGCCGGTGATGGAAACAAGGAAACCATTCTTGCGTTGAAATTTACCGCTACTCAGGATTATAACGGGAATAATGACTCCAACCGTTGGCAGGTGATGTTGGGTATGCGCCAGCTTAATGCTGCTCCCTATTGCAAGGGATGGGGCGCATTGACGGTAAATCCTGATTTTGTGGAAGCGTTTCCCACTGGTGACCTCCGCCGTTCGGCTTCTATCATTGATTTGGTAGGGGAAGGAATCACCGGTTCGGCCGACTTTACCACCAGTTTTAATGACTGGCGTGAATATACCGGCTATGCTGTGAAGAAGTATGCTCCCCTTTGCTATGCCGATGGAAGCCATGCCGGTAAGCAGGATGGTAGCGGTGACTTCCAGACACAGAACCGCCAAGACTACGTTATTATCCGTTATGCCGACGTATTGTTGATGGCCGCAGAACTGGGTAGCCCCAATGCGCAAACTTATTTCGACCAAGTGCGTAAGCGTGCTTATCAGGTTGATGACAACGGAACAGTATCGGCCAACTATCAAGCTAAGAGTGTGTCTCAACAAGCTATTATGGAAGAACGTCGTCTTGAATTTGCTTTTGAAAGCATTAATTATTGGGATCTCCTGCGTCAAGGTATAGACGTGGCAGCCGAGAAGCTCGCCTTGAATGGTGTCAAGGTGAAGAGTGGAGGCGCTGATGATGCAATAACCATACGGGTCGACCGTGTGAAAGCCACCAAAGGCTTGAGCCAGATTCCTTATAATCAAATTAACCTTTCACAGAGTGTACTTGTGCAGAATCCCGGATGGTGAGTACCATTAATAGAGTAAATAAAAAATAAAAACAATAAGATATGAGACTTAAATCATTCTTTTCCATATTGGCAGGAGCGGCTTTGATATTTTCCGCTTGCTCGCCCGAAGAGTACGAGATGGGGGCAAAAACCTATGTTTCCGATGATTTGGTGGAAGGTATCGCCTATACGGTGACCCCTGATGCCAATGATCCTAATACGATTCATCTGACTTCGCTCATCAAGGGAGCCACTCCCTTGTGGGTCACTCCAAGCGGTCCTTCTCAAAAGACCACTCTTGACTTGGCACTTCCTTTTGCCGGAGAATATAGCGTGACTTTCGGCGCTTCCACACCGGCAGGTCCGGTATATGGCGAACCATATACCTTCAAGGTAGAGACCAATAACTTTGCCATGCTCGAAGACCCTATCTGGGCTAACCTTGCAGGTGGAGTGGGCAAGAGCCGTAAGTGGGTTCCCATTGACAAGAACTTTGGTATTGGCCGTTGTTCGGGACCGGTGATGTACATGAGCCACACTGATGTGAAAAATGATGGAAGCAATATTACCGACCTTATGATTGGTAGCGCCAATTGGGCTCCCAACTGGGATCCGGGTATCCAATCGTGGCTCATTCCGGCAGACGACCCCTATTTCCAGTCGTACATCACTTTCGGCCTGGATGCTGTGAAAGGCTGTACGGTGGAACTTCATCGGGTGGCTGCTTCGGGCACGACGGATGCCACCGGAACTTTCAACTTGAATGTGTCTGACCCGAAACGCCCTGTCATATCTTTCTATGGCGGTACCTATTCATTGCATAACGAGGGTTTTGATGATGTCTGTTCCAACTATACCAACGACATCAAGATTATAGAATGTACTCCTTATCTGCTGCAGGTAGCTACGATGCGTACCAATAGCGAAGGTCCGTGGTGGCTGGTGTGGAACTTCATTTCCGAAGAGGCTTATAATGACCCCAGTATCATACCGACTGAAGATCCGGGTTTGCTTCAGCCTGCCGAAGTACAACAGCCTGCCATTGAAGATTTGGCAACCAAACTGTTCACTACTGAAATCAACGGTGTCACCTATGTGGGCAATGAGGCACGCTTCCTCATCAATGATGAAGAACCTTATGACTGGACATGGTGGAATGGTGGCTCTGCTGCTTGGGAAAGCGTAGTGAAGGGACAGTACGGTTCTTCATGGGCACCTGTGGCCGATGCTTCCATTGCCGACTATGAGCTGGTATTGAGCAGCACGGCCGATGGCTACAAATGGGATGACGGTACCAATGCCGGTAAGCTTACCATTGAAGACGGCAAATTGAAATTTATGGATGCCGACGGCAATCCGGTTGAGATAACCGTCCTCACCGCTACCGGTGATAAGCGCACGGTGGAAGTGAAGGGAAGCGAGTTTACCGTAATGGCTTGCGATGTCACCAGCTCTTTCCAGATGGGTGTGCCTGCAACGACCAATGACAAGGGAGCCGTGGATTCTTATCTTTGTGCCAACCTCAACTACAAACCTATCGCTACCGGACCTACCGGGCCTACTGAAATCAAGGTAGACAACAGCAAGGTACAAATTCTTTTCGGTGACGGAAATCCCGATCGTTTGCGCTTGCAGTTCTACAATCCTTGGGGCGGTGGTGACGCGGGATGGCCGATCGACATCACGAAGGTGAAGTTGAAAAAGAACCAGACGCTGAAGATACAGTACAAAGTGCTGAGTGGAATCACTTGGAACGAGGGCGCGACTCCTAAGACCGTGATTATGGACAATAACATCGGAAATGCTTGGGAAGATGACTGCTACAACCTGGCTCATGCCGTGGCCTTTGATACTGCCGAAGGAGCTGTACAGACTGTGTCCGTGACCAATACCACCGGTGCCACTGTGACTTACGAAGGAAGCAGTTGTATCTGTATCGGTATCCAGAATAAGGGACTTGCTACTGTGGCTGCCACCGAAGACGGACAGCCGGATGTGAAGGTTGAGATAATTTCGATGACCATTGAATAACCACTTAAATGAATTTAGTATATATGAAGACAAAGATATATTTAGGAATACTTTCACTTGTACTGGGTCTTTCGCTGGCTTCGTGCAGTGAAGATGACGACTATACTATCCACACCACCCCGATTCTGAACGAATCGTCGGTGGTGACGGGGTCGTCCGATGTGACCGCCACTACCGCTACACTCCATGCCACGCTCTCCGGGTTGGATGGCATGGATGCCGGAAGCTATAAGACCGGCTTCTTCTATGGTTTTGCGCAAGACAACCTGCCCGAGGACGTGCAGGCTGCTTATGACGGCAGCGCCTTCAGTGCTCAGTTGAACGGGTTGAACAATAACTCTACGCTCTATTATCAGGCTTATGTATGCTTGCAGGGTAAGGTGTATTACAAAGGTGAGGTGAAAAGCTTGCTCACCACCGATGCCAAGGTGGCTACTGCCGATGCCGCATCTGTCGACTTCGCCTCGGCTGTATTGGGTGGGACATTGACCGATGCTACGGCCGATGCTACTTGTGGTGTTGTTATCTCTACTTCATCCGATGTAGAAGCGGTTCGTGCAGGCCTTATAGTGAAGAGTGAGGAACTTAAGGACAGCTATTCATTCGTCCATGAAGGGTTGGTGCCCGAAACGCAATACTATTATGCGGCTTACCTCAATCTGGGTAGCGGCATTGTGTATGGTGAGGTGAAGAGCTTCACTACTCCTGCCTATGACTTCGATCTCGACAATGACCTTGTCGACCTGGGACTCTCCGTGAAGTGGGCTCGCTTCAATGTGGGTGCCAAGAGCGAGACTGGACTGGGTGGCCTTTTCGGATTCGGTGACCTGACCGGATGCAACAATAGCATCGACCCTGCCGACTATGCTTCGGCCGATACTTATAAAACGGCTTCCGACTTGGCTTTCCGTGCATTTCAAGGGCGTGCCACACTGCCTACTGCCGATGATTTCGAGGAACTCTTCACGTTGTGCCAGAAAGAGTGGACTGAGCAGAATGGAGTGACAGGTTTCAAGTTCACCGGTCCTAATGGTAATTCCATCTTCCTGCCTGCAGCCGGTACGCGTGTGGCAAACGATGTGACGGCGCTGGGTACTGAAGGATATTACCTCACCGGTACTGTCAACTCTTCCAATACAGAATTTGCGGTAGGTTACCAGTTTGCAGCTTCTGTCAATCACCGTATCACTGCCGCAGTTTATCAAGGTATGGCTGTACGCGCTGTTTCCACAGCCAAGAACGTACCGTTCAACAAGGCTCTGCTCTATCAGAAGTGGTATCTTGACAATGGCCAGGACGGTAAGCAGCACGTGTTTGAAGGACCTTTCACGCAGTGGGGTGTTACGGACAACTGGAGCACAGTTTCCAACGGACAACCCAACATTGAACAGCAGATTCATTGGGAGATGGGTACGGATAATGGCTGGATAGGTTATACTTACGGAAAGGACTATGGTTATATGGAGCTCAAGGAGGACGGTACGGTGAATATTCATCGTATTGCCGAAGACGGTACCGTGACCGATGAAACCGGTAAGTTTACGATTGACGAGGCGAATAAAGTGATTGACATCGACATAGATGTGCTTTGTGCCAATACTTGGATTGGCACGAAGAGTGGTAAGCTGAACATTCTGTCGTTGACTGCCGACGGCTTGCAGATTGCCCTGCCCGATGGCGACTATGGCTATTCGTTGAACTATTACAGCCAGGCCAAGGCCGATGCCGATGCGCAGGTTCCTGTATTGCTCAATATCGCCGATTCATCATGGGCAGGAAGTTGGGATGCACTGCTTGTAGCCATTTCACCCGAAGACTTGGCTGGACAGCACACGTTTGTTTTCGAGGGAACTTGTACCGATGCTATGGTGTTTACGCTTGACTTTGCCGGTATGGCGAAGCGCTATCCCAATTCGTTTGTACGCATTGACGACATCAAGCTGGACGGTACTTCCATCCGGTTTGATGCCAACCGCTTCTATTATGGCGACATTGAAGGAAACGGCAAGTACCGTGTTCAGTTGTTCAATGCTTATGGGGCGGGTTCTGTAGGCAATGCTGTTCCTCTCAGTCCGTTCAGCAATGTAGAAAATCAAGGTACCGAGCCTGCCATCCATTTCAAGGAGAAGCTTGAGATTGTCTGCACCGTCATTACCGACGGTACCGGTGCAGGTATTTATACGCCCAATCTGGTTACTGTCAATCCGGATTGGGGAAGTGCATGGGGATATAACGCAGGAGCTACGTTCGAGGTGAAATACGAGAACTTCCAGTACAGCCTTGTGGCTTCTCAGTTCGACATTAAGTACGAATCTGCCGACTATGCGGCAGGTTCCATCATGACCTTCGTTGAAGTGGCTGACATTTACAAGTATTTCCCCGGTTTACATGCCACACTTGACAACCTCTATCTGGATGGCAAGGAAGTGACATTTGATGCATCCAAAGTGCTCGATGCCAATGAATCCCCGAAGTATCGTCTGGAACTTTGGAATTGCTATGGGGCAACAAAGGATAAAGGGTGCGCTTTCGGTACTCCTGATGGTGATGTTATCAAGGAACTTGGTTTCAGCAGTTCTATGGAAGTGAAGTTCACGTTCCACACTCTTTTCGCTGTTCCTGAATGGTAAGAGGGATAGACGGAAATATACTGGTTAGATAGGAAATCCGGGATGCAGGCCATCCCGGATTTTTTGTTTTGCCCTCACCGGTGTGCATCGTTCTGATATAGATTGAAGAACCATAGAGAGAATAAAATAAAGGAGGTGGTCCGTAAGGCGGCGCTTTGATAGCTCTTTGCCTTGTACTTTGTTCGGACGGGATGGGTACTTATTGCGATAAACATAGTGATTTTATGGTATCTCCACTAAAGTGGTCCGCCTTGTTCATAGTAGTGAACAAATCAGCCCACTTAGGTGAACAAACTTGTTCACCTAAGTGGGCCGTTCATGAATCTTTGTACTGAACCGGACAGACAAAAGGGCGGAAGCGGAGAAAAGCAGGGGCTTTCTCTAAGATTGGCTGCTATTTTCCTTCGTAATCAAAGTATTCAAAGTCTGCATATGCTTTTGAGGTTTGAGAACCGGAGACGGCATACAATCCCAGCATGATTCCCGTAAAGCCACCGGCAGTTTCTGTACTGATATAGCGCGTATTCATTCGGCCCAGTTCTTTGAAGTCCTTTCCGTTTGTGGCATACTCGAACGAATAGATTTCGTTGCTGCCTTTTACACGGAGTTGTACTTTCCCCTGGGGCAGAATAACTTCCTTTTCCGTATGGGTCAATTCATTCAATTGGTAGCGCAATACTACAGCTTGTTTCCCGTCTGCCAATTGCTTGACTAATAAATCGTAATGGGACGATTCGAACATGTAGACCGTCAGGCCGGCTTCGTCGCCACTGGCGGCTTTTTTCAGTTGCATGGAAGTGGTGGCTGTGAAGTCGATATGTTCTTGCCGGCGGCCGGCAAAAGTAGGACTGCCTTTCCCGTTGTTCAGGTTTACGGGGGTTGCTTTCAGACGGAGGTTACCGGAAGCAAAGGTATAGTTTTCCGGATGATAGTTTCTGATATGAACCCATTCGGGACCTAATTTGCCGTTTTTGAAATCGGTGCGTGCAGGCTTGGGGGCAAGAGGATATTGCGGTAGGGTTGGCACATCCATTTGCAGGGCTATTGTGCCATCTCCGTTTACTACCGGCCAGGCATTCTTGTCCCAGCGCACGGGAGCAAGGAACGTTTCGCGTCCCAGCAGGTGATGGTTGCCGCTTTGCGGACGGAAAGCGAGACACACCATCCACCACGAACCGTCAGGGGCTTGTATCAGGTCGGCATGGCCGGTTCCTTGTATCGGGCTGTTTTGTGCATTCTTGTTGATGTGGGTCAGGATGGGATTGGCGGGGTTCTCTTCGTACGGGCCGTCTATATCGCGGCTACGGGCTATTGTCACTTTGTGGCCGTATTCCGTGCCGCCTTCGGAAATCAGCAGATAATACCATCCGTCTTTCTTGTAAATATGCGGCCCTTCAGGGTGCCGTCCGCCCGTGCCGTTCCAGATGCGTTTGGACTCGTTGAGTTGTTCGCCGGTTTTGGGGTTGATTTCGCACAGATAGATACCTACGCCCGGATTGCTGACGAGGTAACACTTGCCGTCTTCAAAATAGAGGGACGGGTCTATACCGCCTTGCTTGAGCCATACGGGTTCTGACCATTCGCCACGCGGGTCGGTAGTGTGTACAAGGAAGTTGCCTTTGTCGGACACGTTGGTGGTAATCATGTAGAATGTACCGCTGTTGTAGCGGATGGTAGGTGCATAGATTCCTCCCCATGGGCCGGCGTCGTGAAGCGGCAGTTGTGAGGGGCGCGTCAGGCAGTGTCCGATTTGTTCCCAATTGATGAGGTCTTTGCTGTGGAACAACGGTACGCCCGGGAAATATTGGAAACTACTGTTGACCAGATAAAAGTCATCTCCTGCGCGGCAGATACTCGGGTCGGGATGGAAACCGGGAATAACGGGATTTTGATAACTTTGCCGGTTTTGTGAAAAGCAGGACAGGCTGAGCGCCAGTCCTAAAAGTAACATCATCTTTCTCATAAATACATTGTATTTTAAATAGTTTATCAGATATATGAATCAGGGTAGTTGAAGGAAGTGTTTATACACAAAAATAAAGTATTCTTTCGGTTCAAGCAAGCCGGATGTGTCTGATGTCATTCAATGATAACTTTTGAGCCCTATTCGGAAACAAATGATGCCGTTGCAGATAACATGGCATCGGTGTGTTTTCCGCCTTTTCCGCTACTTTTGCTCTCACTGATTTAACCATTATTTTTAATACGTAAAGACATGATGAAGAATATCATTGAAAAATTCCAAATTTGCCTGGTGCTGTCGGCACTGCTTTTCTCTTCTTTCGTTGCCGCATGTTCCGGCAATGATGATACTGTGACTCCGGAAATAACGATTCCCGCGAACATTCTGACGGATGGAATGACTTTCTCCAAGACCGGAGGAACAAGTACGCTGAACATCAAGTCGAACGTTGCATTGGAAGTTACCAGCAGTGCACCGGAGTGGTGTAAGGTTACTGCCGAAAGTTCTGCTTCGAGTAGTATTTTGAAGTATACCGTTATGGCAGAAGCCAATACGGACACGAGTGACCGTGAAGCCGAGGTAACGGTGAAAGCCGGAGGCAGCGAAGTAGGGAGCTTCACAGTGAAACAAACGGCTGCGGACGGATTAATCATATCCAACTCTACCTCTTTCGACCTGCCAGCTGCGGGAGGAGATGTTTCTGTGGTGGTGGAAACCAATGGTGACGTACAAGCCGTTTCCGATGTTTCTTGGATAAAGGCGGTCAATACCCGTGCCATGGAAGACAAGATTTTCAAGTTTACCGTCTCTCCCAATCCTTTGGGAGCGCGCGAAGGCCATATCTCTTTTACTTTGGGTAGCCTGACGGAGACTGTGACCGTAAAGCAGGGTGCGGGCGAAACCGGCAATATGGAAAGCGATGCCAGGACACTTGCCGCCAAGATGTATGCAGGTATCAATATCGGCAACACGCTGGAAGCTTGTGATAACAAGAACAAGATAGCGAGCGAAACGTTATGGGGAAATCCTAAAGTGAGCGAGGCATATATCAAAGGGCTGAAGGCATTGGGATTTAATGCGGTGCGCATCCCTTGCGCGTGGGATTACTACATTGTGAATCCATCGACCTATGAGATAGATGCTGCATGGCTCGACCGTGTGAGCGAAGTGGTGGGCTACTGTGTAGCCAATGATATGTATGCCATTGTCAATATCCATTGGGATGGCGGTTGGCTTGAAGAGAGTATCACTCATGGTTACAGCAGCGAAGTAGATGCCAAGCAGAAAGCTATCTGGACACAGATTGCCAATAAACTGAATGCTTATGACGAACACCTGCTCTTTGCCGGATGTAACGAACCCGGACAGCAAGACCAGGGGAACGTTGGCACATCGGCCATAGATGTCATCTTGAAATACGAACAGACCTTCATTGATGCCGTGCGTGCCACCGGAGGAAATAATGCGAGCCGTTGTCTGATTGTGCAAGGTCCTTATACCAATATTGACAAGACGGTGAATGACTACACGATGCCCAAGGATGAGGTACCCGACCGTCTGATGGTGGAAGTTCACTTCTATGATCCCTATCAGTTCACCATGATGAACCATGACGAAACCTGGAGCAATGTATTCCTTTATTGGGGTAAGGATAATCATGTATCCGGTTCCATTCATAATGCCACCGGTTACGAAGAAGATTATGTGAAGCAGCAATTCCAGAAGATGAAAACGGCCTATGCAGATAAGGGAATTCCTGTGATTGTAGGCGAGTATAGTGCCATGAAGCGGGCAAAAGAAGACAAGATAGAGGGGACTTCTGAACTTGCCTATCCTGATATTGACCAGGAGATGCATAACAAGAGCCGCTCCTATTGGAATGAGGTAGTCACCCGAGAGGCGAAAAACCACGGTTGTGTCCCCTTTTATTGGGAAACCGGCGGTGACATGAACCGTGGTACGGGTACGGCGAAGGAGGCTTATGCCATTGAGGGCATCATGAAGGGAGCCGCAGCCGGTCAATACCCTTATTGATTGAGTGGTGGATAGAATAAAAGACAGTTTTTAAAAGTATCATACAAATAGGTTTTATAGGTTACAAGGATTGTTGATATAGTTTTTTGATTGGTTACGGAGAAGTATGTCCGCGAGGGATATGCTTCTCCTTCTTTAAAAATCCTTGCCTTTTCTTGCTTTTCTGTTCGTTTTTCACTTCATTTGCAATAAAAATAACTTCCCTTAGCTCTGATAGTATGAAAAGACTGCAACTACTGCTCTTGTGGGTTTGGATGGTATGTTTCTCTGCTGCTTCACACGACTACATGTTTAAACATTTGGAAGTGAAAGACGGACTTTCCAATAATCAGGTTAATGCTATTTATAAAGATTCAAACGGATTCATGTGGTTTGGTACAGCTTCGGGGCTGAACCGCTATGATGGTTACAATATAAAGATTTATCGCAGCCAGAAAGATGACGAGAAATCTCTTCCCGATAGTTATGTCGAGGATATACAAGAAGATGCGTCCGGTAATTTGTGGATACGTACGGGAAGTGGGTATGCCATTTACAACTCGGCTTCCGATGTTTTTGACCGTAATGTGGAAGCTTGGATGTGGAACGTCGGTCTGACCGGAAATCCTTCGCTTATCTATATTGATAAGGAAAAGACTTTCTGGATCTATATTAATGGTAAAGGTGTTTACAGCTATAGAGAAGGACAGAAAAATGCCGTGGCAGTAAAGGAGGCGGATGAACTGCTTGCGAAAGCCGAAGTGTCCGACATGAAAGAATGCGGCGAAGGAATCCTGTTGGTTTTGAGTAACGGTATCTTGGTTTGTATAGATGAGGAAAAGCAAAATATCAAGTGGACCAATCCGGACATTGCCGAAGATTGCAGGGAAGTAAAGAATGCTACCTTTGATTTGTTTGTCGACCATAGTGGGCGGGCGTGGATATTCAGTGTGGAGGGGATGTGGATTTATAGCCTTTCTCAGAAGGTTTGGGAACAGCGTTCTCCCCGAACGGACACCTACAATACCGTACGTGCAGTGGCACAGGATAAATACGGATGTATATGGGTAGGCAGGGATCAGGATGGCGTTGAATTGATAGAACCGGCGGGACGGAAAATCCGTCTGGCGAACGATCCTAATAACGGGCGTACTCTGTCCAACAATACAATAACGGCTCTTTATGAAGATGAGGCCGGTACGATGTGGGTGGGAACCTACAAGAAGGGCGTCTCTTTCTATAATGAAAGTGTCTTCAAATTCGGCATTGCCGATGTAGGCGACATCAATTGTGTGGAGGACGGAGGCGGTGATATCGTATGGGTGGGGACCAACGACCGCGGGTTGATTCGCTGGAATAGCGTGACGGATGAACGTATGTTTTTTTCGCATACGGCAGATCCCCGCTCTATCTCGAGTGATGTCATAGTCTGCCTTCTTCGGGACAGTAGCGGCAGAGTGTGGGCTGGTACTTTCTGGGGCGGACTGAATTGCTATGATGGAAACCGCTTTATCCATTACCGGTCCCGTAAGGGAGACAGTAACTCGCTGGTCTATGACAATGTATGGGCATTGGCAGAAGATGCGGACAAAAATATCTGGATCGGTACGTTGGGGGGAGGATTGCAATGCCTGAATCCTCAGACGGGGATATTTACCACCTATTCTACAGGTAATTCAAACCTTGTGTCGGACTATATCTCATCCCTCTGCATCAGCTGTGACAATAATCTGGTTATCGGTACTTCGGCAGGGATGGCTTTCATGGACCTGAGGACCGGCGAGATTACAAATTTTGCAGGTACAAAATCGGGTAAGACCAGACTTTCCAACCAAAATATCAATCAAGTTTACGAAGATAGTCGCGGTTTGCTATGGATAGCCACGCGTGAAGGCTTGAATGTATATGACAGCAAACGGGATGAATTGTACGAAGTGCCTATCAAGCCCGGTTTCTCCAAACTATTGATATTAGGTATTACGGAAGATGAAAACAAAAGTATATGGATCAGCACCGGAGGAGAACTGATAAACGTGGTGTTGTCCGTTGACAGCAAGACGGAGCAGCCCGTGTTCCGTTGCTATACCTATAATGACAAGGACGGGTTGCAGAGTTGTGACTTCAACCAGCGTTCCCTCAAACGACTGCATACGGGCGAGATTGTAGTGGGAGGACTGTATGGGCTGAATCGCTTCCAGCCGGGCAACATAAAGTATAACCGTACGTTGCCCAAGGTTATGTTTACCGGTTTCCAGTTGTTCAATGAAGACGTGAAGGTGGGCAAGGAGTATGCAGGACGTGTCATCTTGAAGGAAGCTTTGAATGAAACAGAAGAAGTTGTCTTGGCTTATAAGCAGAATGTGTTCACGGTGCTGTTTGCGTCGGACAATTTCGTGCTGCCCGAAAAGACACAGTATTTCTATAAATTGGAAGGATTTAATGAGAACTGGCTGACGAGTATGTCCGATATGCATCGCGTTACCTATACCAATCTGGCTCCGGGGACTTACATCTTAAAAGTGAAGGCTACAAACAGTGACGGATATGCGGGTACTGAAGAGGCTTCTTTGAAGATTGTCATTCTTCCACCTTTCTGG
>ENA-UEQK01000897-UEQK01000897.1-human-gut-metagenome-genome-assembly--contig:-NODE-897-length-20015-cov-5.947186_pt1 | contig 20015 bp, 18 predicted proteins | sample MGYA00242939_ERZ507942 | MGnify/ENA primary metagenome ERZ507942 (study PRJEB26167, sample SAMN06115485) | human gut metagenome | host: Homo sapiens | place: China:Chongqing | collected 2015-03-30... | reverse complement strand
TTTTTCATAATTGCCTATATCGATTTTCTTATGTTTACTGGAATGATGCTTATTTGTGCACCATTTTATGTATCTAAAAAAGTATTCTTATTTGAACGCAAAATTTTATCTGTAATTTTATTCTTTTTTCCTGTTGTATCAATGATAGCTATGTATTGCTATCTAAAAGGCATAAATGCCTTTGCACAGGAGGGGGTACATATTGACCTCTCTTTTTCGGCTATTTATTATCATCCTATGTGGTTAGCTCCTATTGCAGGATTAGCTAATGTTATTTTGTTGTGGTGTCTATTTCAGTTACAAAATAAATGTTTCAGATGTATTGTGTTGTCTATTTTGTTAATGTCTATTTTTGTCCTTGATCTAATCAAATAATAATTTACCAGATAAGACTGATGTACTCTCAAAAAAGGTATTTTTCCATCTGACATTTTTTGTTCTATCTCTGACAGTTTCCCGTTAAATGTGTAATGCTCCCCGTTTTGCGTATATATTGTAACTTTCCTGGCATTGCTTTCAAAGTATAAAATCTCTTTACATAGAATTTTATATTCTTCATGCTTATAAGAAAAGGTAAAATAGACCATTTTACTGCAGACTCTCTGATAAGTTTCCAGAAATGTCTTTGTCAATATCTCCTCATCGATTGGTTTCTTTATAAATCCAAATACATCCAACCGGAACAATTCCATCATATATTTATCATAGCCTGATACATAAATCAGAAGTACATTATCATCCACCTTCCGTATATTTTCAGCCGCAATGATGCCATCGCCACCCTTCATCTGAATATCCAAAAAGATGATGTCATACTTTGTTCCTGATGTAACCTGCCTTTTGAGTTCCCTACCACTGTAAAAAACATCAATATTCACGGGAATGCTTTCCCGCTTGCATACTTCAGAAATTATATGCTCTATCTGATTCACAATTACATTTTCATCATCACAAACAGCAATTCTTATCATGTGTACTACCTGCATTATACTTATAAAAGTGGACACATTGGTTAAATAGACTTACTATTAACATAGACACCAAAAGGAGGTATCTTTTATGTCCACAAAACAACATTACGATGAGGATTTCAAACGAACCCTCGTTGAGCTTTACCACAATGGTAAAACTCAGGCCTCTCTTATCAAAGAGTACGGCGTATCTCAAACTGCTCTTTCCAGATGGGTCAAACAGTATTCAACTGTTGAAACTGATGACGGTGAAGTTCTTACTGCAAAGCAGGTGAAAGAGCTTCAAAAACGTATGGCTCAGCTGGAAGAAGAAAACCAAATACTAAAAAAAGCGATTGCCATATTCACGCCACACTCAAGCAACGATTAGATGCCGTGCATAAGCTGCGTCATCAATACGATATCAAAACTCTTTGTCGAGTTCTTCGCATAAATCGCAGTACTTATTACAAGCACTTTTATTCAGATTTAGCACCTCGTACAAAAGAAAATCCGTTGATTCGTAAGCACCTTTTACAAATCTATACTGATTACGATAACTCTCTTGGTGCTTACAAGATCCGTCGTGTATTAGAACGTGATTATGGCATAAACATCAGTCTCGGCAGAGTGGACCGCCTGATGAACACTATGAATCTACCAAAACGTTCCACAGAAAAACCAAAATGGAAAGGTGCCTGGAAAGACAATGGTCCTTGTGAGTAACACTCCCTTTTGAAATCGAGACAGATTCACGTCCCCTCTCGCTTTTAAAATTTCTTACCGCACTTTGGGCAATACTCAAAATTTTCTGCTGTCTCATACCCACAGTAATTGCAATGTTTATAGTTATACCCATAGGTCACTTTTGAAATTCTCTGCAAATGCTCCGGGCGAATCAGTACCTGCTCTCCCCGGGCAATGGCCTTTCCCATCTCCGGATCCAGTTCATACAGCGTATTACAGCAGCTTGTCCGCACATAATAGTGCTTATTCCACTTAATACACGGTATGAAAAACATAGCCCGTCTCCTATCTCACCAGTCCCATGTTGCTTCTGTATTCCTCATTCAGCTGCCGCAGTTCCTTCTCCCCGTTAATGTACGGTTCATAAAATGTATCCACGGAACCACCGCCCAGATTATCACAACCGTTGCAGAAGTCACAGGCTCCACCGCACTGGTTCAAACCCTCCTGTATAATGCGGATCCGCTCTTCTCTCGTTGTATCTTTGATCAGTATACTTTTGATCTCCATATGCCATCACCTTTCCTGATTTATCAATACTATATATCAATAATAATGAAACTGCCTGATATGCGATAACTTTATTTTACCACACATCAGGCAGTCTGTTATCATTTTATTTCTTTACCCCGGCAATATCATCCGGATCCCGGCCTTGATAATTCCGATCCCTACCGGTATTAAAATGATTGTACAGCAGAAGATCACTCCCACGCCCGACAGGATGAGGCCGATGGGCAACAGGATCAGCAGCCACACACAGGCCTTTAAAATTGCCCCGGTAATCTTATATGCGATTCCGAATAAAATGGTTAACAGCAACAGACACAATATAAATGAAATCATAATTTTTCTCCTTTCCATAATGTAGGCCACATGCTTCACAGAAAAAACTCCTGTCTTTGTAGCTATTATATCCGGTTGTCCCACCATTTTCAGTACGTAATGTTGCACGATAAGTCATCCTAATATAGGAAAAGGACAGAGGATATCCTCTGCCCTTTTCTAGGCTGTTTCTATGCTGTTTCTTCAGGAATGGTCCCGGAACATAATGCATTCCTTCACTGTTTCCAACAGCTTCTTTTCATCCATCGGCTGTTGATAATGTCTTCCGCAAAGGCATTGGCGCTCATGGCAATGATGGGGACATTTCCGGCATCCGACCGTTTCATGGACCGGATCCTGCGGGTGGCATCCCAGCCATTTAGCTTCGGCATCATAATGTCCATGAAGATCACATCGTAATATCCCAGCTCAGATTTTTGAACTTTTGTACCGCCTCTTCTCCGTCTGCAGCGCACTCTACGTGGATCCCGTAATCCTCCAGCATGAATTTTGCGATCTCCATGTTGAGTTCATTGTCCTCTGCTAACAGCGCCCGCAGACCTTCCACCGGGATTTCCTCATAGTTTACGTTCTTCTCCTTCTCCACCGGTTCCCCGATTTTGAACGGAAGTGTCATGGTCACAGTAGTTCCGACGCCTTTTTTACTCTCTATGGCAATGTCTCCATCCAGCCTGTCCACGATTTTCTTTGCAATGGCAAGTCCCAGTCCTGTGCCTTCGTACCTGGATCTGCTGGTCTCATTCTCCTGCGTGAACGGTTCAAAAGCATGTTCCAGAAAGGTTTCACTCATGCCGATACCAGTATCGGCACAGCCGAATTCATAGACTACCCGCTCCTCGTCCGCATATTTTTCTGCACACCAGACACGCACACTGCCGCCCGGTCCGGTAAATTTAACCGCATTATCAGAAATATTGGTCAGCAGTCTCTCCACATAGATCGGATTCCCTGCCAGATCCATATGGCGGATATCACTCTGTTCCCAGTCAACAATATATTCCACATTCTTTTCTGCCGCCTGCTTCTGCTTGCCGAGGTTAACCCGGTTCAGCAGTTCTGCCAGATTAAACGGAATCTCCTGTTCCACTACACCTCCCGACTCCAGTTTGTTCATATCCAGAATATCATTCACGATAGAGACCAGATACTTCGATGAAGTCATGATCTGTTCCCGGCACTTTCTCTGTACCTCCAGATCATCCGGATAACGGTTTGCCAGATTCAGCGTGCCGATAATGCCATTCATGGGTGTCCGGATATCATGACTCATATTTGACAGGAAACGGGCCTTCAAAGCTGCTGCCTTCCTGGCTTCCTCCACCTGATACATCAGTTCATGTTCCCACTTCTTGGTATCGCTGATGCTGCGGATCAGGCAGAGCACATGGGTCAGTACACCGTTTTCGTCTCTCTTTTTTTCCACAAAACGGAGTCTGTGCCAGTCGCCATCCTTCATCCGGTATTCTAGGACTAACGTCTCTTCATTCTTCATGCGTTCCGGCAGGGTCTTCAGATCCACAAATTTGAAAAATGCCTCCTGATACTCCTCCGCCACGTATTGTCTGCATACCTTTTCATTGCTTTCCGACAGCTTTCCCAATTTCGTGAACTTCAGATGCTCGGTATCCCGGTTATTGATCTCTTCGAAATAATCTGCCTGAATATCGATCCGTGAAATATACTGGTAAGTTCTGGCGATGGAGGAAATGATCTCGTTACTCAGCTTCACTTTCTCCAATGTGTCCTGTAACTGCTTCTGGATTGCTTTTTCTTTGTACAGAATGCTGTCTATATTCCGGCAATAATTTATTCAGGATGTCATTTTCGTTCTGCTCATAGTTTAAAGACATCGTTTTCCCCTTCTACGGCACAATAAAAGCCGTCTGCCAAAAATGTGCACTGACAGACGGCTCACGATAAACATACTCCCCTACACTCAGGAATCTGCTGCAACCGGCTGTCATAGTCTGATTTTTCTCTATGTTCAGACCTTAGACCCATCTGGCTTTGTGTCCCCGTTTTTCAGCGGGTTTACTAAATAGATATTATTTTTATTACATTTTCTCCGGAGCTTCGAATCCCAGCATATCAATACAGGTCTCCAGGATATCTCTGGTCAGCACTAAAAGTGCTACCAGTCCCTGCTTACGCTCCTCATTCTCTTCACCTAAGATCTTGGTCTCATGGTAGAAGTGGTTGAACGCATTGGCAAGATCGTAAATATAGGCACATACCTTATGGGGTGCCAGTTCTTCTCCAGCGGTAGCGATCATGGTATTGAACTGTGCCAGTTCCATGGCAAGCTCTTTCTCGGACGCATTACCGGGCTGCTGTAATTTTACAGCGGTCAGGTCTCCGCCCTGCTCCTTGTATTTATTCAAAATAGACTTGATTCGCACAATGGTATACAGGATGTAGGGGCCGGTATCTCCCTCGAAGGAGGTGAAACGGTCGATATCAAAAACATAATCCTTGGATGCCTGATTGGACAGATCACCGTATTTTAACGCGGAGATAGCTACCACGTCCGCTACCTTTCTCGCCTCGGCATCTTCCATATCGCGGCCTTCCTTGATCTTTTTGTACATCTCATCCTGGGTATCCTTGATCAGGTTCTCGAGACGCATAACACCGCCCTGTCTGGTCTTGAAGGGTTTGCCATCCTTGCCGTTCATGGTACCGAAGCCCAAGAACTTCAGCTCGGTCTCGGGTTCTACCAATTTCGTCTTGCGGGCACAGCGGAATACCTGCTCGAAGTACAATTCCTGACGCTTGTCCACCACGTAGATCAGCTCGTCGGGATGATACAGCTTCATACGCTCCATAATAGTAGCCAGGTCTGTGGTATTGTACAGAGAGGCCCCGTCGGACTTTAAGATCATGCAGGGAGGGATCTCCTTGGTGTCGGTATCTTCCTTGACATCCACTACCAACGCACCCTCACTTAAGTGTGCATAGCCGTTGTCCTTCATATAAGCGACCATCTCCGGGATGATGTCATGGACATCGCTCTCTCCCTTCCACAGATCGAATTCTACGTTTAATTTGGAATAATTCTTCTTCAGGTCGTTCACAGACACATTGATAATGTGCTTCCACAGAGCACGATATCCTCTGACACCGCTCTGTAATTTGAAGGTTGCCTCCATCGCCTTTGCCTTGTACTCGGGATCTTCCTTGGACCTGGCGCTGGCTGCGGGATAGATTTCCTCCAGTTCACTGATGGTAAACGGAGCTTCCTCGGGATATTCCCCGGCGTAGTTCTCATCAAAATATACCAGTTCCGGCTGTCTCTCCTGTAAACCGGTGATGACCAGACCCATCTGTAATCCCCAGTCACCCAGATGCACATCACCGATAACCTCATGTCCCACATAGCGGCTGATGCGTTTTACGCTCTCACCGATCACTGCGGAACGTAAATGTCCCACATGCAGAGGTTTTGCCACGTTGGGGCCGCCGTAGTCGATAATGATCTTCTTGGGATGTTCGGGCTTCTCCAGACCGAATTTTTCATTTGCCTCCATGCCCTGTAAATAGGTGAGCAAAAATGCCTCACTGACCTTCAGGTTCAGGAATCCGGGGGCTACTGCCACCACTTCGGAAAATACCTTGCTGTCTTTTAACTGCTCTGCCACGTCGTTTGCGATCATGATGGGGGCTTTTTTATACAGCTTGGCTCCCGCCATGGCGCCGTTACACTGATATTCGCACAGGTCAGGACGGTTGGAAAGCATTACTTTTCCTAAGCTTCCGTCATAGCCTGCTGCGGTAAATGCCTGCTGCATTTCCTCTGTCAGCATTTCTAAAAATTTCTTCATGTCAGTCAATCCTCATACCTTTCAGTAATCTGCTGGTATTCCGTTACTTCCTGTAATGTACCGGAATATCTTGTGCAGTCACAATTTCTATCTCTCACGCTTCTGCGCTGTTTTCAATATTTCTACTATATCCTAAAATTCCTCATCCCGCAAGACGCAATTACGCATTTGCGATCTGTGCTTCCCGCTCCGCCTTGGAAAAGGCACAACCGCAGTAATTCTGCCGGTACAGCTCATACTCCGCGGACAATTCGATGGATCTCTTATAACCGTTCTTTTTCTTGAAATCCGAAGGCAGCCAGGAAATCGCATATTCCCCGGAAATTGCCTGCCCGATCTCATTGATCTTCGCCGCATTTTTCAAGGGGCTGATAGTCAGGGTCGTGGCAAAATAGTCATATCCGCCGGCCTGTGCCAGTTCCGCGGTCTTACGCAGTCGCAGATCGAAGCAGCGGAAACACCGCTCTCCTCCTTCGGGACAGTTCTCGTACCCCTTCGACATCTCATAAAAACGCTCCGGTTCATAATCTCCCTCCACGATGTCGATGGGCCATCCTTTTTCTTCTTTATTATAAGCGGCGATCAGGCGCTTCTGCTCCGCCACACGCTTCTGATATTCTTCCGAAAACGAAATATTGGGATTATAATAAAATACCGTAATCAAAAAATAACGGCACAGATATTCCAGACAATAACTGCTGCACGGTGCACAGCAGCTATGCAGAAACAGACGCGGCGGCCGCCAGTCCGACGCTGCCCCGCCCTTCTCCTGTAATGTATTTAAAATTTTCTCTAATTCTTTCTGATAATTTACCTGATTCATACGGTTCTCTTTTCATTTATACTCTAGCATGCGCTCATTATAGCATATTTTTTTAGAGATGCCGCAATCATTTTTTCAAAAACTCCTCCGTTACGCCAGACTGATCATCCACTTCTTTTAAAATACATTCCACCAACTACAGCAGATAAAATCCGGCGCTGCCTCTGGGCACGGTAACCTTTCCGCCTGCAAATGCAGCTCCCCCACCGAAGGTATACAAAGCTTCCTTTACCGCATAGTCTCCTTCGAAGCTGGCCTCTCTGTCCGCCGGATTGATGATGACCAGGATCTTCTCCCTGTCATCACTGCGCAGATACGCCAGAGGATATTGTTTTTCCTCGGCATAGACGAACTCGATCTCTCCGCGGCTCTGCAATGCGCTGTGCGCCTGACGGAGGTTAATTAACTTCTGAATCTCATGATACAGGGAATCCGGATCTGCCATCTGTGCTTCCACTGTGGGACGGTCAGTGGCTTCGTCCTGTTTTACATAGAGCTTTTCCTTCGGTGCCGCACTGAAGCCGGCGTTGGTGGTATGATCCCACTGCATAGGCGAGCGGGAACCGGTACGTCCATAACCGCCCTCTACGGAGTGCAGATTTTCCACATAGCGCATGCCGATCTCATCGCCATAATATAGGAAAGGTGCACCTGGCATGGACAGCAGGAATGCAAATGCCACCTTTAATTCCTCCCCATGAATGCTTCTCGCCAGACGATCCATATCATGGTTGCCGGAGGGAATACAGATCAGACCCTTGCGCTGTGCCTTTTCATAATTTTCCTTATATTTCTCTACGAAGGCTGCCACATCGCCTTTACCTCTTCCGGAGAAGAAAGGCTCCTCGCAGCGGAACAGATCGTTATAATGAGACGGTCCGAAATGAAGTAAAAAGTCCATATGGAAACCGCCCTGCAGGGACTTGTCCGGTTCTCCCCATTCGGATACCAGCACTGCCTCGGGGAACTCCGCATCCAGGAACGCTCTTACCTTTCTCCACAGAGCAATGTTTCCCTTGCCGTCCTCATCGTTTTTCACCAGAGAACCTGCCATATCCACGCGGAAACCGTCACAGCCCATGCCGATCCAGAACCGCATGACATTTTCCATCTCTGCAAGCGTTGCCTTAGGCCCCGGATCATCGGGATCCTGCTGCCAGTCCTGTGTCTTTTTATAAAACCCGTAATTGAGTGCCGGCTGGTGTGCGAAAAAGTTCACGATCACAGAGCCCTCTCTCTCGGAGATACCGCACAGACTTCCCATGTTCTCAAGCTGTCCCCAGGTGCTGTCGGTCCAGATATAACGATCGGTAAATTCATTACGGTCCGCCTTACAGGACTCCTTGAACCAGGGATGTGCCACGGAGGTATGTCCCGGCACCAGGTCTAACAGGATATGCATGTCCCGCTTGTGTACTTCGTGAAACAGACGCTTCAGATCCGCATTGGTGCCGTATCTGGGCGCTGCCTGATAGTAGTCCGCCACATCATAGCCTGCGTCTCCGAAGGGTGATGCAAAACAGGGGTTCATCCAGATCGCATTGCATCCCAGTTCCTTAATATAATCCAATTTTTCTATGATACCCTGAAAATCACCGATACCGTCACCATTGGTATCCAGAAAAGACTGGGGATAAATTTCATAAAAGATTGCATTATCAAGCCACTTTGCCATAGTGTACTCCTTCCTGTGTGCTTTATTTTTATTGCAAAAAACGTTTTCCGATACTTTCTTTTAACATACCACAGAATGGCTACTTGTACAACTGCGAAAAACCATCTATAATAAAGTAGCTTGATGCCCCGATATGCGAATAGCACAAAACAATCCGCAGGCATCCAGCCAAGATAAAGAAATAAGAACGAGGTCTATCATGTTAACACAGAAAGTAAGCACCATCGATGAACTCCTGCAGTTCGTCAGTACGTTACGCCAAAAGCACGGCGTCCGCCTCTGGTTCCGCGGGGAAGAGAATGCGGATCTGACTCTGATCCCTTCCATCCAACGAAGCCAGAAAAGACTGGACTCCGAACGCTATATTGCCAATGATTTCTATATCCGGGCGAGACAGATCCTGGACAATCCTCCCGACAAACATAATTACGCCGGCTGGGTCTCCCTGATGCAGCACTACGGTCTGCCCACGAGAATGTTAGACTGGACCCAGTCTCCCCTGATCGCCGTATTTTTCGCCACGGAAACTTACAGAGAGACTCCGGACACCGATGCCTGTGTCTGGGTACTAACACCGGGGCTGTTGAACGAGAAGGAAGGATTCGGCAACTGCATCTATCCCATTGATGCGGACACCACACAGGAAATGCTGCTGCCTGCCTTCAAACACAACCACCACAATCCGGAATTGAAAAACAAGATCCTGGCTTGCAGCTCCACGGAGAACAACCTCCGCATGTACTCCCAGTACTCCAACTTCACCGTACATAACTCTCTGGAACGTCTGGAAGATATCTGCGATGAAAATATGCTGTATAAGATCATTATTCCCTCCGGGCGGAAACAATACTTTATTGAAAGCCTGCGGGTATTCGGCATCTCCGAGAGCTTCGTATACCCCGATCTGGATCATATATCCAGTGATTTGAAGGACTCATATGGGATTTAGGGTCATTTGCGATTTTGAAGGACTCCTATGGGATTTAGCGCAACAGTTCAGTCATGAATATATCCGAGAACATAAATCATGCTCGCATGATTTTGTGAACGAATATATTCATGCACAGAGCGCCAATTTATGAGCAAAGGCAGTCACGAAGTGACGTAAAAGCGTGATAACGCGGCTTTGCGAATGGCGCGGACTGAACTGTTCGACTTATTTTGAATTCATTATAAGAAAGGAAATATACACATGAAAATCGTATTACAGCATCTGACCAAGAAATTCCCCGCCCGCAGTCCTGTCCGCGGCAGGAAGAACCGTGAGGATGTCATTGCCGTGAATGACTTCGACTTCGAGATCCCCGACGGCAAGCTGATCGGACTCTTAGGTCCCTCTGGCTGTGGCAAAAGTACGGCACTGAATCTGATCTGCGGTCTGCTGAAGCCCACCGAGGGCAATATCTTTTTCGGAGAAGATGATGTCACCGGACTTCCTCCCGAGAACCGCGGTGTCGGCATGGTCTTCCAGAACTATGCCCTCTACCCCCATCTCACCGTGGAGAAAAATATCCAGTTCCCCTTAGAGAACCTGAAGGGTGCCGACAAACTTTCCAAAGAGGAAATGAGCAAGCGAGTGCTGGAAGCGGCAAAACTGGTGCAGATCGACCACCTGTTGGAGCGCAAACCCAACGAACTCTCCGGCGGTCAGCAACAGCGTGTGGCCATCGCCAGAGCCTTAGTCAAGCTCCCCAGAGTCCTGCTTTTGGACGAGCCTCTTTCCAATCTGGATGCCAGACTTCGTCTCCAGACCAGAGAAGAGATCCGCCGAATCCAGCAGGAGACTCAGATTACCACCATCTTCGTTACCCACGATCAGGACGAAGCCATGAGCATCTCCGATATGATCGTCGTAATGAGGGACGGTATCGTGCAGCAGATCGGCAAGCCCCAGAACGTATACGACGATCCCGTGAACCTGTTCGTTGCGAAGTTCCTCGGCACACCTCCCATCAATGTCTTTGACGGTGAAGTGAAGAGCGGACAGTTATACATCGGCTCCGAAGCTGTTCTGCCTGCTCCCGGGGTAGCGGATCAGACTGTGCATGTCGGCATTCGTCCGGAAGGTTTTGTATTAAAAGAGGACGGACCGCTCTCCTGCGATCTGGTGCGTCTGGAGGTCATGGGCCGGGATGTGAGCATTGTTTCCACCCATGAAAAGTCCCAGAACGCTACCATCCGTTCCATTATTGATGCCGACGAAGGGAAATCTCTTCCCACCGGAAAAGTGCATTTCGCCTTAAAACCCGCAAAAGTATTCCTCTTTTGCACCGACACCGAAGAACGCATCCGCTTTTAATATTTTATCTGATTCTGTAGTCCGGCGCTATTCATGGGCTGCAGAAAGAATTGAGGTTTCTTATGGAAAAACAAAATCTGAAAGCCTGGTTCTATCTATTGCCGGCATTCCTGTTTCTGGGTGCTTTTATGATCTATCCTCTGATCGACGTATTCGTGTACTCCTTTGAAGAGGGTTACAATTCCGCATCCCAGACCTTTTACGGCGTAGGAATGTACAATTACTCCTATGTGCTCCACGATCCGTACTTTTTACAGGCATTGAAAAATACCTTCATTCTGGTCATCATCACCGTTCCGGTCTCCACCGGACTGGCGCTTTTGATCTCCGCTGCCTTAAGCTCCATCAAACCGCTGCGGGATCTGTTCCAGACCATATTTTTCCTGCCCTATGTGACCAATACTCTGGCGGTCGGTCTGGTCTTCATGATTCTTTTCAAAAAGACCCCTTACTCCGACGGTCTGATCAATCTGCTGATTCAGTTTTTCGGCGGCAGCTCCGTGGATTTCATCGACGGACCCTACTGGGCGAAAATGTTCGTGCTGTGCTTTTACACCATCTGGATCGTTATGCCTTTTAAGATTCTGATCCTGACCAGTGCTCTCGCCAGTGTGAACCCCATGTACTACAATGCGGCAAGAGTGGACGGCACTTCCCGTTTCCGGATGTTCACCAAGATCACGCTGCCCATGATCTCCCCCATGGTATTCTACCTGATCATCACCGGCTTTATCGGCGCATTCAAAGCCTACAGTGATGCCGTGGCGCTGTTCGGCACGAACTTAAATGCCGCAGAGATGAATACCATTGTCGGCTACGTCTACGATATGCTCTACGGTGACAGCGGCGGCTATCCTTCCTATGCTTCCGCAGCGGCGATCCTGCTGTTTGCCATCGTCCTGACCATCACCTGCATCAATCTGCTGGTCAGCAAAAAGCATGTCCACTATGTATAGGAAAGGAGGTCTTTGTGATGTCTGATGTTACATCTGATTATGAAAAAATCGAGAAACGCACCCGGATCCGCGGCAATATCCGCAATGGGATCGTCTACTTTTTTCTGTGTCTGTGGGCACTGATCGTACTGTTCCCTTTTTACTGGATGGTACTGACCTCCGTAAAAAGCTACGGCTCCTATAATGCAGAATATATTCCGAAGTTTTTCACCCTGTCTCCCACTTTGCAGAACTACGTGGACGCTTTTACCACTGTTTCTCTGGGAAGATACCTGTGGAACACTTTGTTTTTCACCGTGGTCACCACTGCCATCATGCTGGTGGTCATCACCCTGGCAGCCTTCGCTTTTGCAAGGTTGAACTTTGCCGGAAAAGATCTGATCTTTACGTTATTTTTATCTCTGATGATGATTCCCAATGAACTGGTGGTCATTACGAATTTCACCACCATCACGAATCTGGATCTGCGCAATACCTTCACCGGTCTGATCCTGCCTTCCGTGACCAGCGTATTTTATATCTATCTGCTGCGGGAGAATTTCGCACAGATTCCGGACGAGCTGTATTATGCCGCCAAGGTAGACGGTACTTCCGATCTGCGATATCTGCGCAAGGTCATGGTGCCCATCTGCAAACCCACGCTGATCACCATCGTGATTCTGAAGGTTATTGAATGCTGGAACTCCTATGTGTGGCCCAGACTGATCACCGATGATCCGGATTACTATCTGGTATCCAACGGCATCCAGGAGATCCGTGAAAATGGTTTCGGCAGAGAGAACATCCCCGCCATGATGGCTGCGGTGGTCGTGATTTCCGTTCCTCTGGTGGTGTTGTTCCTCGTATTCCGTAAAAAAGTCATGGCAGGCGTTGCCAGAGGAGGTACCAAAGGATGAGTCGATTCAGCAAAAAACTGGCATTATTATGTGCCGTGGGCACTCTGTCTCTGTCCCTGACCGGCTGCCATGGTTCGAAAGGCCTGCCGGAATTCACTGTTCCTGAGGAATTCGATACTTCCAGGAACTATGAGATCACCTTCTGGGCGAAAAATGATACCAACAAAACCCAGACGGAAATCTACAAAAAAGCCATTGCGGATTTTGAAGCCCTGTATCCCAATATCATGGTGAACCTGAATCTATACACGGATTACGGCAAAATTTACAACGATGTCATTACCAATATTTCCACCAATACGACACCCAATGTCTGCATCACCTACCCGGATCACATTGCCACCTACCTCACCGGGCAGAATACCGTAGTTCCTCTGGATGACCTGTTTGCCGATGAAAAATACGGTCTGGGCGGCACGGAGCTTGCCTATGACGGTCCTGCCAGAGAAGAAGTCATTCCTCAGTTTTTGAATGAATGCTCCATCGACGGTCATTACTATGCCGTACCTTATATGCGTTCCACCGAGGCCTGCTACGTGAATAAGACCTACGTGGAAAATCTTGGATATACTCTGCCGGATGTACTGACCTGGGACTTCATCTGGGAAGTCTCCGAGGCTGCCACCGCCCAAAATACGGACGGCACCTATGTGGTCAACGGGCAGAATGTACTGATCCCATTTATCTACAAGTCCACCGACAACATGATGATCCAGATGTTAAAGCAAAAGAATGCGGGATATTCCACGGCTGACGGCAGCATTGAACTTTTCAACGATACTACCACGGATCTCCTGTATGGTATTGCCGGACATGTAAAAAGCGGTGCCTTTTCCACCTTCAAGATCTCCGGTTATCCTGCGAACTTCCTGAATGCCGGGCAATGTATTTTTGCCATTGATTCCACCGCCGGAGCCACCTGGATGGGTACGGACGCTCCGCTGTCGGATATCAGCGAGGATTCTCTGGTGCAGTTTGAGACCGCCGTGCGGATGATTCCACAGTTTGACCCGGAACATCCCGAAATGATCTCCCAGGGTCCTTCCGTCTGCGTCTTCAATAAATCAGACTCCCAGGAAGTACTGGCATCCTGGCTGTTTGCCCAGTATCTGCTCACCAACGATGTGCAGATTGCTTATTCCGAGACAGAAGGCTATGTACCTGTAACCTCTAAGGCACAGAACTCCGCAGAGTATCAGGAGTATCTGTCCGAATGCGGTGCGGATAACAGTACGCATTATGCGGTGAAAATTGAGGCTTCCAAACTGTTGCTTGACAACGTAGACAACACCTTCGTTACACCGGTATTTAACGGTTCCGCATCCTTACGTGATGCCTCCGGACAGTTGATTGAAAACGTGGTGAAGTCCACCCGCAGAAAAGAGACTGTGGATGATACCTACATGCAAAAGCTTTACAGCGATGTAGAAAGCCTGTACCGTCTCGGTCAGGGAAGTGATGCCTCCTTCGGCAAAAAGGAACTGGGTGCCATGCCCCGGGCTTCCGTGATCCTGTTAAGCACACTTGCAGTCACCTGGGTTCTGATCCTCCTGTATGTAGGGCGGGAATATTTAAAAAACAGAAAGAAGTAATTTTTCAGCCCCATTCGTAAGATAATATCTGGTGGTATTATCCTGCGCATGGGGCTCTTTTTGCAAAAAATCTTGATTTATCTTGCATTTCAGGTATAATGGAACTGTTCGGTGTCTGAATGCGCCGGATAAATTGAGGAGATGTCTGTGTATCTGCACAGACCCATATGCGCCACAAGCGCAGGAATGGAGGATTATTATGAAAAAGAAGACACTTGCATTAACCATGGCTATGGCTCTGGTTCTGTCTCTCGCTGCATGTGGAAACAGCAATGCAGACGTTGCTGCTGAATCTACCGCTGCTGCCACCACCGAGGCTGCTACTACCGAAGCCGCTACTACCGAAGCCGCTGCTACGGAAGCTTCTACCGAGGCTACTGAAGCTGTTGCTGATGAGAAGTCCGAGGGTGTTATGACCTACGAAGAGTACATGGCTGCTGATCTCGATTCCGAAGTTGTGATCGAGGCTTATGTTCAGGCGAAACAGTCCTGGTGGGAAGATAAGGCTACCCTGTACACCCAGGATCAGGATGGTGCTTACTTCATCTACAATTCCGTATGTTCCGAAGAGGATTATGCTAAGCTGGTACCCGGTACCAAGATCAAAGTAACCGGTTATAAGACCGAGTGGTCCGGTGAAGTAGAGATCGCTGAAGGTGCTACCTTCGAGATCGAAGAGGGCAGCTACATTGCTCCCGTTACCGATGTTACCGATCTGTTAGGTACTGATGATCTGATCAACTATCAGAACCAGTTCGTAGCTTTCAAGGGTATGACTGTAGAAGCCAGCCAGGATGCCACCGGCAATGACGTTGCTTTCCTGTACAACTACGATGGTTCCGGTGAAGACGGTAACGACCTGTACTTCAACGTTTCTCTGAATGGTCAGACCTATACCTTCACCGTTGAGTCTTATCTGTGCGACAACACCACCGATGTTTACAACGCTGTAAAGAACTTAAAGATCGGTGACACTGTTGATATGGAAGGCTTCCTGTACTGGTACGAAGGTGTGAACCCTCACATCACTTCCGTGACTGTGAAGTAATTTCATCAGATATTAAGCTATATTGGCAATAAAAAGAACTGGCTTCCCAGGAAGACAGTTCTTTTTTATTGTCCACTTATATGCTTTACTTATCTGTTGCCAGGTACACCTGCGCATACCTATCTTCTCTCTGCCTGTCGGAATTCTTCTGCCTCCATCAGCGTCTCAGCGATCTCCTTCTCTGGCTCTACTATCTATGCGAAGCGATCAACCTTTATTTTCTGCTCTCCAGCCATTGTTTCGCGATTTGGAATCCCTCCATGGGAACGCAGAATCGCTGATCTCTAGGCGGCTGCAATGCGGTATCCAGTTCCTCCATATCGAACCACTCCACACTCTCCACTTCCTCTTTTTGCAGGATAAGCTTCGCAGCATCTACCGGCTTAGTGTACATATAGACGAATGCAACCTCGTTGTCCCGAAACATTTTTCCATGAAATTCCTTTTCGTATTGAATATCAAAACATCCGGCGAATTGCAGTTCCTCTTTAGATGCCTGGATTCCCAGTTCTTCGTGAAGTTCCCGTATTGCAGATTCCTCCGGCTCGTCCCCCGCCTGAATATGTCCGGCGGAAGAAGTATCGAACCTCCCCGGAAAGCTGTCTTTTTCTGCAGAGCGTTTCTGCAATAACAACTGTGCCTTCCCATCCTGTTCTCTTATGATCCAGATATGGGCGGTTCTGTGGCGGACACCCTTTTTATGTGCCTGTGTGCGTTCTATGGTCTCCCCTGTGGGAATGCCTTTTTCATCTACGATGTCAAAAAATTCCATGGTGTTATGGCTCCTTTGTGTTTCTTTGCGTTTCTTTGTAGTCCTCTGGGTTTCTTTTGGTCACCTTGGGTTGCTTTGGGTTTCTTTGGGTCTCTTTGTAGTCCTCCATATTTCTGTGTTAATTCATCTGTACTGCCATTGTACGAAGTTCTGCTCCGATATTGCCGCCTGCTCCTTCGATGGTCTGTGCGATGATGACCGCAGCGATATCGATAGCTACTGTCTTTCCCTTCTAAGGTCTAATACCATCAGATCAAAATCGTAGTATTCCCCGTCGATCTTAAAATACGCCGGCGAGGTCCCGATTTTCCGGAAGCCATATTTCTCATAGACATGAATAGCTCGTATATTATCGCTTCGAACTTCCAGATTGATCAGTTCTATCATATGTTCTTTTGCATACATAATGCATTTTTGTAACAGCGCCCTGCCAATTCCCTGCCCCCATTCCGACTTGACCACAGAGATTCCGAATTCGGCGCGGTGGCTCATCCTTCTGGAAAATCCGCTTAGACTGGCATCTCCGATAATCTCTCCATTTTTCCATACTACATAGAGAACGGAATGTTCCTCCTTATTTATATTCTGTATAAATTTCTCTTCCTCTTCTGTCGAAATAGTAAGCCCTTCTTTTCCAAAGGACAGATAATCTGTCTCTCCACCTACCTGCGCTAAATATGCGATGATCTTCTCCGCATCTTCCGGTGTAGCTTCTCTGATATCAAATTCTTCCATAGCTGCCTCCAGCCCTTCTGTCATCTGTTAATGGATCTGACTTGCAATCGTATTAAAACCTGCACCAATACTTCCATTCAGCTGCTCCAGCGCATGTGCGGTCAATCTTCCACAATCACAATAGCTGCCACAATGATTATCCTGCCGATCAGATGTTGGTATTCTTTCATGCTGATTTTCTTTTATTCGTAATCAAAAATGGTCTTAGTCTGAATATACTTCCCGTACTTTGCCTTCCATTCCTGATGATCTGCGGAAGCATCATACACAGACAGTGCCTCCGGATCCATTTCCATCTCGATCATCAGATCATGCCGGTTCGGTCTCGGTGTCACATTTTCATAAATGTTCACCGTATGAACGCCTTCTATCTGCTTCGTCCGATTGAAGATCTTCTTGATGTCCGCAAGCATCTCCCTGCTCGCCGCATCCTCCCGGTTCCATATATTATCTTTAAATTTTACAATGATCAGGTGCTTCATTTTGCATATCCCCCTTATTTTACTATTACTGATATGTTTTATCCTACCACGGCATCCCATTTGCTACAACCAAAATATTCCTGCAAGATCATTTCTACTTTGTCTGCATTCAGAGGACACTGCTTTGTTTCATAGGTGAGAATCAGATTTACCGAAGGAATGATACCATGTCGGCAATATAGCTTTATTTTGTCACAAGCATGATTGCAATAATCCGGATTATCCATCATCCCAAAGTGCTCCCAATAGAAATATTGTCCCGTAAAGGGATGTCGTATCACGAAATCTGGATATAAAATTATTCCATCCAAAACCAGTTTTTCTTCATAGTGAAACGGTATTTTATTTTGATATAGCATTCTGTCAATAATTGCTTCTGATTTAGACCGCAACATCTTCCCATGCGTTCCTTGTACCAATAAATTTTCCGGATGCTTTGTACATTTTTCATAGGGTTCCTCCTGCCACCGCTCCAGTTCCTTATCCAATGGTCTGAAATTCTTAGCCAGCAATTTTCCATATTCCGGATGATTTAATAGATGTTCGGAGTTTATTTTCATCTTGTCTGTCTTCTTCAAGTAGGCTTCCCATCCCGCTGCTTCACTCTCCAATTCCTTTTTTCTATACTCATAGTATTTCTTCAATGCCAGTATTTCTGCCTGATTTCTTTCGGTTTTCGGAAGATAGCGTATTCCATTTTCCTCTTTTACTTTCCATTTGTAGCGGTTTTCATTTTTGAAGCATTGCAATTCTCCTTGCGGAAATTTTTTGTCCAATTTTGTTATCTTTTCTAATTCCTTATTAATTTCTTCTATTCTGTTTTGTATATTTTCGCGTGTAGTTTTCACTTTTCCTCCTTCTGCACACTGGCTTCTTGACTTCTCCGGGGCTTATTCTTACTTTTCTTCCTCTCACGCCCCAACTTCTTGACTTCCCCGGGGCTTATTCTTACTTTTCTTCCTCTCATGCCCCGGCTTCTTGACTTCTCCAGGGCTTATTCTTACTTTTCTTCCTCTCACGCCCCGGCTTCTTGACTTCTCTGGGGCTTATTCTTACTTTTCTTTCTCCTACGCCCCGGCTTCTTGACTTCTCCGGGGCTTATTCTTACTTTTCTTTCTCCTACGCCCCGGCTTCTTGACTTCTCCGGGGCTTATTTCTACTTTTCTTTTTCTCCTCCTTCCTTATCGGACTTGTTTTCTTTTCCAGCCTTGCCCTCCTTGTGGGGCTTGCCTTCTTTTCCATATTGGCTGGGGCTTACGTTGAAGTGCTTCTTGAATACTTCACGGAAGTACTTCGCATCACTAAATCCTGTCATTTCTGCTATTTCTGTTATGCTATGTGTGTTCTCTTTCAACAACTGCACGGCATACTTCAACCGGATCAGACGGATATAATCTCCCGGAGCCTGGTCGGTCAATGCCCTGAGTTTGTTGTAGAAACTTGTACGGCTCATGCCTACCAGGTTGCAAAGTACATCTACGGTAAGGGCCGGGTTATCTATATTGTCTTTTATATGCTTTTTGACGTTGGCAATAAACTTCCAGTCAATGTCCTGTGAGCAGTTGATGCATTCGTCATCTTCTTCCTCATCATCCAGCTCCAGATTGGCATACTTACTGCGCAAAAGAGCACGGTTAGTCAGCAGATTGTCGACAGTCGCTTTTAATATACCTATATTAAACGGTTTCAAGATGTATTCGTCGGCACCGATTTTAAGTCCGGACAAGATATCTTTCTCATTATTCAGAGCTGTCAGCAGGATAACCGGAATGTGCGATGTCTCTATGTTGTTTTTGAGTTCCTTGCATAATTCGTCTCCCCGCATTTCCGGCATCATAATATCAGAGATAACCAACTCCGGTTTGTATTCGGGGATGATCGTCAACGCTTCTTTTCCGTTGGAACACGTTTGTACAGTATATTCTTCTGATAATGTCTGCAACAGATAGTTGCGTAATTCATCGTTATCCTCCACAATCAGAATCCGCCGGTGTTCGCCGTTCAACTTCTTATGTGCGTTTTCGTATATTTCGGGTGAGGGAGCAGGTACATTGCTTAGGGTTCTGTTTTCCTGACGTTGTTTGCTCAGTGTTGCCAGATGTGCCTTACGGAAACGCTTGCTGTCTTTCGGGAAAGATACCTTGATAACCGAACCTTGATTTTCCACACTCGACAAATTAATCTTACCTTTATGCAGCCGCACTAATTTCCAAACAAGCATCAGTCCGATCCCGCTACCCGTCACTTTGGAGTTGATTGCATTGCTGCCACGGAAATGCAGCTTGAACAGTTTTTTCTGTTCGCTGGCCGGAATTCCGATTCCTGTATCTTCGATTACAAGAGATTTTTCTTTCATATAAATAGAAATATGTC
>ENA-UEQK01000894-UEQK01000894.1-human-gut-metagenome-genome-assembly--contig:-NODE-894-length-20071-cov-3.486096_pt1 | contig 20071 bp, 9 predicted proteins | sample MGYA00242939_ERZ507942 | MGnify/ENA primary metagenome ERZ507942 (study PRJEB26167, sample SAMN06115485) | human gut metagenome | host: Homo sapiens | place: China:Chongqing | collected 2015-03-30... | reverse complement strand
CACGCCTTCCGTTCTGGGCATCCGTTACGGGCTCGAAGGTTTCATCCCCTCCTACAGCCACAACGTGATGGAGCTGACGCCGGCCAGCGTCGAGCATATTTACCAGTTCGGCGGAACGCTCCTCGGCTCCTCCAGGGGGCCGCAGGAACCTTCCGAAATCGTCGATGCGCTCGAACGGCTCAACGTGAGCGTCCTCTTCGTCATCGGCGGCGACGGCTCCATGAAGGCCGCCTCCGCCATCGCCAAGGAAGTGCGCCAGCGCAACATCCGCATTTCCATCATCGGCATCCCCAAGACCATCGACAACGACATCAATTTCGTGCCGCAGTCCTTTGGTTTCGACACCGCCGTGGACAAGGCCACCGAAGCCATCGGCTGCGCGCATGTGGAAGCCGTGGGCACGCCCAACGGCATCGGCATCGTCAAGCTCATGGGCCGCGAGTCCGGATTCATCGCGGCGCAGTCCGCCCTCGCCCTGCGTGAGGCCAACTTCGTGCTCATCCCCGAAGCGCCGTTCCAGTTGCACGGCGACGGCGGCTTGCTCCCCGCGCTGGAACGGCGCCTCAAACTGCGCGGGCACGCCGTCATCATCGCGGCTGAAGGCGCGGGCCAGCACCTCCTCCAGCAGAACGAAGCCCGCGACGCCTCCGGGAATCCCGTGCTGTCCGACGTGGGGAGCCTGCTGAGGACGTCCATCGTCGACTATTTCCACGGGAAAATGCCCATCAGCATCAAATACATCGACCCAAGCTACATCATCCGTTCCGTCCCGGCCAACGCCAACGACCGGGTCTATTGCGGTTTCCTCGGTCAGCACGCCGTCCATGCCGCCATGGCGGGCAGGACCGAAATGGTCGTTGCCAAGATCATGGACCGCTACGTCCATATCCCGCTGGACCTCGTCACCAAAAAACGCCGCAAGCTCGACATCCGTTCGGGGCTGTGGCGTGCCGTGCTCGAATCGACCGGACAGGGCGAATTGACCGGTATGTTGCCCGAAGGCGAAAAAGCGTAACATTCCGTGTCCTCCATGCCCTCACACGATCCACAGCTCAGGCAGATCCGCGCTTCGGCGGGTTCGGGCAAGACCTATGAACTGACCACCAGCTTCCTGAAGCACCTTTCGGGTGCCGCGGAAGCTGGCGGCGGTTCGTTTTCCGGGTGTAGCGCCGTCCATTCCGGACCGCACGGCTGGCCCGAAATCCTTGCCGTCACCTTCACGAACCGCGCCGCCGCCGAAATGCAGGAACGGATCATCGGGCGCCTTAAGGATACCGCCCTCGGTACGGACAAGCCCGCCCCCGGATGGACGCGCGAGCAGGCCCGGAGATGGGTGGGGATCATCCTCCGCCGCTATGGGGCTCTCAACGTCCGCACCATCGACAGCCTCCTGCATCTTATCGTCAGGCTGACCGCGCTGGAGCTGGATCTGCCTCCCGACTTCGAGCCCGTATTCGCCACGGATGAGGCCATCGCGCCGCTTCTGGACAACCTGCTGGAACAGTCGCGGCGTGACGAACGGCTTCACTCCCTGCTGGAGGAAGCATGTCGGAACGTTTTTTTCCATTCCCCGCAGCGCGGTTTTCTCGCCGGAGAAACACTGCGCGAACGGGTCATGGAACTGCTTCTTCCGATCATGGGGACGCAATCCGTCACACTCGCGCATCCCTCTGAAATTACGGAACGCCTGGGAGCCATGACCCGCGATCTGCGCGATGCCGTGGAGCAATTGCATCACCTGCTTGCCGAAGAAAAACTTTCCTGCTCCGCGCATCTGGCCAGAGCCCTTGAGACGTGCCGAAAGGCCGCCCCGGCGAACCTGCCGCCAAACTCCGCCATGCTGCGCAAAGCCTGTCTGGACGACTGCCTGAACAAGGCATCCAAAGGCAAGGCGTCGCCCGACGCGGAACGGGCTTTCGACGCCATGCGGGACATCATCCGGAAATGGGACGAGGACGGCGTGCTGCTCCGCCGGGCCCAGACGGTCATGCCGTTTGTGGAACTGGCGCGGGAACTCTCCGGTCAGGTTCCCGACTTCCTCAAGCGCGAAGGGGCCGTTCCCGCCGCCTTCGTCCCCCGTCTGGCCCGTCAGGTGCTGTCGGGCGACTATGGCGTTCCCGAAGCGTTTTGCCGCTTGGGGACGAGCCTGACCCACATCCTCGTGGACGAATTCCAGGATACCAGCCGCGAACAGTGGGAAGCCATCCATCCCCTTGTATTGGAAGCCCTTTCTCGCGGCGGTTCGCTCACATGGGTGGGCGACGTCAAACAAGCTATCTACGGCTGGCGCGGCGGCGACGCCACGCTATTTGACGAGGTCCGCTCCGATGCGGAACTGTGCGCCGTCGCGCCCGAACCGCGCGTCGACATCCTCCCCACCAACTGGAGGAGCTGCCGGGCCATCGTCGAAACCAACAACACCCTGTCCCGCCAGCTTTCCGAAACAGCCACGGCTAAAGCCGTGCTGTCCGCCATGCTCCCCAAAGACACGCCGTCCCCCCTCCTGGCAGCCATTCTTGAGGAAGGGGCCCTGCTGCTCAAAGAAGGCTTTGCCGGTTCCGAACAGAAAGTCGCGCCCGACAAGGCCGAAGGTTTCCTGCGTCTCCAGCGCGTCTACGGCGACAAGAGCGAAGATCTGGACGAAGAAGTCCGCGAGCGTCTGCTGGGATGCGTTCAGGAGGTCGTCTCACGCCGTCCGTGGGGGGACGTCACCGTGCTGGTGCGCTCCAACGGGAAGGCCGCACAGGTCGCCGGATGGCTCATGGAGGAAGGGATCCCCGTCGTCACCGACAACAGCTTCCTGCTCGCCGAGCATCCTCTGGTGGAACAGCTCACGGCGCTCCTGACGTTCCTCGATTCCCCGCGCAACGATCTGGCATTCTGGACATTCCTTTCCGGCCGCCAGATGCTGTTGCCGCTTATCCCTCTGAGCGAACAGGCGCTGGAAGACTGGGCCGCCGCCCGCCGGACGTCGGAGCGCCGCAACATGCCGCTGTTCATCGCCTTCCGTGAAGATTTCCCCGACATCTGGAGGAAGTGGATCGCGCCTTTCCATGCCGACGCGGGGCTGCTCACGCCCTATGACGTCACCCGCGAAGCGTTGGGGCGCCTCGACATATGGAGCCGCTATCCCGATGAGGCCGCCTTTGTCCGCCGCTTTCTGGAAATCATTCACGTCGCGGAAGGACAAGGATACGGTTCGTTATCCTCGTTCCTCGACTATTGGAACAAGCACGGGCAACAGGAAAAAGCCCCCATGCCGGAAACCCTAGACGCCGTGCGGGTCATGACCATGCACAAATCGAAGGGGCTGCAATTCCCCGTCGTCATCGTGCCGTGGCACAACTTTTCCCAACGGGTGGACAGCCCTGCCGTGGAGACGCATGTGGACGGGCTGACGGTGCTTGCTCCGCGCGGCCCGGCCTCCGGCTACGCACACTACAAGGCCATTGCGGACAACGCCCGTGAAGCGCTGCACCTGCTTTATGTGGCGTGGACGCGGGCGGAAGAGGAGCTGCACGCCTTCCTGACGGAAACGTCCTCCAGCCGCAATGCATCGGGGCTCGGAAGCGGCCTGAACGTGCTTCTCGGCGCGCTTCCCATGACTGAAGAAACGTTTGAGACAGGTGCGCCTCCTTTCGTCCGCCCCGCCGAACAGGCTCGGGAGCCCAAAACGATGCGGGATGGCAAGGCTGTTGCCGAAGAGCTGGCACTGATCGAACCGGAAAGCATCCCGGTAGGACAAGGCAACGAACGCTGGCGTCCCATGCACTGGTTGCCGCGTTTGCGCATCTTCCGAAATCCGCTGGAAGAATTTTCGTTTACCCAAAAACGCCGCGGCACGTTCGCGCACCACTGTCTGGCTTGCCTGCAAACGGCGGGGCAACTGACGGGGCACCCGGAAGAGGATGCCCGCCAAGCCTTCAAACAGGGCTTGCGCACGTTCCCGCTCCCGATCCGTGACCCCGAAACGGTCGAACACGAAATCGTGGAGATGCTGGCATGGTACGCGGCCCTGCCCGAGGCCGGGGAATGGCTGCGATACGGGACGCCCGAGCAGGAGATCATTGACGAATCCGGCGAATTGTACCGCTCCGACCTTGTAGTCGACGACGGGAAACGGATTACCGTGGTCGAATACAAAACGGGAGCGCAAACTCCAGCGCACGAAATCCAGCTCCAACGCTATATGCGCCTCATTTCCAAGGCGGCGCCCCGGCCTGTCCGAGGCGTACTGGTATACCTCGATCTCAAACGCCTTGATTACAAACAGCTACAGACATGAAGCGTTCCACCTCCATCCTCCTTTATGTTTTGCTCCCCCTTTTCTGGGCGCTCGTCCTTGCGCTCGGCTTCTTCATCTATACGTTCAATCAAGATCCCGTTGGGTTCGCCCGCTCGCTGTCCGCTCGCTTTTCCGCTCCTGAAGCCGGGTTTGTCTTGTCGGCGGATCAAGTTTCGCTCTCCCTCTTTCCGCGTCCGGCGGCCAGCGTTTCCGGCCTGACCATCCGTACCCCGGCAATGACGCTGTTCGTGGACGAAGGGGCCGTCTATCCTGATTTCTGGGCCCTGCTCCACGGAGAAACGCGCATCGCCGGAGTCCGTCTTCTCAAGCCCACGCTGCTGCTTGAGCCGCCAGCCGGAACGACGCCGGACGCGACGCAACAGCCGCGATTCTCCATACCACCGCAACTTGCTGAAATGGATGTCGATCTCAAAGACGGAACCATCGCCTCTCTCCTTCCCGGCGCGAACAAGTCCGGGATTCACTCTCAGTGGCGGATGTCCGGCATTTCCGGAAGCGCCACCGTTCCGGGAAACGGAGAACCCGGTGAGCTCTCGCTCTCGGTGGGCAAAATGGAATGGTACGGAAACACGCCGCCGGAAAAGGACGGGCAGGGCACCCCAATCCAAACCCTCAGCAACGTTGATCTGGAAATAGCCGATCTGGAATATGCGTTCCCGGCTGATGCCGCGGCCATGCTCCGCTTCAAAGCCACTTGCACCATGCCGCTTTCCTTTGGCGAGGGCAGCCCCCGGTTTGTCCTCGGTGTGACGGCCCGCACCACTCAAGGTACGCTCGCCATTAACGGCGTGGCCTCCCTTGACGGCACTTTTTCACTGAAACGCCAATCCGTTCCCGTCCATGTCCTGCTTCCGTTCACGACGGAAGCCCCTTTGGGCTCCCTCTTTCAGGGTGCCCCTCTCCCGCAGATCGCCATCAAAGGGGCCAGCCTCAAAGTCGAAGGGGATCAGGCCACGTTGGACGGACGGCTGATCTTCGGCGCGGATTATGTGCCGACGCTGCGGGGGACGCTCGCCTTCAAGCACCTCAGCCTTCCCCGCTGGTTCGGCTTTGCGCGGGATCTCCCGCCGGGCGTGCAAGTCGCCTTGGATAACATCTCGGGAACGCTTCCTTTTGAGCTGACCCCGCAAAAACTCGTCGCCTCTTCCGTCACCGCGACGACGCTGAATACCATCTTTACGGGAGGCGGAGGCGTCAACGATTTTTCCAATCCCGTCATTGCGCTGCACCTTGCGACCAAAGACGCCCCATTGAACCGGGTATTCCCCGAAGTGGAAAACAAGGCGGTTTCCGCACCGTCCTACAAAGTGCCGCCGCTTCTCGGAGGAGACGATTCCAACACGGCGGTGGGCTATGACATCCATTTGGAAGCCGCCCGCGCCACATTCTGGAAGTGGGCGGCCAACGGCGTTTCCGTCCGCATTACGCCCGATCCGGCCAGTAGAACGGAACAGACCAAAGTCGCCATCCGCTGCGGCTCACTGTACGGCGGATCGGCACAAGGCGATCTCATCCCCGGCGACGTCATGGCCCTGAATCTCACGGCCAGCGGCGTCAACGTCGACAGCCTGTTCAGCCCTGTAGCTGGCTATCCCGTTCTGAAAGGCACATTGACAGGTTCGGCCAGTTTTACGGCACGGCCGACTTCGCCCGCCGCTTTCCTCTCCTCGCTGAAAGGCAAGGGGGAAGCGCTTATCGAGAAAGGCAATCTGTCGCTTTCTCGGGCCAAAAAAGAAAAAAATCTCGCCTTCTCTCAATTGCGCATCGCTTTTCAGGGGGCGGGAAGCCGGACGCAGGGAACGCAGCCGCGTTATGCCTACACCGGGAAATGGCAGGGCAGCCTGACGACGCCGGCCGGGCAGAGTTCGCTCGACCTGACGGGTGCGCTCCAGTTCCCAACGAGCGGTCCTTTCAATCTTTTCGCCGACGCCGTTTCCGCTTCAGGCAAGCTCTCAGCCAACGGCATCGGCGGGCAGGCTTCAGGCAAACTGTCCCTCAATACGCAAGCCAACACGCTGGAGGCTAAAGAGCTCTCCGGGCAGCTTCTCACGAAAGACGCCTCCGCCTCGTTCACCGGTTCCGTAAGCGGAACCCGTCTGGATGCCAATCCGGCATGGGACGCTTCGTTGTCCGTTTCCACGGGAAACCTCCGTGCCCTCCTCGCCCAATGGGGCATGTTGCCCTCCAGCCTTCCCCAACAGGCGCTCAGGCAGGCGCAGATCAAAGCAAAAATCCGGGCGGACGAGTCCATACTGCGCCTTTCAGAGCTTGAAGGGCGCGTCGATGATACCCGCCTTGCCGGCCAAATCGAAGGCACCAAAGGAACTCCTCCGCACTGGACCGCCAAGCTCCGGCTTGGGATATTGCGTCTGGGGGACTATCTGCCCGCGTCTTCCAAATACGCACAACCGAGTACACCGTGGCAGACCGAATGGCTCAGAAAAGTGCAGCTGGATGGGGATCTCAGTGTGGAACGTCTGGTCATCGCCCGCATTCCGCATGAAAACCTGACCGTTCCCGTGACCATCAAAAACGGCGTGCTCACGGCCGACCCCATCAAGGCCCGTGTCGCTGGGGGAACGGCGGGGGCCGGATTGCGCGCGGAGGGCACTGCGGGAGGGCTGCTCGCGCGATTGCGGTATACGCTGAGCGCCGTCAATGTCCTGACGCTGTGCAAGGAACGGGGGCAGGAGCAACTGCTGTCCGGCACGGGAAGCCTTGACGCGGACGTTTCCGGCCTGCTCCGCTCCGGCGCGGATATCCCCGCCGCCCTGAGCGGCACCCTCAATTTCGTTATCCGGAACGGGGAATTGGATGCGAAGAAACCCGGCCCTATGAGCCGTTTCAGTTCCCTGAGCGCTTCCGGGGCGCTTTCCAAGGGAATCCTGACCACACGCGATCTCAACCTCTCCGGCGGCCTGTCCGTCCGAGGTCAAGGCAGCATCAATCTCATCAACAAAACGCTCAACTATGCCTTGAACGTAACCGGGCCCGGTATCCCGGAAATTCCAGTGCGCTACTACGGCAGCCTTGACGCGCCGCAGCGCAGTTTCAACGCTACCGGTATTTTAGCCAATGTCTTCAACAGTATCGGCAGCGGAGTCCTCAACATTCTGGATATTGTGGTTTCCGCCCCGCTCCGCCTGCTTGCGCCGTAACGGAAAGGGACCGAATCGCTTCGGTCCCTTCGATTTATTCACCGATGGTGTACTCAACCCACGGCAGGCTGACCACACGCACCTGCTTGAGGAAGGCTACAACATCATCGGGGCCATGATAGCGGGTCACCTTGAGATCGTCATAACTCAGCATCGCCACCGGAACGCCGGGAAAGAGCGCTTGGGCGCGTTCCGAAAACGCTTCCAGTTCGCTGGGATTCATAAACAGCTTGGGGTCGACCAGCACCACCGCGAAATCCAGCCCGCATTGCGTCACTCGCGCCGCTTGCAACTTCGGCATTGTCATATCCTTTAGGTTTCTGTTACGCCTTTTCAGGGAAAAACCTCTCCACTGAGGCGAGGTCTCCCGTTTGTACGTCTTCTTCACGCAAAAGGCTACGGTCCGTACGCCACCCCCCGCATATTTTCATTTGAAACATCCCCGATCCGGGCTACAGCCAAAAGAACACCATGCTTAGAGGAGAACGCCATGCCCAATCATGCGGCCTTCAATTGGAAGTTTCACAGGATCGGCGGTCTGGATCAGGTGACCTTGCGGACGCCTGAAGAACTGCTGCACCTCAACGAGCTTGACCCCAAACTCTGGGTCGCGCTCAGTTGCCCTATCGACAAACTCCAGTTCGACGCACGGACGCTGGAACTGCTTGACGCCGACAAGGACGGGCGCATCCGCATTCAAGAGGTTCTCGACGCCGTTCGCTGGACTGTGGACCGCCTCAGCGATCCGGCACTGCTGGCCGAAAGCCGTCCGGAGTTGGCCCTTGAGGAAATCAGGCAGGATACGGATGAAGGCCGCCTGCTTTATTCCACAGCAAGCCGTATCCTCACGCAAGGTGGAAAAGAGGGGGCTCTCACGCAGGAGGATATAGCGGAAGCCATTGACGCGGCTACACAGACCGCCTTCAACGGCGACGGCGTGATGACGCCGCACCCTTCCTTCGATCCCGATATGAACCGCTTCATCGAAGACATCGTCGCAACGACGGGCGGAGCAACCGACGCCGGAGGCCAGCAAGGCGCCACGCTCGAACTGGCCCAAACGTTCATGCGCAACATACAGGATTACAAGGCGTGGTTCGACGAACTTGCGGCCTATGCGGACACGTTTCCGCTTGGTTCCGGTACGGACACGGCCTTCCAGATTTTCCAATCCGTACGACCAAAAATCGATGACTACTTCACGCGCTGTCAGCTTGTCGCCTTTGACGTTCGGGCCTCGGATGCGCTCAATGCCCCGGAAACGATTTTTTCCCAGCTTGTCGATCACGCCCTCAACACGGATGACGAGGCCATGCGCGAACTGCCTCTCGCGCATATCGCGGCGGATCAGCCGCTTCCTCTTGAAAAAGGCCTCAACCCCGCATGGCGCGATCAGATCATCGCTCTGAAAGATACGATTGCCGTTCCTCTCCTCGGCGTACGGGACGAGCTGACCTCCGATAAATGGCAGACCATCAAAACGCGTTTCGCCCCGTATGCGGAACTGGTTGCCCGCAAGCCCGAAAACGGTGTGGAAAAACTCGGCATGGAACGTCTTGGAGAACTGCTCTCCAGCGACCTCCCGTCCCGTTTCGAGGCGCTGACGCAACAGGACGAAGACGCGGCGGGCCACCTCAAAACGCTCACGGACGTGGAGCGCCTCGTCCTCTACCATCACCACCTGCACCGGCTGTTGATGAACTTCGTTTCCTTCTGCGACTTCTACGCCCTTTCACGGCCTACGACCTTTCAGATCGGCACGCTGTTCATCGACGGCAGAGGTTGCAATCTCTGCCTGCGCGTGGACGACATCACCAACCACGCGGCACAGGCCCAGCCCAGCCATCTCTGCCTTGCCTATTGCGAGTGCTCACGCCTCGACACGGGCCAAAAGATGAATATCGTCGCGGCGGTTACGGCGGGTGACTCCAACCTGCTGATACCGGGGCGGCACGGCGTTTTTGTGGACACGCAAGGCCAGAGCTGGGAAGCCGTTTTGGTCAAGCTGGTGGATAACCCCATCAGTATCCGTACAGCCATGTTCGCGCCTTACAAACGGTTCGGGCGCATGATCACCGACCAGCTCGAAAAGCTCGCGTCGTCCAAAGATTCAGCGCTCATGTCCGACGCCTCCAAATCCATTGATAAACTGACCGCGGATGCCCAGAAGGAAGCCAAGCCGTTCGACATCGGGCGGAGCATGGGGATCTTCGCGGCTATCGGGCTCGCCCTCGGCGCCATCGGCACGGCGCTCGCCAGCATCGCGGCGGCGTTGTTCTCTCTGGCATGGTGGCAGTTCCCCCTGCTGTTCGTGGGGATCTTCCTGTGCATATCCGGCCCCTCCATGTTCCTCGCGTGGCTGAAGCTGCGGCGCAGGACGCTCGGTCCTGTCCTTGATGCCTCGGGATGGGCGGTGAACAGCCAAATCCCCATCAATTTCATGCTCGGATCCTGCCTGACCGACGCGGCGGCCTTGCCTCCCAATGCCAGCCGCTCCTTTGACGATCCCTTCCGCAAACAGAGCCGCTGGAAAAAATGGGCCGTGGCGCTCGGCGTCGTCTGCCTCGCCGCACTGCTCGCCGGAGGCGGCTATTGGGGCTGGAAGGAGTATCAGAAGCGGCATCCGGCAAAGCAGGAACAGACTAGCGACATCGCCGCTCCCAAGGTTCCCGCCCCTTCGGCCAAGTAAGGAGGGCTTGCCCGCCCCGTGCTCACAGGCTATCTGTAGAAACCGGCCTCTGACGGAGGCCGGCTACGGAGCCTTCGATATGAAAACAACATCATTACGAATACTGCATACGTCCGACTGGCATATCGGGCGCACCCTCTACGGGCGCAGGCGCTACGAAACCTTTTCCGCTTTCCTCGACTGGCTGGCGGATACAGTCCGCGACCGACACGTTGACGTACTGATCGTCGCCGGAGACGTGTTCGATACCAGCGCCCCAAGCAACCGTGCGCAAGAGCTGTATTACCGCTTCCTCTGCCGGGTCATGCCTTGCTGCCGCCATATCGTCGTGGTGGCGGGCAATCATGACTCGCCCTCCTTCCTGACCGCGCCGAAAGAGCTCCTGCGCGCCCTCAACGTCCATGTCGTAGGCTCGATCTCGGACGACCCCGGACACGAGATTCTTCGGCTCGACGGCCCGGACGGTGAGCCCGAGCTCATCGTCTGCGCCGTCCCTTATCTTCGGGATCGGGACATCCGAGTGGTCGAGCCCGGCGAAAGCATTGAAGACAAGGAGCGGAACCTCATCGACGGCATCCGCCGCCACTACGCCGCCATCAGCGCGCAGGCCGAAACGTACCGGACGCGGCCGGATCTCCCCATTCTCGCAACCGGTCACCTCTTCGCGTCGGGCGGCCAGACCGCCGACGGCGACGGCGTGCGACAACTCTATGTCGGGTCGCTCGCACAAGTGACCGCCGACTGCTTCCCGGACAACATCGACTATCTCGCCCTCGGGCATCTGCATATCCCGCAAAAAATCGGCGGCTCCGAAACCCGGCGCTACAGCGGTTCCCCCGTGCCCATGGGCTTCGGGGAACGCGGCGCCAAGAGCGTCTGCCTCGTGGATTTCGCGGGCCGTCAGGCATCCGTGGAGTGCCTGCCCGTTCCTGTTTTTCAGGAGCTGGAACGCATTGAAGGGGCATGGGAGGCCATCGAATCCCGGCTGAAAGCCATCGCCGCCGGGGGCGGGCACCCGTGGCTCGAAGTCATCTATACGGGCAACGAGATCATCAGCGATCTCCGCGACCGCGTCGAGGCGCTCACGGAGGAGACGGACATGGAAATCCTGCGCATCAAAAATGCCCGGATCATGGAGCGCGCCCTGGAGCGGGACGGCGACGCCGACACGCTGGATACGCTGGACCTCTATGAAGTGTTCGAGCGCTGCCTCGCCGCCCACGGCGTGCCCGACGAGCAAAGGCCTGATCTCCGTCTGGCCTACAGGGAAACCGTCGCCTCATTCCTCGAAGAAGACCCTCACGCCTAACGGAAACACCATGCGCATTCTCCAGATCCGCTTCAAGAACCTCAATTCCCTTGCCGGGGAATGGGCCATTGATCTTACGCATCCGGCTTTTTTGTCGGACGGCATTTTCGTCATCACCGGCCCCACGGGTGCGGGCAAGACGACCATCCTCGACGCCGTGTGCCTTGCCCTGTACGGACGCACGCCGCGCTTGCGCCACGTCACCAAAAGCGAAAACGAAATCATGACCCGCCAGACCGGGGAATGTTTTGCCGAAGTCACCTTCGAAACCCGCTCGGGAACGTTCCGCTGCCACTGGCGCCAGTGGCGGGCGAGGAAAAAAGCCTCCGGGGAATTGCAGGCCCCGCGCCGCGAACTTTCCGACGCCATTTCGGGTCAGATCCTCGAAAGCAATGTTCAAGGCGTGGCCGACAAAGTGGAGGAAGCCACAGGGATGGACTTCGAACGCTTCACGCGCTCCATGCTCCTTGCGCAGGGAGGGTTCGCCGCGTTCCTGCAAGCGCCTGCGGATCAGCGCGCCCCCATTCTGGAACAGCTCACGGGCACGGAAATCTATTCGGATGTATCCAAACGCGTACACGCGCGGGTCGTGCTCGAACGCGACAGACTCGAAACGCTGGAAGCGGAGTTGGCGGGCATCCACCTCCTTGAGGAAGCGGAGGAACAACGCCTGCATACGGAACTCGCAGCCTTGATTGAACAGGCATCTGAAGCGGCCCGGCGGTCCGACCAGACGCAGCAGGCCCTGCTCTGGCTGGAAGGCATCCGCACCCTTCAGGCGGAACTGGCCACGCTGGAAGATCGCAAGAAACAGCTTGCTGGACGGATCGAAGCGTTTCAGCCGGAACGCCGCAAACTGGAGCGCGCCAACAGAGCGCTGGAACTTTCCGGAGCCTATGCCGGGCTCGTTTCCCTTCGGGACGCTCAGGCGCAGGCTCTCCGCCAGCACAAGGAATACAGTGAGGCCCTGCCCGCGTGCGAAGCCGGACTACGGCAGGCGGAAACGGCATTCGCCTCATCCGGAGCAACGCTGGAACACGCCAAGCGGGAACGCGAACAAGGCTTGAAGACGATCCGTTCCGTACGGGAATACGATGTCAAACTTGCCGAAAAAGAAACGGCCTTGTCCGCCCTCAAGCGGGAACTCGCCGACCGGGAAGCCGCTTTTGCAACCGCGCAGGCAACCAGCCGGAACCTGACCGCCCAGCGTGCCGAAGCCCAGGCCGCCCTTGCGGGCGTGCTCGAAGCCCTGGAACGCACGGCTGCGGATCAGGGGCTTGTCGAGCACCTGTCCGCTATCCAGCATGCCTGTCGTCAGTTGCTCCAACTGGCCGAAACGGGGCGCGAAAAAAAACGTGCCCTCGAGGCGGCGTTGGCCCGGCAACAAGAGACGGCCAAAGCGCATATGGACGCTCTTGCCCTCAAGGAACGGCAGGATCGGGAAACGGCCCGTCTGGAACAAGCGGTCGCCTTGCGCCGGAAGGCCCTGGCGGAACTCTTAGGCGATCGGAGCGTCGCCGACTGGCGGGCAGGCCTCATGAACACGGCAACCCGCAGCAGCCTGCTGGACAAAACCGAAGAGGCGCGGCGGCAATACGAAACCTGCCTTCTGGGAATCAAGACACTTGAGCAGCGGCAAGAAAAACGTGCCCGCAATGAGGCCGAACTCACGCAGCGCCTGCAATCCGCCGAAAAAGAGCACCGCCGTCTGGAGGCGGAATATGAGAAACGGGAAGCCGAACAGGCCGAATGCTCTCGCCTGCGGGCTTTTGAGGAAGCGCGGAGGCATCTCCATAACGGGGAACCGTGCCCGTTGTGCGGAGCCACGGAACACCCCTTCACCGGATTTTCCGTTCCCGCCCCCGCCGGGCCGGAGGAACATCTTGCGCGGCTCAAGGAAGAACTGAAACGCTCCGGAACCGCTTTGGCTTCCCTCCAAGGCGATCTCGCCGGGCTGTCGCGTGAACGGGAATGGGTGACGGAACAGCTGCAAAAAGAAGCCGCCACACTGTCCGAACACGAAACGCATGTGCGCGAATGCCTCGCCGCGCTGGCACATCCCTCCATCACCCCCGCCACGCCAAAGCAGCCGCTTCCGGCCACCCTGCTCCTTACGCTCCAAAATCTGCGGGAAACGACGGAGACCGAGCGGCGGCTGGCTGAACGCATCCTGCAACAGGCTGAACAGGAGGACGCCGGGCTGCAAGCCGACATGACGGCATGGGAGAAGGCCCGGCACGAAGCAAACCGGCTGGAACTGGCCCTGCAAACCGCCCTCCACCATAAGGGCAGCGCCGAGCAGGAAGCCGTACGCGCCGAACGCGAGCGGAGTTCGCTTCTGGAGCAATACACGGCCTTGCGCCAAACCGTTTTGCAGGAACTGCGGCCCTACGGCATCGAAGCGCTGGCCGCCGACGGGCTGGAAACCTTGCTCCACAGCCTGTCTGAACGCCGTGAACGCTGGGTATCCCGGGAAAAGCGGCGTGACCTCTTACAGCAAAAAATGAGCGCGCTGGAACTGGAGTCCCGGCATCTCGCTTCCCGGCTTCTCGATATGGAGAAAGATCTGGGCAAGCAGCGGGAAGCGGCCCGCTCCCTGTCGGAGGATCGGGAAAAGCTGCGGCTCGACCGGAGGCGGCTGATCGGGGACAAATCCCCGGATGAGGAAGAGAAACGGCTCAACGGGCTCGTCGAAGAAGCCGAAAAGCGGCTTGAAGGCGTCCGCCAAACCGTCGATGCCGCCAAACAGCGCTTTGCTGGGCTGACCAGCAAACGGGAAACGCTCGATCACTCGATCGCGGAACGTCAGGCACAAATTGGGCCGCTGGAAGAGGATTTCCGGCTTCGCCTCTCACAAACCGGCTTCGCCGACGAAGCGGAATACCGGGACGCCTGCCTCACTGAAACGGTGCGGAACACGCTGGCTCAAAGGGAACAGGAGCTGCTCACGGAACGGGCCGAACTGGAAGCGCGCCTGGCCGACCGTATCGCGCAACTGGCTGCCGAGCGCGAAAAACAGGTGACGGATCGCACGCGGGAAGAACTCGACGAGACGCTGGCAACGCTTCGGGACACGCTGAAGACCCAGCAAGAAGCCATTGGCGGCCTGAGGCAGAAGCTCCACGACAACCACATGGTCAAGCTGGCGCATCAGGAGCGCACGGCGGCGGTGGAGGCGCAGCGCCGCGAGTGCCGCCGCTGGAACGATCTGCACGATCTCATCGGCTCCGCCGACGGGAAAAAATACCGCAATTTCGTGCAGGTGTTGACGTTTGAAATCATGATCGAGCACGCCAACCGCCAGCTACGGCGCATGACCGACCGGTATCTGCTTCTCCGCAACAAGGAGCAGCCGTTGGAGCTCGACGTCATCGACGGCTATCAGGCCGGAGAAATCCGCTCCACCAAGAACCTTTCCGGCGGCGAAAGTTTCATCGTGAGCCTTGCCCTCGCCCTCGGGCTTTCGCAAATGGCCAGCAAGACGGTGCGGGTGGACTCCCTTTTCCTCGACGAAGGGTTCGGCACGCTGGATGAGGATACGCTGGACACCGCGCTGGATACGCTGGCCGGGCTGCACCGGGACGGCAAGCTCATCGGCGTGATTTCGCATGTGGCGGCCTTGAAGGAGCGCATCGGGACGCAGATACAGGTCACTCCCAAAACCGGAGGCCGCAGCGCCGTCAGCGGGCCCGGCTGCTCTTCGGTATAAGAACATGGCCTAATCCCCGACAACGTATCGCCTTTCCCTTTGGCGCGAGAAATCGGCACGTTTTCCGGCGGGCAGTCTCCGCTTGCCTCAGGCGCAAAAGTCACCTATTCATCCTCCCACACCCTAAGGAGGAACAACAGTGGAACAGGGTATCGAACGCGAAAAGTTGGGGAGCCGCCTCGGCTTCCTGCTGTTATCGGCCGGCTGCGCCATCGGCCTCGGCAACGTCTGGCGCTTCCCCTTCATCACCGGAGCCTACGGTGGGGCGGCTTTCGTCCTCATCTATCTCGTTTTTCTCGTCATTCTCGGCCTTCCCATTATGGTGATGGAGTTCTCCGTGGGCCGGGCCGCCAAGCAGGGCATCGGCCTGGCGTTCCGCAAGCTGGAACCCAAGGGGACGTTCTGGCATCTGTACGGCTACGGGGGCATCATCGGCTGTTACGTGCTGATGATGTTCTATACGACCGTCACCGGGTGGATGCTGTCCTACTGCTGGTACATGGGCTCGGGTCAGCTTTCGAGCCTTACGCCCGAGCAGATCGGCGCGTTCTTCGGCGGGACGCTCGGCGATCCTTTTGATCAGGTCGGCTGGATGGCCGTTACGGTCGTCGCCGGATTCCTCGTCTGCTCCATGGGGTTGCAGAGGGGCGTCGAGCGCATTACCAAAATCATGATGGGTTGCCTGCTTGTCGTCATGCTCTTTCTGGTGATCCGCTCCGTCACCCTGCCGGGGGCCGAAAAAGGCATCCTGTTCTATTTGAAGCCCGACTTCGGCAAGATGTTCCAGCACGGCATCTGGGAGCCCATCTATGCCGCCATGGGGCAGGCGTTCTTCACCCTGAGCCTCGGCATCGGCGCCATGACCATCTTCGGCAGCTACATCGACAAGCAGCGCTCCCTGACCGGCGAGTCCATCCACATCTTGCTGCTGGATACGTTCGTCGCGCTCATGGCGGGCCTCATCATCTTCCCGGCCTGTTTCGCCTTCGACGTCGATGCGGGCTCCGGCCCCGGCCTCGTGTTCGTCACCCTTCCCAACGTGTTCAACAGCATGCCCGGCGGACAGCTGTGGGGCATGCTCTTCTTCGTCTTCATGAGCTTCGCGGCCCTCACCACGATCATCGCCGTGCTGGAAAACATCGTAGCCTACGGCATCGACGTGCTCAAATGGACCCGCAAGAAGGCGGTCACCGTCAACTTCGTTCTGGTCTTCCTGCTCTCCCTGCCCTGCGCCCTCGGCTTCAACGTGCTGTCCGGCATCCAGCCCTTCGGCCCCGGCTCCATGATCCTCGATCTGGAAGACTTCATCGTCAGCAACAACCTGCTGCCCCTCGGCTCTATGGTGTTCCTGTTCTTCTGCTGTTACAAGCGCGGCTGGGGATGGGACAACTTCATCGCCGAAGCGGACACCGGCAAGGGCCTCATGTTCCCGAAAGGGCTGCGCCTGTACGTCAAATATGTCCTGCCGTTCATCGTGTTCTTCGTTTTCGTGCAGGGGTATATCGACAAGTTCTTCAAGTAGCGCTTCAAGCACGCTCGTTTCCATATGGGGAAGGCTCCGGCCTTCCCCTTTTTATATCCCATAACGTGAACCTCCGGCCCCCACTTATCACTGACAGCCGCCTTTCCTGTGCGGTATGCTGCAAGCCTGCCTGTTCCTCGAATCCCGTCCCATCGGGACGTTCCGGGAACGGAATCCTTTTTCTGCGGAGGGCTCATGCGGATACCTCATTGTACCGAGCAGGCATTGCTCAAACGGCGCGACGTGATCAAGGGCGGCGCCGTCGTCCTCGGTTCGGCATTCTTTCCTTTTTCCATTGAAATCCTCACTGCGGGAAGCGCCGTCGCCGCACCGCCCGCCCCCTCGGGGACAGGGGAAGAGCGCATCCTCTGGAACTCCTGCAACGTCAACTGCGGCAGCCGTTGCGCCCTGCGGGTGCACGTCAAAGACGGCGTGATCACCCGCGTAGAGACGGACAACACCGGAGACGACCGCTACGGTATGCAGCAGCTCCGTGCTTGTCCGCGCGGGCGCTCCATGCGTCAGCGCATCTATGCCGAACAGCGCATCCCCTATCCCCTGCGCCGAGTGGGCAACAGAGGAGAAGGCAAATTCGAACGTATCAGCTGGGAGGAAGCCTTCAAGGAGATCGGACAAAGGCTGCGCGGCACCATAGACACCTACGGCAACGAGGCCGTCTATCTCAACTACGGCACGGGTGCCCTCGGCAGCACCATGGGCAAAAGCTGGCCTCCGGCCGCCACGCCCGTGGCCCGGCTCATGAATCTCGTGGGTGGTTACCTGAACCACTATTCGGACTACTCCACCTGCCAGATCACGGTAGGTATGCCCTATTTGTACGGCGGGAGCTGGGTTGACGGGAACTCGCTTTCCGACATGGAAAACAGCGAACTGGCCGTGTTCTTCGGCAACAACCCCTCGGAAACGCGCATGTCGGGGTGCAAGGCCAAAACGCTCCAGCACGCCCGTTTCACCCGTAACACCCGCGTCATCATCATCGATCCGCGTTATACCGATTCCATGGTGTCCGTGGGCGACGAATGGATTCCCATCCGCCCGGGTACGGACGCGGCCCTCAGCGCGGCGCTGGCCTACGTGATGATCACCGAAGACCTTATCGACAAGCCCTTCCTCGCCAAATACGCCATCGGCTATGATGAGGAATCCCTGCCCAAGGGCGCTCCAGCCGGTTCGTCCTACAAATCCTACATTCTGGGGCAAGGCCCGGACAAGACGCCAAAGACTCCGGCATGGGCCTCGCGCATCACCGGGATTCCCCCGGCCCGCATCGAGAAGCTGGCCCGCGCGATCGCCGGGGCCAGGCCCTGCTTCATCTGTCATGGCTTGGGCCCGGAGCGCACCACCAGCGGGGAAAACATTTCCCGCGCCATCGGTATGCTCGCCGTGCTCACCGGCAACGTGGGCATCAAGGGCGGGAATACCGGGGCGCGCGAAAACGCGGGATACAAGCTTCCCATGGCGACCTTCCCCACGCTGGAAAATCCCGTGAAGACGGAACTCTCCTGCTTCAACTGGTATCAGGCCATCGACGACTACAAGCAGATGACCGCCACCACGGCAGGCATCCGGGGACGCGAAAGGCTCATCGCGCCGATCAAATTCATCTGGAACTACGCGGGGAACTGCCTGACGAACCAGCACGGCGGCATCAACCAGATGCACCCCATCCTGCTGGACGACAAAAAGTGCGAGACCATCGTGGTCATCGACACGACACTGACGCCTTCCGCCCGTTATGCGGACTTTCTGCTGCCAAGCTGTTTGAACCTTGAGGAGCATGACTGGACTTCCGACGGCGACAGCAACATCGCCTACGTGATCTTCGATAACAAGTGCATTGAGCCGCTCGGCGAAGCCAAAAGCATCTATGACATCTGCGCGGGCGTTGCCAACGAGCTCGGCGTGAAGGAGGCCTTCACGGAAGGCCGTACCCAATACCAATGGCTGGAGAAACTGTACGCGGAGTCCCGCAAGGCCATCCCCGAACTGCCGCCCACGCTGGAGGAAGCCTACACGATGGGCGTGTACAAAAGGTACTTCCCCGAAAACCATATCGCCTATAAAGCATTCCGGGACGATCCCGAGGCCAATCCCTTGCCCTCGCCGTCGGGCAAAATCGAGATCTATTCGCCGCGCCTCGCCGAGCTGGCGGAAACATGGACCCTGCTGCCCGGTCAGGCCATCACCGCGCTGCCCGAGTACATCCCCAACCCCGAAGGCGCGATCAGCCCGGAACGCAAGGAGTGGCCGCTGCAGCTCATCGGGCACCACTACAAGCAGCGCACGCACTCGACCTACGGGAACTGCTGGTGGCTGCAGGAAGTCGCGCCGCAAGAGCTCTGGATCAACCCCATCGACGCGAAAGCCCGCGGCATCGAATTCGGGGATCGTGTGAAGGTGTTCAACGGGCGCGGCGTTTCCTTCGTCAAAGCCAAGATCACGCCCCGCATCATGCCGGGCGTGGTGTCACTTCCCGAAGGCGCATGGCATACGCCCAACGCCGCCGGGGAAGACACCAACGGCTGCGTCAACGTGCTGACCAAGCTTCTCCCGACAGCCCTGGCCAAGGGGAACCCTCACCACACCAATCTCGTGCAGGTGGAAAAAGCGTAACCGCTCCGGAGGGACGGCCGCTTCTCCGGGCGGCCGTATCTCAGGCCGAAGAAAAGGACCGATTCATGATCAAAAATCCTGCATTCTACTTCAATTCGGAACTGTGCACCGGCTGCAAGGCCTGCATGATCGCCTGCATCGACAAGCATAACCTGAACAAAGGCGTGTTGTGGCGGCGGGTTCTGGAATATTCCGGCGGTGAATGGCTTCCCGTGGGCGACGCCTATGAACAAAACGTCTTCGCCTACTACGTGTCGCTGTCGTGCAACCATTGCGAGAACCCCGTCTGTGCCGAAGCCTGCCCCACGCAGGCCATGCACAAGGACGAGAACGGCATCGTCTCCGTGGATCCGGACCGTTGTGTGGGGTGCCGCTACTGCGAATGGAACTGTCCCTACGGCGCGCCGCAGTTTGACCCCGAACGCAAGAAGATGACCAAATGCGACTTCTGCCGCGACTATCTTGAGCAAGGCCTGCCCCCGTCCTGCGTCGCGGCCTGCCCTTGCCGCGCGCTGGACTACGGCGAATACGACGAACTGCTCAAGCGTTATGGGGAACAGGCCGCCATCGCGCCGCTTCCGGGGCCGGAACTCACCCGTCCCCACTTCATCTGTGCTCCCAACCGTCATTCCAAACCGCAAGGCAGCACTGAAGGGCTGCGCGGGAAACGCATCAGCAACCCCGAGGAGGTTTAGCCATGCACGGTTATTGGAGTCTCGTCATCTTCACCCTGCTCGGCCAAGC
>ENA-UEQK01000893-UEQK01000893.1-human-gut-metagenome-genome-assembly--contig:-NODE-893-length-20073-cov-17.629726_pt1 | contig 20073 bp, 17 predicted proteins | sample MGYA00242939_ERZ507942 | MGnify/ENA primary metagenome ERZ507942 (study PRJEB26167, sample SAMN06115485) | human gut metagenome | host: Homo sapiens | place: China:Chongqing | collected 2015-03-30... | reverse complement strand
GCGGGAGTCTGATACTCCATGGTCCGCATATTGTGGAGCCGGTCGGAGATCTTGATGAGGATGACCCGGATGTCCTTACTCATAGCGATGAGCATTTTTCGGAGGTTCTCCATCTGCTCGTCTTCCTTGGTGGCGTACTGGATTCGGGTCAGCTTGCTGACGCCCTCCACCAGATCCGCCACCGTGGGGGAGGTGAGCTTGGCCACGTCATCATACGTGGCGTCCGTATCCTCAATGACATCGTGAAGCAGGGCCGCCTCGATGGACTCGGAGTCCAGATGCAGTTCCTCCGCCACGATCTGCGCCACGGCTAAGGGGTGGGTGATATAAAGCTCACCGCTTTTGCGGCGCTGCTCGCCGTGATGCTGCTTGGCGAATTCATAGGATTCCCGGATGCGCTTGAAATCCGCGCCCGGATTGTATTCCCGGACGGTGTTCTCCAATTTCTCAAACTGTTCGTCAATCGTCACTGCGAATCACCTCGTTTAACCTCCGCACCGCCCCGGAGGCGGCGCAGGCAGGGAGAGGCGTAAAGATCCACCTTTCCCTGAATGGGATTGAGACATAGCGTAACCCGGTCCTCCTGCCGGGACAGGGAGATGAGTCCCCGTTCCTGAAAGACCGTCAGGGCCAGCGCGGCCCGGAGAAAACTGTCGCAGCCGCCTACCTGCGCCGCCAGAGAACGGAGATAGGGCAGCAGATCTGTTTCCAGCTTGCCCTGCTTCAGGTGCCGGTCCAGAATCCGCCAGAAGGCGGCAAACTGGTCCCGGGAGATCATGAGCCGGGCGGTCTCCTGGGCCGTGAGGGGCTGCTCCCCCGTCAGGCGGTGCAGCAGGTCCAAGGATTCCGCCTCATGGCGGCTGGGAGTTAAAGAGGGGCGCAGGTCCACCAGCTGCAATTGCAGGGTGGTGGTGCCCCGGAAGGTATTGGCCTGCAAATAGAAGGCGGCGTCCACCCGGCAGCCGGGCTCCAACTGAGCGGCGGCCTCCGGCATGGAGAAGAAAATGGCGTCAAACCGGCTGGGACCCTTGCTGAGCCGCAGTTTCAGGTGCTTGCCCTGGCCCACGGCCTGAACGCTGTCCACCGTGGCGCCCAGCAGGGCGAACACCGGGCGGGGATTCCCGGAGCCGTAAGGCTCCAATTGGGCCAGATGGTCCACCTGCTCCAGCGTCATATCCGCCGGGTTGGAAATGGCGGCGTCTACCTCCAGACAGCTCACCGCCCGCTCACCGCCGGAGGCGGCCTTTACGAAGCGGTTCATCCGCTGGCGGAAGGCAACGATATTTTCTTCGGGAATGGTAAAGCCTGCTGCCAGCTCGTGACCGCCGAAGCCGTCCAGCAGGTCGGAGCAGGATTCCAGAGCGGAAAACAGGTTGAACCCGCCGTAGGAGCGGCAGGAGCCCTTGCCGGAGCCGTCCTTCAGATGGATCATGAAGCTGGGGGCGGCGTATTTTTCACTGAGACGGGAGGCTACGATGCCCACCACACCCTGATGCCATTCCTCGCTGGAAAGCACCAGCGCGTTCCGTTCCTCCGGCCGCAACCGCTCGATCTGGGCGATGGCATCGGCGCAGATGGACTGCTCCACCGCCTGCCGCTCCCGGTTCAGGTCGCATAGCTGCTTGGCCAGCTCCTCCGCTTTGACGGGATCGGTCTCCTGCAAAAGGTCCGCGGCCAGATCCGCAGCCCCCATGCGCCCGGCGGCGTTGATCCGGGGGGAGAGAACGAAGCCGATCTGGATGGAGGTGATGGGCTTGCCCAGCAGCCCTGCCTCTTTCAAAAGGGCATGGATGCCCACAAAATCCGTGTGGTTCAGGGCGGCAAGGCCGCAGGAGACAATGGTGCGGTTTTCCCCCTCCATCCGCATGACGTCGGCAATGGTGCCGATGGCGGCCAGAGTGCAGTACCGGGCGAACAGGGCGTTTTCCCGGTCCGGTCCGCCCAGAGCCAGCACCAGCTTCAGCGCCACGCCCACGCCAGCCAGATATTTGAAGGGATAGGCGTCATCCGGACGGTGGGGGTCCACTACCGCCACGGCCCGGGGGAGGTTTTCCTTACATTCATGGTGATCCGTCACCACCACGTCCATGCCGATGGATGCGGCAAAGTCGATCTCCTCATTGCCGGTGATCCCGCAGTCCACGGTGATCATCAGGGTGGCGTCCTTGTCCCGCAGGCCCTGGATGGCGTCCTTGGAAAGGCCGTAGCCGTCCTCGATCCGCCGGGGGATATAGCGCAGGCACTTGGCACCGCAGTTTTTCAGATAGTCCAGAAGCAGCACCGTGGAGGTGATGCCGTCCACATCGTAATCGCCGAAAACAGCGATGGTCTCATCGTTGGCCAGCGCCTTCTGGATCCGGGCCACCGCCTTGTCCATGTCCCGCATGAGCATGGGGGAGATCGTCAGAGAGGTCTCCCGCTCCAACGCCTCGGCAGCGGCCTCGGAGGTGGTGATGCCCCGGGCGGCCAGCACCGTGGCCAGCAGACTGGGGTAGCCGGCTTCCTTCAAAAGGGCAGTGTCCTGTTCTGATGCCGTACCGATATGCCATTTCTGATACTTCATTCGGACACCCCCATTCTCAAATCAGGCGGAACAAACAATGTTCCACATTAACAAACATACAGTATAGCAGAAAAACACCGGAAGGTAAAGCACATATTTATACAGAAAGGGACTGTTTCGGCGGCTGAGACTGCTGATTTTTCGATTTCCCGGACAGAACGGGCCATCTTCAACCGAATATGCGGCCGGAAACGCAAAAAGCCAGCGCTCCCGTAAGGGAACGCTGGCAAGGTTTCTTATTCGGCAGGCTGGTCCTCTGCGGTTTCCGCAGGCAGGACGTACCGGCTCAGGTTCTGCTGAAGCTGGAAGGAGAACTCGTCATTCTTCTTCAGACTGTGGAGATAGGCGTGGGAGGCGGTCTGTTTTTCCTGCTCCTCAATGACGCTGACCGCGATGTTGGAGCAATGATCGCCCACACGCTCGGCATTGTTCAGCAGATCGTTGAGGATGAAGCCGAGCTGGATGGTGCACTGGCCGCTTTGGAGCCGCCGGATGTGACGGCTGCGGATCTCCTCCGTGAGAAGGTCCATAGTCTCCTCCAGAGGTTCCACCTGCCGGGCCATCTGGGGATCGTCCGACTGGAAGCTGCGCAGGGCGCTGTTCAGCAGATCCTCCAGCAGGGCGGTCAGCACATCCACCTCTTCCCGGGCAATGGTGGAGAAGGTCAACTGCTTTTCATGAAGCTCCTTGGCGGATTCCTGCAGGTTCAGAGCGTGGTCACCGATGCGCTCAAAGTCTCCGATGGCGTGAAGCAGGCGGGAGACGGTGCGCATATCGGCGGAGGAGGTGCCGTGCTGGGAGATCTGGACCAGATAGCCGCCCAGACGGTCCTCATAGGTGTCCAGCTTGTCCTCGTTGGCCAGAATCTGCTCCTCCCGGCTGCCGTCATACTGGATGAACTGGGCCAGAGCCAGCTGCATGCTTTCCAGCGCCAGAGCGCCCATGCGGTTGGTCATGACGGCGCATTCGCTGACAGCCACGCCGGGGGTCCGCATCAGCCGGGGGTCCAGGAAGGCGAAGTCAGAGGGCTTGTCCTCCGTGGAGATCACCTTGTTGGCAAGGCGCTCCAGCTGCCGGCTGAAGGGCAGCAGCACAAGGGTGGTGCAGACGTTGAAGATCGTGTGGCAGAATGCGATGCCAACAGCGCCGATGGGCTCTGTCAGGAAGGGCAGATTCAGGAACATCTCGCCGCCAAACAGGGCCAGCAGACCCAGAGCGGTGCCGATGAGGTTGAAGGAGATGTGGATGACGGACACCCGCTTGGCATTGCGGCTGACGCCGATAGAGGAGATCAGAGCCGTAACGCAGGTGCCGATGTTCTGGCCCATGATGATGGGGATAGCGATGCCGTAGGTGACGGAGCCGGTCATGGCCAGTGCCTGCAAAATGCCAACGGAGGCGGCGGAGGACTGGATGATGCCGGTGAAGGCAGCGCCTACCAGCACACCCAGGAAGGGATTGGTGAAGGCGGTCATGAAGTGGGTAAAGCCCGGCATATCTGCCAGAGGAGACACCGCGCCGCTCATCAGCTCCATGCCGTACATTAAAATGGAGAAGCCCATCATCACCCGGCCCACGTCCCGGCGGCGCTGCCGCTTGGAGCCCATAATGAGCAGAATACCGATGAGAGCCAGCAGGGGGGAGAAATTCTTGGGCTTGAGGAAGTTGACAAAGAAGTTCTCGCTTTCGATGCCGGTGAGGGACAGCAGCCACGCTGTCAGGGTGGTGCCGATATTGGAACCCATGATGATGCCGATGGTCTGTCCGATCTCCATGACACCGGAGTTCACCAGACCCACCAGCATGACCGTCATAGCGGAGGAGGACTGAATGGCGATGGTGATGCCGGCGCCCAGCAGCAGACTTTTGATGGGGTTGGAAGTCATGCGCTTGAGCAGCCGCTCCAGCTTGCCGCCGGCCATTTTTTCCAGACTTTTGGACATGACCGTCATGCCGTATAAGAAGAAGGCCAGCCCTCCGCACAGGGTAAAGAGAGAGAAAATGTTCATATCAGATCCCTTTCTGCCCGAAGTATCCATCGGACCAGGTATGCATCTCATTTATAGTATGACATTCTATTCCTGATTATAAGTGGTAAAGCGGGGATGTGGCTATTGACAAAGCGGACAAAAAAACGGAGAAAACCAACGGCAAGACATACTGTGTGCGCAAACTGACCAAAGAATGTCCGCGGCAGACATACGATGCGCTGCAGCCTGAAACCAGCCATAAATCGTGATGGTATATTCATAAGTACGGTTAATGCCTGCAGCGGCTGACTCCCCGAATGGACTGTGAAAAGTGCCAAACGAAAACGATTTTCCATGTGCACGATAACAGTTTTACACTTTGAGCAAAGTTTAAGATTGAAAGTCTGCTATGCTTGTGCTAAATTAATACTGTCAGGAATTCGGCTTTTTGCCGGAAACATCCTGAAAAAAATGAAAAGGAGCAAATGAAGAATGAAGAAGTTGTTTGCACTGTCTCTCGCACTGGTAATGACTTTGTCTCTGGCTGCCTGCGGCGGCAAGAAGACCGAGGCCCCTGCCGACACCAAGACCGAGACCGAGACCGAGACCCCCACTACCGGCGATGTCAAGGTCGCTGTTGTCCTGAAGACCCTGGCCTCTGAGTACTGGGGCTATGTGGAGGCCGGCTGCAAGGCCGCCGGTGATGATCTGGGTGTTGACGTGGTCGTGGTTGGCCCCGGCGCTGAGAGCGATATCGAGGGTCAGGTTTCCATGATCGAGCAGCAGATCGGCGCTGGCTGCGACGCCATCGTCTGCGCTCCCAACGATGCTGGTGCCGCTCAGGGCGCTCTGCAGGCTGCCATCGACGCTGGCATCCCCGTGCTGGCTGTTGACACCAACGTTGGCATCGCTGGCCAGACCTCTTTCGTGGGCACCTCCAACGTGGACGCTGCTTATGAGGGCGGCAAGTGGGCCATCGAGCAGGCCGGTACCGACGCCAAGGCCGTTATCATCTACGGTCAGGAAGGCGACAACACCTCCAACATGCGTATGGAAGGCTATGAGAAGGCCTGCACCGAGGCTGGCGTGGAAGTTCTGGCCAAGCTGTCCGGCAACAACCTGACCGACGGCGCTACCAAGGCCATGGAAGACCTGCTGAGCGCTTATCCCGATCAGATCGACATCGTGCTCTGCCACAATGACGATACCGCTATCGGCGCTATGAACGCCTGCAAGTCCGCCGGCGTGTCTGACATCACCATCGTTGGTTTCGACGGCAACGCTTCCGCCGTGAAGCTGATCCTGGACGGCGAGCTGGTGAAGGCTACCGTCGCTCAGCAGCCCTATGAGATGGGCTATCAGGTGGTCGAGGCTGCCGTGAAGGCTGTCAAGCTCGAGCCCGTTGACGAAGTCATCAACGCTCCCGTTCAGGTCGTTACCGCTGAGAACGGCCAGGCTTACCTGGACAATCTGGAGGCCATGAAGGGCTAATTCAGCCTGACTGCTATCCATAGCTGAAAAGCAAAAAAGCCGGAATACAGCGGCAGGTTTTCTGCCGCTGTATTCCGAAAAGCCGATCATGCGCGTGCCTGCAAGCGGAAACCTGATGGGTTCCCACGGCGGAACGGAAAATTTTCGGCACGCCGGGATCTGGCAGGAACCATTCTCTGTCTGATCCCGGTTACAATACGCACAGAAGAAAACGATTAAACAGCAAGCACATTTCAACGAAAATGACCCCGGGAATCGGGATCGAGAGAGCGCTTCCGCTGCGGCGGGAGCGGTTCGGAAATCAGGAAAAACAGAAACGAGGTAATTCCATGAGCGAGTATGTCGTCGAACTGAAACATATTACCAAACGTTTTCCTGGTGTTGTCGCGTTAAAAGATATGTCTATCGGCATCAGACCCGGTGAGATCCACGGTCTGATCGGAGAAAACGGCGCAGGTAAATCCACCTTGATCAAGGTGCTCACCGGCGTTCACACTCCGGAAGAAGGGGAAATCTTTGTGGACGGCCAGAAGGTCGTTTTCAAAAACCCTGTTCAGTCCCGCGAGGCAGGCATCGCCTGTGTGTATCAGGAGCTGAACATCGTCAAGCAGCTGCCTGTCACGGATAACGTTTTTATGGGGCGTGCCGTTAAGAAGGGATTGCTGCTGGATTATCCCCGGATGCACGCCGAGGCGGAAGAAGCGCTGAAAACACTGGGACATCCGGAGATCAACGTCCACCTGGAGTGCGGTAAGCTGGGCGTGGGTCAGCAGCAGATGGTGGAGATCGCCAAGGCTGTGTCCCTGGATGCCAAGCTCATTATTATGGATGAGCCCACTTCTTCTTTGGGTAAGGAAGAGATCGAGCAGTTGATGGAGACCGTCCGGGGCCTGAAGGCCAAGGGCGTGGCCATCCTGTTCGTGTCACATAAACTGGAAGAGCTCTTTGAGCTCTGCGACCGTGTGACCGTCATGCGTGACGGCGAGCACATCATCACCGAGGATACCGTGAACCTCACGGAGGACTCCCTCATCAACGCCATGGTAGGCCGTACTCTGGATAACCTGTATCCCAAGGAATTCGGCACCAAGGGCGAGGTGTGGCTGGAGGCCAAGGGCCTCAACGAGGCCGGCGTCCTGCACGATGTCAGCTTTAAGGCCCATGCGGGCCAGATCACCGGCTTTGCGGGCCTCGTCGGCGCAGGCCGCACGGAGACCATGCGGGCGGTGTTCGGCGCTGACAAGCTGGACAGCGGCGAGATCTACGTCAAGGGCGAGAAGGTACATATCAGAACGCCGAAGGACGCTATCAAGAGAAAAATCGCCTTCCTGACAGAGGACCGTAAGGGTCAGGGCCTGGTGCTCAACCTGGATGTGCGGACCAATCTGGTCCTGGCCAATATGAAGGGGTTCTCCAACGGTCCCTTCCTGAATAAGGACCGCATTGAGCAGGCGGGCAATGACAATGTCAGCGCCCTGAAGATCAAGACCCCCTCCCTGAATGAGGTCGTCGGTCAGCTGTCCGGCGGCAACCAGCAGAAGGTGGTTATCGGCAAGTGGGTCAATACCGACGCCGACATCTTTATTTTCGATGAGCCCACCCGTGGTATCGACGTGGGCGCCAAGATCGAGGTTTACCGGGTCATGAACGATCTGGTGAAGGCCGGCAAGTGCGTCATCATGGTCTCCTCCGAGCTGCCGGAGATCCTGGCTATGAGCGACCATGTGGTAGTTATGCGCGGCGGCCGAGTGATGGCTGATATTGACCGGGACACGCCGCACTTCAATTCCGAAGACATCATGAAAGCGGCCTGGGGAGGAGAGTTAAACTGATATGAAAAACACGAAAATGAAAGAGCTTCTGCAAAAGCTCGGTACACTGATGGCCCTTGCCATCCTGGTTTTGATTTTCTGCATCACCATGCCGGACAAGTTCATGAAGGTCGGTAACTTCATGAATATCCTGAAGCAGGCATCCATCAACTGCCTGATCGCTTCCGGTATGCTGTGCGCCCTGATTACCGCCGGTATCGACCTGTCCGTTGGTTCCAACTGCGTGCTGTGCACCTGCACCATCGGCGTTATGGTCCAGTCCGGCATCACGAACCCCTTCCTGCTGGCGCTCTGCGGCCTGGCCGTCAGCACCCTGGCCGGCTTCATCAACGGCACGCTGCTGACCCGACTGGATCTGCCCCATCCCTTCGTGTCCACCATGGGCATGAAGAACGTGCTGTGGGGCCTGGCACTGGTCATTACCGGCTCCAAGTCCATCGCATTCACCAACACCGGCATTGACGGCCTCATGTGGATCGGCGGCGGCTCTCTGTTTACCACCTATTATGAGGGCACCACCAAGGTGAAGTTCCCCGGCATCCCCTTCAGCTTCGTTCTGGTCATCATTGTGTTCATCATCTTTGATATCTTCCTGCGCAAGACCGCTCTGGGCCGCCAGATCTACTGCGTGGGCGGCAACCCCGAGGCAGCCCGTCTGTCCGGTATCCCCTCCAAGAACGTGCTGACCTTCGTTTACACCCTGTCCGGTTTCATGGCCGGTATGGCTGGTATCGTGTCTGTTGGCCGTCTGGCTTCCGCTAACGGCAACGCCGGTTCCACCTATGATAACGACGCCATCGCAGCCTGCATCGTGGGCGGCGCTTCCTTCACCGGCGGCAAGGGCACCATCTGGGGCACCCTGATCGGCGCTCTGCTGATGGCTGTGATCCGCAACGGCCTGAACCTGGCCGGTGCCAAGAACGATGTCCAGTACATCGTCATCGGCTCTGTTATCATCCTGGCTGTTACCATCGACGTCTTCCGCAATAAGATGGAGGCCAAGGCCCGTAAGATGGCTGCACAGTAAATCGTCCCCGGACGCACTGTTGAGTTGAATTACGCCGCCGCGAAAGCGGCGGCGTAATTTTATTTTGAACCGATCAAGTTGAATGGAAGGAGACTGCTTATGAAGGAACTGCGTGTTGGCATTGCCGGTCTGGGACGGCTGGGCCGGGTCCATGCTGCCAACCTTGCACACAAGATCCCCGGCGCGGTCCTGACGGCGGCCTGCGTGCCCGGCGCGGACAGTCAGGCGTATGCCCGTCAGGAATTGGGACTTGAAAAGGTGTACGGCGATTTCAGGGAGATGGTCGCTGATCCGGAACTGGACGCGGTGGCCATTGTGTCCCCCTCCGGGGAGCACTGCTGGCAGATCGAGGCGGCGCTGGACGCGGGGAAGCACGTGTTTTCCGAAAAGCCTCTGGGCGTTACGATGGAACAATGCCTTCAGGCGGAGGCGGCCGTGGCCCGGCACCCGGAATTGGTGTGTATGCTGGGCTTTATGCGGCGCTATGACAAGTCCTACGCCTATGCCAAGGAAAAAATCACTGCGGGGGCTATCGGTACGCCCTATCTGGTGAAATCCACCGGGATCGACCCGGAAGCCGTGGTGGAGGGGGCCATCCGGTACAGCGGGACCTCCGGCGGGATCTTCTTGGATTCCGCCATTCACGATATGGATCTGATGCGCTGGTTCCTGGGGAGCGAGGCTGCGGAGGTCTACGCCATGGGCTGCACCTTTAAGCACCCAGCCTTTCAGGACGCTGGGGACGATGAGACCGGCGTCGCCGTCTACAAATTCAAAAACGGCGCTATGGGCATGGTCCATGTGGGCCGCACCGCCCCCTACGGCTACCACATCGAAACGGAGATCGTAGGCACGGAGGGCACGATCCGCATTTCTGCCGTGCCGGAGAAGAACCGGGCTATGGTCTACGATGTGAATGGCGCCCGAACCGAATGTGTGGAATCCTTCCCGGAGCGGTTTGCAGAGGCGTACCTCACGGAAATGGAGGAATTTGTCCGCTGCGTCCGGGAGGGGCGGAAGCCGGATACCGGCGTGGCGGACGGCATCTATGCCACACGGGTGGGCTACGCCACTACGGAGGCGTGGAAAACCGAGAAGATCGTCAAAATCTGATCCTTTTGCGGAGCAGGAATCCAACCTGCGAACAAGTCGGCGATGAAAAGAACAGGCGCACGAGATGTCCCGTGCGCCTGTTCTTTTTGGGAGTGTTTACCGTCCGCAGTGACAGCCGCCGGAACAACCGGCGCAGCCGCCGCTGCATCCGCAGGTGTGCTTGCCCTGCTTTTTCTGCCGGATGAGATACCGGACAATGGAAATGACAACGGCAAATAAGGCAAGAGAAATGAGGAGGGTAGAGAGATTGGCACTCAACCAGGTCAGCATGGAAAATCACTCCTTTGAAAGAAATAGAAGATGGAAGATATAGAATGGAGGGTGAGGGGAAAATCAGACCTTAGTGGAAAGCTTGGTAGCTTCCTTGTAAGGACGGAACAGCATGTAGATGATGAAGGCCAGAGCGGCAATGGCAGCGATCAGGCCGATGATGCTCAGGTCACCGGTGAAGGCCTTGCCGAACTGGTTGACCATCAGGGCACACAGATAAGCGAAGCCGCACTGATAGCCAATGGCGAACCAGGTCCACTTGGCGTTGTTCATCTCCCGCTTGATGGCGCCGATAGCGGCGAAGCAGGGGGCGCACAGCAGGTTAAACACCAGGAAGGAGTAGCCGCTGATCTGGGTAAAGACAGCTCCCAGAGCCTGATAGACAGTCTCATCACCGCCGCCGTAGAGAATACCCAGCGTACCAACGATGTTTTCCTTGGCCACCAGACCGGTGATGGAGGCCACGGCGGCCTTCCAGTTGCCCCAGCCGAGAGGCGCGAAGATCCAGGCGATCAGGCTGCCGATGTGGGCGAGGATGGAGCAGTCGATCTCTTCCTCGGAGAGCATCCGGAAGCCGTCCTCAGCCCAGCCGAAGTAGGTGGTGAACCACACAGCGATGGTGGACAGCAGAATGATGGTGCCTGCCTTCTTGATGAAGGACCAGCCCCGCTCCCACATGCTACGCAGCACGTTGCCCACGGTGGGCCAGTGGTAGGCGGGCAGTTCCATGACAAAGGGAGCGGGATCGCCGGCAAACATCTTGGTTTTCTTCAGTATGATGCCGGAGATGATGATGGCAGCCATGCCCACGAAGTAGGCGGAGGTAGCCACCCAAGCAGCGCCGCCGAAGATAGCGCCTGCCACCATGGCGATAAAGGGCACCTTAGCGCCGCAGGGGATGAAGGTGGTGGTCATGATCGTCATACGGCGGTCACGTTCGTTTTCAATGGTACGGGAGGCCATGATGCCGGGGATGCCGCAGCCGGTACCGATGAGCATGGGGATGAAGGACTTACCGGACAAGCCAAACTTGCGGAAGATGCGGTCCAGAACGAAGGCAATACGGGCCATATAGCCGCAGGCCTCCAGGAACGCCAGCATCAGAAACAGCACCAGCATCTGCGGTACGAAGCCAAGCACCGCGCCGACGCCGGCCACGATACCGTCCAGGATCAAGCCGTTGAGCCACTCGGCAGCACCGGCGGCTTCCAGAGCATTGCCGATCAGCACAGGCACGCCGGGGACCCACACGCCGTAGTCGGCAGGATCGGGCTCGTCAAAGCCATTCTCCTCAAAGTAGGTGACAGCGTCCAGATAGCTCATGCCGACGGTGGTTTCCTCGTCAGCGTCAGCGGGGATGGCGTCATAGTAAACGGTCATGTCATTCATGGCCAGGGTCTCTTCGTCCTCCACTTCGATGGTGGTGGACGCGGAGGCGGGCTGAACAGCCTTCATATCGGCCAGAGTGGTGTCGGGATCGAAGTCATCGGCCTCGGTATCCAGATCATAGTAGGCGCTGATGGCCTCGGAGGCGGCGGTATAATTGTCGGCGACCTCGGTATATTCGCTGGTGCCGATGCCGAACAGATGCCAGCCGTCACCGAACAGGCCGTCATTGGCCCAGTCGGTAGCGGCGGAGCCCACGGTCACCATGGCGATGTAGTACACCAGATACATGACCACGGCGAAAATAGGCAGGCCCAGCCAGCGGTTGGTGACGATCCGGTCGATCTTATCGGAGGCGGAAAGCTGCCCCTGATTGTGCTTCTTGTAGCAGCTCTTGATAAGCTCTGCAATGTAGACGTACCGCTCGTTGGTGATGATGCTCTCGGCATCATCGTCCAGCTCCTTTTCAGCGGCCTGGATGTCGGCGTCGATGTGGGTCATGACATCGGCGGGGATGCTGAGTTTTTCCAGCACCTTGTCATCCCGCTCGAAGATCTTGATGGCGTACCAGCGCTGCTGCTCCTCCGGCAGGTTGTGCACCGCGGCCTCCTCAATGTGGGCGATGGCGTGCTCCACAGGGCCGGAGAAGGTGTGCATAGGAACGGTTTTGGTGCCCTCGGCGGCCTTCACAGCGGCCTCAGCGGCCTCCATGACGCCGTCGCCCTTCAGCGCGGAGATCTCAATGATCCGCACACCCAGTTCCCGGGACAGCTCCGCTACGTTGATCTGGTCACCGTTTTTGCGGACCACATCCATCATGTTGATGGCGATGACCACCGGGATACCCAGCTCGGTAAGCTGGGTGGTGAGGTAGAGGTTGCGCTCCAGGTTGGTGCCGTCGATGATGTTCAGAATGGCGTCGGGCCGTTCTCCCACCAGATAGTTACGGGCCACTACCTCTTCCAGGGTGTAGGGGGACAGGGAATAGATGCCGGGAAGGTCCATGATGACTACATTGTCATGCTTTTTCAGCTTGCCTTCCTTTTTCTCCACGGTGACGCCGGGCCAGTTGCCCACGAACTGGTTGGAACCGGTCAGGGCGTTGAACAGGGTCGTCTTACCGCAGTTCGGGTTGCCTGCCAAGGCAATTTTGATCTGCTTTTCCATACATGCTCCTTTTGGTTTGAGTGCTCAAACCGTATTTGAAAAATTTTTGTGTTTACTCGACCTCGATCATTTCGGTGTCGGCCTTCCGCAGGCTCAGCTCATAGCCCCGGACGGTGACCTCCATGGGATCGCCCAGAGGGGCGACCTTACGGACATAGATCTCCACGCCCTTGGTGATACCCATGTCCATAATGCGGCGCTTGATGGGGCCCTCTCCGTGGAGCTTGACGACCTTTACGGTCTCACCGATTTTGACGTCACGCAGCGTTTTCATACTTATTTCCTCCTACTGTTTCTATCAGATTTCAAATTCAAATGAATCAGATCATGATCTTGCGGGCCATCTCCTCGCTGATGGCCACCCGGGACTCCTTCACCTTGACGATGATGTTGCCTCCCAGAGCGGACACCACCGTGATGGACCCGCCGGCGGTGAACCCCAGGTCCTCCAAGTGCTTTTTTACCTCGGGATTTCCGCTGACCCTGCGGATCATGTATTCTTCACCGATATTTGCCAGTGCAAGCGGCATCATAACGATCCCTCCGAATCTGTTAGTTAAATTGAACTAACTATTATGGAAAAAGAATAGTCGGAGTGCAGCCGTCACGCTTTGTAAGGCGTTAGCCTCCTCTAACTACAGCTTAGTTTAACATCTCTAATCTCTTCTGTCAACCGGGATTTTTAAAAATATTGTCAAAATCTCAGGGGAGAAGACACCTTGCATTTGTGAAGAAAATATGGTAAAATGCCCAAAACAGCTTCATGCGGGCTGTCGCTTTCGCCAAGGCTTTTGGGCGGACGGCGATGCCCTGAATCGTGATAGGAAGAAAGGACCGGTGATGGCCGTGCAGATCCTGAAAGCATCTGAGGATTATCTGGAAACCATGCTGATGATGCAGACCAAGCATGGATATGTGCGCTCTGTGGACGTAGCGGAGCACTTGGGGGTGACGAAGCCCAGCGTGACTTACGCCACCAAGCGTCTGCGGGAAAACGGATATATTGAGATGGATAAGGACGGCCTCATCACATTGACGGATGCCGGTATGCAGATCGCGTCCAAAATGCTCCAGCGGCACCGGACCCTGACCCGTTTTCTGGTGAGTTTGGGCGTGGAGCCGGAGACCGCGGAGGAGGATGCCTGCAAAATGGAGCATGACATCAGCGACCAGACCTTCAAGGCCATCTGTGACCATGCCCGGAAGCGTATGGCCTCCGCCGATGAAACAGAGGAAACCTGATAGAAACTGAAAAACCAGTGGAAAGGTTCAACCTTCCCACTGGTTTTTTGCGCTGCGGCCATGGGCTATAAAATTGTACCGCCGCCCAGAACGGTGTCTCCGTCATAGAGTACCACCGCCTGTCCCGGAGTGATGGCCCGCTGGGGACGGTCGAACAGCACCTGCACGGAGCAGTTCTCCTCCACCGTCACCTCACAGGGCTGTTCCGTCTGGCGGTAGCGGATCTTGGCATTGCACCGGAACTGGCGGGGCGGCGCTTCCCAGACGATCCAGTTGAAGTTCTCACCAGTGAGCTGCTGGGAGAATAGAGCGTCATTTTCGCTGAGGATCACCTGATTGCTCTTTGGATCAATGGCTTTTACGTACAGCAGTCGATTGGAAGGGATACCCAATCCTTTCCGCTGGCCGATGGTATAGTGGGCGATGCCCTTGTGACGTCCCAATATCCGGCCGGATTCGTCTACGAAATCACCAGGGGCGTCCGCTTTTCCGGTGTGCCGACGGATGAAAGCGGCGTAGTCCCCGTCGGGGACAAAGCAGATATCCTGACTATCCGGTTTCCGGGCGTTGAAAAAGCCCAGCCTGTCCGCCAGCTCCCGGGCCTCCGTTTTATGGAGCGTTCCCAGCGGGAACCGGGTGTGGGCCAACTGCTCCTGGGTCAGCATATAGAGTACATAGCTCTGGTCCTTGCTTGCGTCAAGCGCCTTTTTCAGCAGATACCGACCGTTTTCCCGCTCGATCCGGGCATAATGGCCGGTGGCGATGGCATCGCAGCCCAGAAGGACCGCCCGGTCATAGAGATGCCGGAATTTCAGGTAGCGGTTGCAGTCGATGCAGGGATTGGGCGTCTGCCCCTGTCCGTAGGCATCCGCAAAGCGGTCCATCACCTGACAGCGGAACTCATCGGAGAAGTTAAAAACGTAGTAGGGAATCCGCAGCCGAAACGCCACGCTGCGGGCGTCCTCCACATCATCCAGAGAGCAGCATGTGCGGCTGCTGGAGCGTCCGATGTCCTCGTTGCGGTACAGGGTCATGGTGGCGCCGACGCAGTCCCAGCCGCTGTGCTTCAAAAGGTAAGCGGCGACGCTGGAATCAACGCCGCCGCTCATTGCAATCAGTACCTTACCCATCAAACCATGGGACAGCCGCCCTCGCAGTGCTCGCAGTCGGGGAATTTGCTGTGGTCGTAGGGGATGTTGTTGCGGTCGTAATAGTTTTTGACAGCCGCCTTGATGGATTCCTCCGCCAGCACGGAACAGTGGAGCTTATAAGCGGGCAGACCGCCCAGCGCATCCACCACCTGCTTGTTGGTGACGGCCAGCGCTTCCTCAATGGTCTTGCCCTTGATGAGCTCCGTGGCCATGGAGGAGGACGCGATGGCGCTGCCGCAGCCGAAGGTCTCGAACTTCACGTCCTCGATACGGTCATCCTTGATCTTGAGGTACATTTTCATGATGTCGCCGCACTTGGCGTTGCCTACCTCGCCTACGCCGTCGGCATCGGGGATCTCTCCCACATTCCGGGGATGAGTAAAATGGTCCATGACGGTTTCTGTATAAAGTGCCATATTGAAAGCCTCCTTGGGTTATAAAAAGTAAATATTCGCGCTATTGGGAAGAGTGAAAGCGTTACAGCATAAACTGCTTCTTGCCGCTGGCAAGATCCTTCCACACGGGAGAAATGCTCCGCAGGTACGCCACGATCCGGGGGACCTCCTTGAGAATGTGATCCACATCCTCCTGAGTGTTCCATTCGCACAGGCTCAGCCGCAGGGAGCCGTGGGCGACCTCGTGGGGGCGGCCGATGGCCAGCAGCACATGGCTGGGGTCCAGAGAACCGGAGGTACAGGCGCTGCCGGAGGACGCACAGATCCCGGCCTGATCCAACAGCAACAGCAGGCTTTCGCCCTCGATGCCCTCAAAGCAGAAGTTCACATTGCCGGGGAGCCGGTGGACGGGATCGCCGTTCAGGGCGCTGTGGGGAATCTGAGAGAGACCGGCGATAAGCTGGTCCCGCAATGCGGAGACCTTGGCGGTGTTTTCGTCGATGTGATCGCAGGCCTCCTTCAGCGCAGCGGCCAGACCCATGATGCCGGGGACGTTTTCTGTACCGGCCCGCTTGCCCCGCTCCTGGGCGCCGCCCTCGATGATGTTGGTCAGGGGGATGCCCTGTCGGGCATACAGCACGCCGGTGCCCTTGGGACCGTGGAACTTATGGCCGGAGAGGGATAGCATATCGATGTTCTGCTCGTTGACATTGATGTGGAGATGACCGGCGGCCTGCACGGCGTCGGTATGGAACAGGACACCTTTTTCCCGGCAGACCGCGCCAATCTCCGCAATGGGCAGGATGGAGCCGATCTCGTTGTTGGCGTACATGGTGGTGACCAGGCAGGTGTCGGGGCGGATGGCGTCCGCTACCTGCTGGGCGGTGATGGTGCCGATGGGGCCCACCGGCAGCAGCTCGACCTCAAAGCCTTCCTTTTCCAGCTTTTTCAGGGTGTGGAGAATGGCGTGATGCTCAAAGGCGGTGGAGATGATGTGCTTCTTGCCCTTGCGCTCACCGATGCGGGCGGCGGAGATCAAAGCCTGATTGTCGGCCTCGCTGCCGCCGGAGGTAAAGGTGATCTCCCGGGGCGTGCAGCCCAGGCAGGCGGCCACGGTCTCCCGGGCGCTCTGCAGGGCCTCGGCGGCCTCCTGCCCCAGCCGGTACAGACTTGAGGGGTTGCCGTAGTGGGTCTCCATATAGGGCAGCATGGCGTCGATGGCCGTGCGGCTCATTTTTGTTGTTGCAGCATTATCTGCGTATACCATAGCGGGTTCCTCCTTTGTGGTGCTGTGTATAATATGTAAAAATTATCAGATATCTGTGGTCACAAATTCCGTCTGCTCCCGGGCGGTAAGGACCCGTTTGCCGGGTTCCACGGAGTGGGTCAGCCACACATTGCCGCCGATGACGCAGTTATCACCAATATAGGTGTCGCCGCCTAAGATCGTGGCCCCGGCGTAGATGACCACGTTGCTGCCGATGTTGGGATGACGCTTGTTGCCCTTCACCAGGGTGCCGTCCGCCTTGACGGCGAAGCTCTTGGCACCCAGGGTCACGCCTTGGTACAGCTTTACGTGCTCGCCGATGACGGTGGTCTCGCCAATGACCACGCCGGTGCCGTGGTCAATGAAGAAGTACGGCCCAATGGTGGCGCCGGGGTGAATGTCGATGCCGGTGAGGGAATGGGCATATTCCGTCATCATCCGGGGCAGCATGGGGACCTTCATGAGATACAGCTCATGGGCGATGCGGAAAATGCTGATGGCTTCAAAGGCTGGGTACGCCAGCATGACCTCTTCCCGGCAGGTGGCGGCGGGATCGCCCTCGTAGGCAGCCTGCACGTCGGTGTCCAACATGTCCCGGATGGCGGGGAGTTTGGAAAACAGAGTGTCGATCACATCGTCATATTGAGGGGGTTCCCGATAGATCCGCTCCAGGATCTCCCGAAGCTGACGCCGGGCGGCCGCTTCCAGTTCTTCTTTGGAGTGGGCTTCCTCCATGGCGTCGAACACATTGGGGTAGAGGATGGACCGCAGAAGATCCAAAAGCTGGATCATCTGGGATTTCAGATGGGCGTAGTTAATCATGGGCCGGTACCTCCTGTTTCGCAGATGACGGCGAAGAGGAGGCAATACCGGATATGGCAGGATAGATCATAAAAAAGCACTCCTTGAACATGATTTTGTTTGATGGGTCGGCGGGGAAGGGGACCATCAACATCGGATATCAGGAGTGTGAGTGAACGCAGTCATGTAATCACCTACAAACTTAGTATGTTTAAACCATATACCAATAAACCTACTTTGTCAATGGGTTTTTACACGAAAAATAAAAAACCGCTCGTTGAACCTTTGCGCAGTTCCGTTTTGTTTTGCGCGCATAGGGAAACGGACCTCCAAAAAAGCAGCGGTCCGCAGCAATGCGGACCGCTGGAGCTTCAGCAGATATTTTATTCAGCCGGACGGATATCCCGGACGGTGAGCTGGTTCCCGTCCACGGTGAAGCGGACCTCAAAACCGGCAAAGGAGAAGCCGTAGACCCGCTCCGGGTCCTTCTGGTAGTGGGGCCGGGGGTCCTGAGCCAGAACGCCCCGCAAAGCCTCTTGCCGCCCTGCGGGCACCTGCGCTAACAGGGCTGGGGGGATGGAAACAGACAGGGTTTCCCCTGCCGGTACGGCAGCGAAGCCTCCCAGTGCGTCGGGATGGCTGTCGGCGTAGGGGATGTAAGGCTTGATGTCCAGAATGGGAGTGCCGTTTACCAGATCCGCCCCCCGGACCCGGAGCACGGGGCCTTCCGCTGTCTGCCGGATGCCCGCCAGCTTCACGCAGGACAGAGCAATGGGGTTGGGCCGGAAGGGGGAGCGGGTGGCAAAGACACCCATCCGGGTGTTGCCCCCCAGCCGGGGCGGGCGGACCGTGGGGGACCAGGTATCCCGGATGGCCCGGTCAAAGACCCAGATGAGCCAGATGTGGGAGAAGTCCTCCAAGCCCCGGAGGGCGTCCGGGTTCTGATAGGCCGGTTCGAAAACAATGTCAGCCTCCAGCTCCTCCACCAGCCCGCTCTGCCGGTGCACGCCGAATTTTTCGGCGAAATCACTGTGGATATGGGCAATGGGCGTCATGGAAAATTTCTGGGACATGGCGGGACCTCCTGCGATCGCTCCCCCAGTCAGGACGGAGCGGAACTTTTATCTTATTATAGCAGAAGTCTGTCCTGGTGAAAAGCCCCGTGCCGCCTGATGGACAGAATGACGGAAAGCGGCGTACCGGCGGTTCGGGCGGTACGCCGCATGTCAGGGCGGGGGAGGGACAGCTTTGAGACTGTCAATAAAGTGGTAAATTCTCCGCGGCGGTAAGGAAGAGTGTGTGCGGGACTGCGCCCGCAGGCGCGTTTCGGAGCGCAACCGCCGTAAGGCGGCTCTTAGCGCGGAGATAACCCCAAAAGGGATACACCGCCGGCTCAAGCCAATCAGCGGATACTTTATATCCGCTGATTGGGAGCCTTCCTCGAAACAGACTCGCTTGATCCGCCACCGGCGGCGCTTCGCCTGTTTCCCCGCACCATTGAAATCCTAAGTTTTCAGACCTGATAAAGGTTCTGAAAACTTGCTCAGCGGGACGAAAAGACTTTTTCGACACGCTGAGCTTCATCAACGGTCTGCGCTGGGGGTGACGGAATTTTCGCCGTCCAGCAGGTCGCCGTCCCGGTCATGGACACGGCCGTTGCGGAGCATCCGGTCCATAGACGCGCCGGGAAGGTCTCCGGCAGGATCATTGGCGGGGTTGGGGGCGGGATTGGTGTCCGGGGCGGTGACGGTGTTGTCATCCCGCCCAATGATGGCGTCATTGTTGGGAGCATTGTTCCGGTTTGGGTCCGAAACGGCGTCGTAGGCGCTGTTCTGACCGGACCCGGCGTCATTTCGATCGTTCTTGGCGGGCTCCTTGCCGCAGGCGGTGAGGGACAGTGCCAGCAGCAAGACCGTCAAAAACAGGGAAGCGCGAGATTTCATGTGCGTTCCTCCTTTGCTGGGAGTTTGCGATACCCATGGCGTAGTATGCCGCAAAGGTCTGGTTTTCACGCAAAATTCCGTTTGTTTTTTCTGGAAAAGCGCCTTGGCGGCGTCCGAACGTATGGAAGATGCTCCGCAGACCCGGCGCTTTGTGCACTCTGGTCACGCTTTCCGCTCTGGCGGAATATGATGAAAAGAGCATACCACGCTTTTTCGGACGGAGGATCGCTTTTGGGAATCCTGCCTGTATTGTTGGGGGGCGTTCCACATTTCAATTCAAATGTTTGTGAAAAACGCCGTTGACGGAACGTGAAAAAACAGGTAAAATAACAATCAGAAAACTGGTGGAGCACACCTCTTTGATTTAAGATGAGGAATTACTTGGTATAGAAAAGGAGAGCTGTATCATGTATACACAGGAAATCACCGTTAATAACGAGGTAGGTCTGCACGCC
>ENA-UEQK01000886-UEQK01000886.1-human-gut-metagenome-genome-assembly--contig:-NODE-886-length-20303-cov-10.128201_pt1 | contig 20303 bp, 14 predicted proteins | sample MGYA00242939_ERZ507942 | MGnify/ENA primary metagenome ERZ507942 (study PRJEB26167, sample SAMN06115485) | human gut metagenome | host: Homo sapiens | place: China:Chongqing | collected 2015-03-30... | reverse complement strand
ATGGGCGCCACCGGCGCGATACTCAATCTGGGCACCGGGCTTCAGGCGCTTGCCCGGCTTGACCAGGCACTCCCAAACATGGCCCAGCGGGTCAACATCCTCGCGGCGCTTGAGCAGCAGCGTCTCGACCACGCCACCCGAGCCCGATTTGCGACCGATCAGGCGGGCCGGCATCACGCGCGTCTTGTTGATGACGAGCACGTCGCCCGGCTCGATATAGTCGATGATGTCGCGGAAGATGCGGTGCTCAACGGTGCCGCCATGCTCCAGCGGCGTTCCCGCCTGGGAGCCCTTGCGATCCACCACCAGCAGGCGGCAGGAGTCGCGCGGCTCGGCGGGAGCCTGGGCGATCAGTTCCTCGGGAAGGTTGTAGTCAAAATCATCGGTACGCATAGACACGTCGGATTCTCCTTATATAGCTAAAGTCCGCCCTACATCCTAGCAGGCTGACGTCCCAAATGAACTACTTTTTGGCAGCCTTGCGCTCGTCGCGAATGCGAGCGCGGTCCATGGCCGCCTCGACGGCAGAAAAGCGGCAGCCGCAGTAGTTCTGTCGATACATGCCCAGTTCGCGCGAACGGCGCGTAGCCTCGGGGTAATACGGGCGAAAATCGCGAATCACCGGGGTGAGCCCATGTGCCGCCGCCAAGCGCTCCAACACATCATTGCAGGTTTCGAACAACTGATACGGCGAGACGGCGAGCGTCGTGCCCACAAACTCAAACCCGCGCTCCTGGGCCACACGGCACGCCTCGGCCAGACGCAGGGCATAGCACGCGCGACAGCGACGGGCTCGGTCGGCGCCCAGCGGTGCCACGCCGGTCTCCCAGCGATCGCGGTCCTCCCCTGCCTCGATGAGCTCGATGTCGCCATCGGCACACCACCGGCGCAGCTCGTCCAAGCGGCGCTGCCATTCATCGCGCGGTTGAATATTGGGGTTGGTCCAGCAGATCGTGGGCTCAAACCCCTCCTCGCGCAGCAGGCGAACCGGCTCAAGCGAGCATGGTGCACAGCACGCATGCAGCAACAACGACTTCATCGACATCTCCTCACCCGCAATGATTTTTTAATCCCCGTCCCAGAAAAATCATTCCAAAAAGACTACTTTGCGAAAAAGCGGACGCCAAAGGACGTATCCTCGCAGGCGACAATGCGGCGATCGCGCAGAATGGTTCGCACGTAGTACCAGTCGCCCACACAGCCCGACAAATGCAAGCCGGCCGCCAGGTAGCACAGCAGCGGATAGCCCGAGAACGCAAACCCCAGGGCAAACGCTGTCGTCACAACAACCGTCGGCGCCAGGCAAACTGCCACGTACCGCCGGCGCGAATACACCACGCCCTCGGCGCAGGCATAGATCATCGCCGTCTCGCGATTCGCCCCAAATGTCACCTGAGCGCCCGCAGGCGCCAGCAGCTTAAAAAACACACCGTGCACCAGCTCGTGCACGGCGAACGACGCCATTGAGATCGCAGCCAAACCGACTATCCAGCCCAAGACGGCCATCCAGCCGCCCGCGTCAGCCGCATCCAAGTCTGCAGGCCCGCCCAGCAGCATAAACACCGGCACCAGGCACACGGCAAACACGCCGACTACGAATATCCCCCACACGAAGCAAGCGTGCAGAAAATCCTCGTCCTCAAACGCATGTATGTTGGAAATCTCATTCATAGCATCTTAGGATAGCGCCCCTGCCACGCACCCGCCCGCATGTGCGATAATGTCGAACGATATGCACGAATTGACCACCGCGCCGCCGAGCCCCGCGCCCGGCCGCGCCCTCACCATATGCGAAGGAGTCCCATGGCATCCAAATACTCCATGAACGACCGTCCCAGCTGGCCTCGCCGCGCCATCGTTACCGCCGGCGAGCCCTACGGCAACAAGGGCCTTCACTTTGGCCACGTTGGCGGCGTCTTTGTCCCGGCCGACTTCTTCGCCCGTTTCCTGCGCGACCGTCTGGGCCGCGAGAACGTCATCTTCACCTCGGGCACCGACTGCTACGGCTCGCCCATCATGGAGAGCTACCGCAAGCTCAAGGAAAACGAGGGCTACGACAAGTCCATCGGCGAGTATGTCGAGTCCAATCACTCCCGCCAGGCCGCGACCCTCAACAACTACAACATCAGCTGTGACATCTACGGCGGCTCGGGCCTTGGCAAGACCCATCTGCTGACGGCCATCCAGACCGAGATCAAACGCACCCACCCCGACTTCGTCATCATGTATGTGACCTGCGAGCAGTTCACCAATGAGCTGATCGCCGCCATCCGCGCCGGCAGCACCGAGGACTTCCGCATGAAGTACCGCGTGGCCGACCTGCTGCTGGTGGACGATATCCAGTTCATCGCCGGCAAGGAGTCCACCCAGGAAGAGTTCTTCCACACCTTCAACTCCCTGCACGACGCCCACAAGCAGATCGTCATTGCTTCCGATCGCCCGGCCAAGGAGATCAAGAGCCTGGAAGAGCGCCTGCGCACCCGCTTTGAGTGGGGTCTGACCGCCGATGTCCAGCCGCCGGACTTCGAGACCCGCGTGGCCATCGTCAAGCGCAAGGCAGAGCTTTTGCACCTGGATCTGCCCGAGGATGTGGCCGAGTTCATCGCCAACCACCTGAAGAACAACATCCGCCAGCTGGAAGGCGCCGTGAAAAAGCTGAACGCCTACTACATGCTGGAGGGCATCCAGCCGGTGATCAGCGTGGCACAGAACGCCATCAAGGACATCCTCAACGAGACCCAGCCCGTACCGGTGACCATCGAAAAGATCATCGGCGAGGTGTCCCGCACCTTCAACGTCTCCCCTGCCGACATCCGCGGCACCAAGCGCAACGCCAATGTGGCCTCTGCCCGCCGTGTGGCCATCTACATCCTGCGGGAGGTCACCGGCATGAGCATGGAGGAGATCGGCCGGGAGTTCTCCGGTCGGGACCACTCCACCATCGTCTACTCCCTCAAGACCATGGAACGGGACATGAAGAACGACCAGCACCTGCGCGAGACCGTGAGCGACATCATCAAAAACGTCAAGGCCTGAGACAGAGTTTGACGTAAAAGTCATACTCATTTCAGGGTCTCACCCCAAAATATGGGGAAAAACCGGGGCAAAATGGGGAAAACAGACCCATATCTTGTGGTAAAATCGCAAACCTTTCCACACTTTCCACCAAGTTTTCAACATTCAACCTATCCTTTCCACATCCGCTGTGGAAAGCGAGACTTCTCTTCACGATTCCACAATTCTTCCACAACCCATTCACAATCCGGTGGAAACCAAAACCCCCGCATTCCGACAAGGCTTTTCCGAGTTTTCCACAAGTTCCCCACCCCCTACTACGGTTACTACAACAAGTTCAATAAGATAGACCGGTCAGCAGGCAATTCTGAAGAACAGACCTACAATACGGCCGGTGAACAAAAAGGAGCGATTCTGGTTTGAACATTGTATGCGATAAAACCCTTCTCAGTGCAGCGATCGACGGCGTTTCCAAGGCCGTCACCATGCGGTCAGCCATCCCGGTGCTGGAAGGCATCCTACTGAAAGCCGAAGGTTTCCAGCTTACCCTGACCGGCTATGACCTGGAAATGGGCATCGTGACCACCATCGAGGCCAACGTCAAGGAGCCCGGCGAGATCGTGCTGAACGCAAAACTGCTCAGCAGCATGATCAGCCGGATGCCCGCCGGTCAGATCAGCATCCTGTCTGCCGACAATGGCAAGACCACCATCAAAAGCGGCGTGGCGGAATTCGAGATCCAGTCCATGGCCGCCACCGACTTCCCGGATCTGCCCAATACCGGTGCCGAGGAGACCCTGACCATCCCCACCGGCGTGCTCCGGGACATGATCGACCGCACCCTGTACGCCGTGAGTCAGGACGAGAAAAAACCGGCTCACACCGGCGAACTGTTCGAGATCGAACCCGATAAGCTGACCATCGTGGCACTGGACGGCTACCGTCTGGCCATCGTGGAGCGCCCGGTCACCGCCGTGAAGGACATCCGCATCATCGTGCCCAGCAAGACCATGACCGAAGTGGCCCACCTGCTGCCCAACGACGACGAAGAGCCGGTGCACATCTGTGCCAACCGCCGCTATGTGGTGTTCATGGCCGCCGGTTACACCATCATGAGCCGCCTGATCGAGGGCGAGTTCCTGAACTATCACAACGTGATCCCCGCCGGCAGCCGTACCCGGGTGACCCTTGACACCAAGGAGTTCATCGAGACCATCGAGCGTGCCTCTCTGATTATTACAGAGCGTTTAAAAAATCCCCTCCGCATTACCTTTACAGAGGGGAAAGTCGTGGTGCGCTGCCAGACGAATCTGGGCCGCGTGGTGGATGAATTCAACGCGCAGTGTGAGGGCGACGAGGTGGAGATCGGCTTCAACAACCGCTATCTGCTGGATGCTCTGCGCAACGCCCGCACCGAACAGGTGCGCATGGAGATCAGCGGCCCCCTGAGCCCGGTCAAGGTGCTGCCCGTGGATGGCAATGATTTCCTGTACCTGGTGCTGCCGGTGCGCTTCAAGAACGACTAAGAAAGGCGATTTTATGCAGAAAATTCTCATTCATACGGAATTTATCAAGCTGGATGCCCTGCTGAAGTACGCAGGCCTGTGCGAGACCGGCGGCGAAGCCAAGGAGCTGGTGCAGGGTGGTGCCGTGAAGGTGAACGGCGAGGTGTGCACCATGCGCGGCAAGAAGTGCCGTGCCGGTGACGTGATCGAGCTGGACGGCCAGTCCGTGGAAGTCGGGCAGGGCCAGTAATGCGGCTGCTTTCACTGGAAGTTACGAATTACCGCAACATTGCGTCGGCCCGGCTGGAACCCGGCCGGGAGCTGACAGTCATCTGCGGCAACAACGGTCAGGGCAAGACCAATCTGCTGGAAGCCATCTGGCTGCTTACCGGCGGCAAGAGCTTCCGGGGCGGCAAGGATGCCGAGCTTGTGCGCCGCGGGGAGACATTCGCGGTGCTGGAAGCCGTGACCCAGCGCACCCGGCAGGAAGATCAGGAGCCGGATGACCCGGCCCGGGTGCGCATCACGGTGGGCACCCCGGACGCACCCCGCCCCGGACGCTATGCCTCGGTGAACGGGGCTGCCCCCAAGCGGGCCGCCGGTCTGGCCGGCAGCTTTCCCGCTGTGGTGTTCGACCCCGGACACCTGAGCCTGGTCAAGGGCGCACCGGAGGGCCGCCGCCGGTTTCTGGATGCGGCGTTGTGCCAGCTGTACCCCGGGTATCTGGCCACTTACCGCCGCTACGTCCGGGTACTGCAGCAGAAAAATGCGCTGCTGCGGCATTCTTCCACCGGGCAGGAGCGCCCTTATGCGGAAAAATGTGCTCTGCTGGAAGTGCTGAATGTGGAGCTGGCCGCGCAGGGCGAGGTCCTGCAGCAGCGGCGGCGGGATTACCTTGCCCTGCTGGGGCCGCTGGCCTGCGCCAACTATCAGGAGCTTTCCCACGGGGCGGAGCGCATGAGCATCCGCTATGCGGCCCAGTTTGCGCCGGGCGGTCTGGCTGATCTGCTGAAGCAGCGCCAGAACGAGGAGCTCCGGGCCGGGCAGAGCCTGTGCGGCGTCCACCGCGAAGATCTGGAACTGCTGCTGGACGATCAGCCTGCCCGTGTGTTTGCCAGCCAGGGACAGCAGCGCAGCGTGGTGCTGAGCCTGAAGATGGCCGAGGCGGCCGCTGCTGCCCGCATCACCGGCGAACACCCCGTGCTGCTGCTGGACGATGTGCTCAGCGAGCTGGACGAGGGCCGTAAGCAGTATCTGCTGACCCGCATGAAGGAAAAGCAGACCTTTGTCACCAGCTGTGATGACACCGCCTTCCTCAAGACGGACGGCGAGGTATACCGCATGAACGGCGGCGTACTGAGCCGCGTTTGACGGCATGCAGAAATGTTGCGAAAATGGATGCATAAAACCTGCATGAAATACGGAAATATCCAATCGGAACTGCACGAGGAAAATACAGTATGTATATTCATCTCGGACGCGATTATGTGCTGAACGACCGTGACATCATCGGCATCTTCAATCTGGAGACCACCACCATCTCCCCCCGCGGGCGGGAATTTCTGAACTACGCCCAGAAGAACGGGGCCGTGGTGAGCCTTTCGGATGAGCTGCCCCAGAGCTATGTTCTGGCGGACGGCGGCGTGGTGGACACGGTATACCTTTCGGAGCTGTCCAGCGCCGTGCTGCGCCGCCGCGCCGAAAAGATGATCGAGTGAACGCTGTGCAGCCGCCCCTTGCGAGAACCCCGCAGCCTGCAGGCGTGGAAAGTGCCTGCCGCTGCGTTTCCAGAATAGAGAAACAACACGATATCTACACGAAAAACAAAAAGGGAGAAAGGAAATGGCAGAAGAAATCATCACCAGCACCAATGCCGAAACCGCTACCGACCACGAGTATAACGCCAGCGAGATCCAGGTCCTGAAAGGTCTGGAGGCCGTGCGCAAGCGCCCCGGCATGTATATCGGCTCCACCGGCGAGCGGGGCCTGCATCATCTGGTCTACGAGATCGTGGACAACGCCATCGACGAGGCACTGGCCGGTTACTGTGACCACATCGAGGTCAAGATCCTGAAGGACAACATCATCCAGGTTACCGACAACGGCCGCGGCATCCCTGTGGACATCCAGGCCGACACCGGCCTGCCTGCCGTCACCGTCGTCTACACCATCCTGCACGCCGGCGGCAAGTTCGGCGGAGAGAACTCCGGCTACAAGGTGGCCGGCGGCCTCCACGGCGTAGGTGCATCCGTTGTCAACGCCTGCTCCGAGTGGCTCACCGTCAATGTGCGCCGCGACGGCCATGAGTATGAGCAGACCTTCCGCCGCGGCGACCCGGACGGCCCGCTGAAGTGCATCGGACCGGTGGCCGACGGGGTCACCGGCACCCGCGTCACTTTCAAGCCGGACCCGGAGATGTTCCGGGATACCACCGTGTACGACTTCGACACGCTGGAAAAGCGCCTGCGGGAAGAGAGCTTCCTGAACGCCGGTGTCAAGATCACCCTGACCGACGAGCGGGAGCTGTACACCCCCGTGCTGGAAGACGGCAAGGAGGGCGAGCCCTGCTACCGCACCGAGGTCATGTGCTATGAGGGCGGCATCAAGAGCTTCGTCACCTATCTGGGCGAGAAGCGCAAGCTGGAAGTGCTGCACCCCAACGTCATCTACCTCAAGGGCCAGACCGACCGCGGTATGGCCGAGATCGCCCTGCAGTACAACTCCAGCTACAACGAGCTGCTGCTGAGCTTTGCCAACAACGTCAACACTCCGGACGGCGGCACCCACGAAGAGGGCTTCAAGTCCAGCCTGACCCGCGTGTTCAACGATTACGGCCGCAGCCACGGCCTGCTGAAGGACAAGGACGAGAACCTGTCCGGTGCCGATGTGCGGGAGGGCCTGATCTGCGTCATCTCGGTCAAGCTGCAGGAGGCCGAATTTGAGGGCCAGACCAAGGCAAAGCTGGGCAACACCGAGATCCGCACCCTCGTGTCCAACATGGTCTATGCAAAGCTGATGGAGTTCTTTGAAGAGAACCCCGGTGTGGCCAAGGCCATCTTTGAAAAGGCCACCCAGGCTGCCCGCGCCCGCGCTGCCGCCAAGAAGGCCCGGGAACTGGTGCGCCGCAAGAGCGCGCTGGAGACCAGTCGCATGCCCGGCAAGCTGGCCGACTGCCGTGAGAAAGACCCCACCAAGACCGAGATCTTCATCGTCGAGGGCGATTCTGCAGGCGGTTCCGCCAAGATGGGCCGTGACTCGGCTATTCAGGCCATCCTGCCGCTGTGGGGCAAGATGCTCAACGTGGAAAAGGCCCGCGCCGATAAGATCTACGGCAACGATAAGCTGATGCCCGTGGTGCTGGCCCTGGGCTGCGGCATCGGTGAGGAGTTCGACATCTCCAAGCTGCGTTACGACAAGGTGTTCATCATGGCCGATGCCGATGTGGACGGCTCTCACATCTGCACCCTGATGCTGACCTTCTTCTTCCGCTATATGCGCCCGCTCATCGAGCAGGGCCATGTGTATGTGGCCCAGCCGCCCCTGTTCAAGGTGCAGAAGGGCAACACCATCAAGTATGCCTACAACGACGCCGAAATGGCCGTGCTTTCGCAGGAAATGCCGGGTGCCAAGGTGAACCGCTACAAGGGCCTTGGTGAGATGAACCCCGACCAGCTGTGGGAGACCACCATGAACCCGGACAACCGGGTGATCGTGCAGATCACCATCGACGATGCCGAAAAGGCCGACGAAGCCTTTACCATCCTCATGGGCGACCAGGTGGAGCCCCGCCGCCGCTTTATCGAGACCAACGCCCAGTACGCAAAGCTGGACGTGTAATACACGGAGGAACAAATGGAAGAAGATTATGTCATGATTCCGGGCAGCGGAACCAAAAAGATCATCCGCGACGTTAAGAAGGAGATCGAGACCGCGTTTCTGGACTACTCCATGTCGGTCATCGTGTCCCGTGCCCTGCCTGATGTGCGTGACGGCCTGAAGCCCGTTCACCGCCGTATCCTGTATACCATGCATGAGCGCGGCAACGACCCCAGCCATCCCTACCGCAAGTCCGCCGACACCGTCGGTGCCGTGCTGGGTTCCTACCACCCCCACGGTGACGCATCGGTCTACGACGCCATGGTCCGTCTGGCACAGGACTTCTCCCTGCGCTACCCGCTGGTGGACGGCCAGGGCAACTTTGGTTCGGTGGACGGCGACCCCCCGGCTGCTTACCGTTACACCGAGGCCCGCATGAGCCGCATGGCGGTGGAGATGCTGACCGACATCGAGAAGGACACCATCGACTGGGATCCCAACTTCGATGAGACCAAAAAGGAACCCAGCGTGCTGCCCTGCCGCTTCCCCAACCTGCTGGTCAACGGCAGCCAGGGCATCGCGGTCGGCATGGCCACCAACATCCCGCCCCACAACCTGAGTGAGGTCATCGACGGCTGTGTGGCCTATATCGACAACCCGGATATCGACCTGCCCGGCCTGATGGAATACATCAAGGGCCCGGACTTCCCCACCGCCGGCATCATCATGGGCCGCAGCGGCATCCGTGCCGCCTACGCTACCGGCCGCGGCAAGATCACCCTGCGGGGCCGTGCCACCATCGAGGAGACCAAAAACGGCCGCACCCAGATCATCATCACCGAGATCCCCTATATGGTCAACAAGGCCCGCCTGATCGAGAACATGGCGGACCTGGTGAAGGACAAGCGCATCGAAGGCATCACCGGCCTGAACGATGAGACCAACCGCAAGGGCATGCGCATCGTGGTGGATGTGCGCAAGGACGCCAACGCCCAGGTCATCCTGAACCAGCTGTACCAGTACACCCAGCTGCAGGACACCGTGGGCGTCATCATGCTGGCCATCGACCACAAGGTGCCCAAGGTGCTCACCCTGAAGCAGATGCTGCAGAAGTACGTCGAGTTCCAGGACGAGGTGGTGCGCCGTCGCACCCAGTTCGACCTGAAAAAGGCCAAGGAGCGCGCCCATATTCTGGAAGGCCTGAAGAAGGCCACCGACATCGTGGATGAGCTGATCGCCACCATCCGTGCCTGCAAGGGCGGCATGGCCGAAGCCAAGGCTGCCATCATGGAGCAGTTCGGCTTCGATGATCCGCAGGCAGATGCCATCGTCAAGCTGCAGCTGGGCCGTCTGGCCGGTCTGGAGATCCTCAAGATCGAGGAAGAGCTGGCCGGTCTGCACGCCAAGATCGAGAACTGGGAGGCCATTCTGGCCGATGACGCCCGGGTGCTGGCCATCGTCAAGGAAGAGCTGCTGGACATGAAAAAACGCTTTGGCGACGAGCGCCGCACCGAGATCCAGTCGGTCACCGGTGAGGTGGACATCGAGGATCTGATCGCCGAGGAGCAGTGTGTGTACACCCTGACCGAGGCCGGTTATATCAAGCGCCAGCTCAAGGCCACCTATCAGGCCCAGCGCCGCGGCGGCCGCGGCATCTCCGGCATGACCCGCAAGGAAGAGGACATCGTGCAGGAAATGTTCGTAGGTTCCACCCACGACTATGTGCTCTTTGTCACCGACAAGGGCCGCCTGTTCCGCATCAAGGGCTACACCATCGCCGAGGGCAGCCGCACCAGCAAGGGCAGCAACATTGTCAACCTGCTGCAGCTGGCCGAGGGCGAAAAGGTCACCAACATGATCTGCCAGAGCAAGGACGCCGACACCGAGGGCGGCTTTGTCACCATGGTCACGAAGCAGGGACTCATCAAGCGCACCCCGCTGGAGCAGTACGCCAACATCCGCAAGACCGGCCTGATCGGCATTGCCCTGAACGAGGGCGACGCGCTGGCATGGACCCGCCTGACCTCCGGCCACGACATGCTCATCGTTGCCACCCGCAACGGTCAGGCCATCCGCTTCAATGAAGAGGATGCTCGTCCCATGGGCCGCAGCGGCCACGGCGTGCGCGCCATCAAGCTGGCCGAAGGCGACGAAGTGGTGGGCGTGTGCATCTGCCGCGAAGGCGGCACGGTGCTCACCGTGACCGAAAACGGCAAGGGCCGCCGCTCCGACATCGACACCTACCGCATCACAGCCCGCGGCGGCAAGGGCATCCGCAACTACGATGCCTCCAAGGATAAGGTGGCCGCTGTCAAGATCGTGGATGACGTGGATGACGTGCTGCTGAGCAGCCAGGAGGGCATCATCATCCGGCTCCACGCCAACGAGATCCCGCTGCAGAGCCGCTACGGTTCCGGCGTGCGGGTGATGCGTCTGGGCGAGAACGACAAGGTGATGGTGCTGGCCCGCACCGACCACGACGACGAGGCCCAGACCGAACAGATCGACGCTTCTGAGGCCGAGGCCGAGCCCACTGCCGAGCAGCTGGCCGAGATGGAAGCGGCCGATGCTGCCGCCGCCACCGAAACCCCGGAGACAGACCCGGAAGAGAAGGAATGATTGACCTGCCGTCAGGTTTGTCTGGACTTTGCCTTGAAACTGTGCTAGAATAAACAAAATCACAATACCCGTGGGGGAGTAGCAGGCGCTTTTGCAGGGCGCAGCAAGTCAACACAATGACTGTTTCGGTCTGGCTTGCTTTCATTTGCGAGACTCATGTGTTTTGGTGCGTGTTTGTTGCGCCCGTGCACATGGAGTGGATTTCAAAAAATCACCCGGTCCCGGACGTACAACGCGCCCGGGACCGGGTTTTGTATTGTTTGGAATACGGTCAACAAACAGGAGGCAGACAATATGGAATGGAGTTTTGTGTTTTTCCTCAACAGTGCCCTGCTGGGCGTAGGTCTGGCGATGGATGCGTTTTCGGTGTCCATGGCAAACGGTCTGCATGACCCCAAAATGGGCAAAGACACCATGTGCAGGATCGCGGGCACCTTCGGCGTGTTCCAGGCTGTGATGCCCATGACCGGCTGGATCTGTGTGCACACCATCGTGGAGCTGTTCTCGTCCTTTGAAACGTTCATCCCGTGGATCGCGCTGGCCCTGCTGGGCTACATCGGCGGCAAGATGCTGGTGGACGGCATCAAGGGGGAAGAGGCCGAGGAGGCCACCGAGCTCAGTGCCGGTGCCCTGTTCATGCAGGGCGTAGCCACCAGCATCGACGCGCTTTCGGTGGGCTTTACCATCTCGGAGTACGGCTGGCTGATGGCGCTGGCGGCATCCCTCATCATTGCGGTGGTCACCTTCTTCCTCTGCATGGCGGGCCTGAACATCGGCAAGAAGTTCGGCACCGAGCTCTCCGGCAAGGCATCCATCCTGGGCGGCGTCATCCTCATCGGCATCGGTCTGGAGATTTTCATCTCCGGGGTGTTCTGCGCATAAAGCCAAAAGGGCAGCTGCACAAGTTCGTGCAGCTGCCCTTTTCCTTTATAACAACCCTGCCTTACCGTTGAAGAAAAACGCTTAGTGCTTCAGTTCCAGTAGCGCATCGCCCTGCTTTACGGTGCCACTGGCTTTAGCCGCGACAGCGGCATAGTCATCGGTGTTGCAGACAATGAGCGGTGTGGTCACAGGATAGCCTTCGGCCTTGATGGCTTCCAGTTCAAAGCGGATCAACGGCTGACCTTTCTTCACCTTGTCACCCTCGTTGACGAGGTAGGTAAAGTGCTTTCCGCCCAGCTTGACCGTATCGATGCCAATGTGCATCAGCAGTTCCGCGCCGTCAACGGTGGTCATGCCCACGGCATGGTGGGTCTCAAAGGTGGAGGAGATCTCACCGTCAGCAGGTGCCACCAGTTCACCGTCGATGGGTTCAATGGCAATGCCGTCGCCCAGCGCACCGCTGGCAAAGGCTTCGTCCTTCACCTCGGCCAGCGGGACGACGGTGCCGTTCAGGCAGGCAGACAGCACGGTATCCTTTGCGGCTGCTGCCGGGGCTGCGGGAGCCGTTGCCGGGGCGGGTGCTGCGGTCGCCGCCGAGGTCTTGGGTGCATTTTCCAGATAATCTTCCAGCTTTGCCTTGATGACCGCCACCTTGGGACCGTACACCACCTGCACACCGTCGCCCTTGCAGATCACGCCGGAGGCACCGGAGGCCTTGAGCACATCCTGTTTGACCAGCGCAACGTCCTTGACGGTGCAGCGCAGGCGGGTGGCGCAGCAGTCCACGTCGGACAGGTTGTCGGCACCTCCCAGACCTTCTACGATCAGGGCGCTGACCGGATCATCCCCTGCGGGGGTGGTGCTGCCGGAAGCGGCGCTGCGGGCGTTCACGTCCGCACGAGTGTACAGCTTGACTTCCTCGGCATCGTCGCGGCCCGGGGTCTTGTAGTCAAACTTGGAGATCATAAAGCGGAAAATGATGTAGTACAGCACAAAGTACACCGCACCGACTACGACCACCCACATCCAGTGGGTCTTGTCGTTGCCCTGCATCACACCGAACAGCACCAGGTCGATGAGACCGCCGGAGAAGGTCATGCCCACGCCCACATTCAGGATGTGCATCAGCATGAAGGACAGACCGGCCAGCACGCAGTGCACCGCGTACATGGGCAGAGCCACAAAGATAAAGGTAAATTCCAGCGGCTCGGTGATGCCGGTGAGGAAAGCCGTCAAGGCGGCAGACAGCAGCAGGCCGCCTGCAACCTTTTTCTTTTCCGGCTTGGCGCACTGGTACATCGCCAGCGCCGCGCCGGGCAGACCGAACATCATAAAGGGGAACTTACCGGCCATGAAACGGGTAGCGCTGACCGAGAACACCGTGGTAGACTTGGAAGCCAGCTCAGCAAAGAAGATGTTCTGTGCGCCGGTCACGGTGACGCCATCGATGATGGCAGTGCCGCCCACAGCGGTCTGCCAGAACGGCATATAGAACACATGATGCAGTCCAAAGGGGATCAGCGCACGCTCCAGCAGGCCGTAAATAAAGGTGCCTGCGTAGCCGGAAGCCAGCACCAGTGCACCCAGCGCGGCAATACCGCTCTGCACCACCGGCCAGATATAGAACATGGCAATGCCGACCACCAGATACACGATGGAGCTGATGATGGGCACGAAGCGGGTGCCGCCGAAGAAGGCCAGCACCTGTGGCAGCTCGATCTTATAGAACTTGTTGTGCAGCGCCGCCACGCCCAGACCGACCACGATACCGCCGAACACACCCATTTGCAGGGTCGTGATGCCCAGCATGGTGGTGGTGGAGTTGGCAGGCATCGCTTCTACGCCGCCTGCCGCATTGATCATGGCCTGAATGGCTGTATTCATAATGATATAAGCCACTGCACCGGACAGTGCCGCGACCGCTTTTTCCTTGCGGGCCATGCCGATGGCTACGCCCATGGCGAACAGCAGCGCCAGATTGTTGAACACGGCGCTGCCGGTCTGGCTCATCACGTCCAGAATGGTGTAGATCAGGGTACCGGGGTGGATGACGCTGTTCAGGCCATAGGCCGCCAGCATGGTTTCGTTGGTGAACGAGCTGCCGATACCCAGCAGCAGGCCCGCTACAGGCAGCAGTGCAATGGGCAGCATAAAGCTGCGTCCCACGCGCTGCAGCACGCCAAAGATCTTGTCTTTCATCTTCAGTTCTCCTTTTCTCAAGTTCGTATCCAGCATATATATCCACACAGGAAAGACCTGTGGAGAATCAAAGGTGAAGCAAAAGAGCTTATTTTCCCATCCGAATCCGTTTCAGATGGATCGTAAGGAACACCAGTTCCTCGTCCGAAAGCTCCTTGTGCCAGGTGTTGCGGACATACTCCGCAATGCAGCAGGCGCATTTGTAGTGTTCGCTGCAATTGCGGGCGATCAGGGCGCGGAACACTTCGTCATGGGAATCGTTTTCCTGCTCCTGTTTTCCTTGAAATACGCGCTGCGCAAAAAAACGCAAATGCACTGTAAAGCGGCTGAAATCCAGTGCATCCCGGTCAAAATGGCAGTTGTAAAAGCATTCCACTACCTGCACGCAGCCATCAACAAAGCGGGTGACATCGTTCACCACGCTCATGGTGGTGTTGAGCTCTGCGTTGACGATGTGCAGCGCAATGAAACCGCCCTCGTCGTCCGAAAGGTCTGCATGGCAGCGCTGGCGGATGGCAGCAAGGCACTCCATGCCAAGGAGATATTCTTCCGGGTAGAATTCCCGGATGGGAGCCATCAGCGGGTTGGAAAAGCGAATCCCCTGTTCGCTGCGCTGAATGGCAAAGCTGATGTGGTCGGCCAGCGTGATGAGCAGGCTTTCGTTCAGCGGGTAGTTCACCCGACTGCGGATCATTGCCACCAGCTCATCGGTAAGCAGCAGATGCTCATAGGGGATCTGTTCCAGAAGTTCCACCAACTTTTGCTGCACGGCAGGGCTGGTCATGCGGTAGCTGTGCTCCACGGTTTCGGCCTCGATTTTATAGCCCGGCTTAGCGCCAAAGCCTAGCCCGCGCCCGGTGACGATCAGCTCACAGCCCGTGGGGTCCACCACGCGCAGGATGTTGTTGTTGATTGGTTTTTTGACGGTATATTGCATTGTTTCTCCTCCTCAGGTTGGAAAAGGCAATAAAAAAAGACCACTCTTGACACAGCAAACATACCGAAGGCTGAAACACGCTTTCGGCTTGTGCTATGCAGAGTTGGTCTAGCCCGCCAAACGGTAACAATCCAACGACGCTGCTCGCGTACAATTTTCTTTTTTGTAAGGCACAGACAAATTAAGTGCTTGAATCACAATTTATTCTATGCACGATTACAGTACCATATTCTTTGCTGTGTGTCAAGACAGAAACGGGTTTCTTTTTCGCTTTGTTGATTTTGCCCAAACTTAGGCGATATTTTGCAGCAGAGCAACAAGGAAGAGCCTTCCTTATTTTATTGTTCCGCGTGGAACATTTTTTTACTTTTCGGGTTCCGGCTCAAAATAGTCGGCGTATTCGCCGGTCAATTTGGAGCCCAGGCGGCGGATGCCGCCGTACAGGTGCCGCTCCACCAGCGGCTCAAAGGCAGCCAGGTCGCACCGCTCAATGGCGTTGAGCAGGTTGCGGTGGTCGGCGATCACCTCATCCAGTCCGCCGGTGGTCATGGTGTCCAGCATCCGGAAGCGGCTGTAGTCCGCGTGGGCGTTCTGCAGTGTGCTCCACAAATACATCTTATCCATAGCCGTAAACCAGGTCTCGTGCAGCAGGCGGTCGGCCTCGTACAGCTTGTTGTAGTCCGGGGCCTCGGCCCGTGCAAGGGCTTCGTAGGCATCCACCCGCACCCGGATCAGCGCCCGCTGCTCCGGGGTGCATTTGGGGGTGAAGTCCCGCAGGACCTTTGCCTCCACCGCCGTGCGCTCGTAGATCAGTTCATCCACGATGCGGCGGTTCAGGCGGGTGACGGTGGTGCCCTTGTAGGGCACGATGCGCACCAGACCGCTTTCTTTCAGGCGCTGCAGCACCATCCGGATCAGGGTGCGCGGGGCGCCGAAGCGGGCACACAGCGGGTTTTCACTCAGGGGGGAGCCGGGACGGATGGTCAGGTCGATGATCTCCCGCTCCAGCACTGCATAGATCTCAGCATCAGTTTTGTATTGTTCCATCGTTTTCACCAAGGCGCGGCATCATTCCGCGAACAGATTCCAGGGGGCAGTGTCCGGCAGCGGCAGCGTGAAGTTCATGATCCTGCCGGTGTCCGGGTGTACGAACTGCAGACCGCAGCTCTGCAGGGCAATGGCACCCTTCACACGGCTGCCGTATTTGCCGTCGCCCCACAGGGGATGCTTCCGGGAGGCAAACTGCACCCGGATCTGATGAGTGCGGCCGGTGTGCAGGGTGATCTCAGCAAGGCAGGCATCCTGCGTCTGCCGGACAACGCGGTATTCCAGCACGGCTTCCCGCACGCCCTTGCGCGGGCGGCTGACCGGGAACACCCGGCCTCTGCGGCTGTCCTTGAACAGCCAGTCCCGCAGGGTGCCCGCCGCAGGCAGGGCGTCGTTTGGCCCGCCGGAAAGCACCGCCCGGTACTGCTTGACAAAGCAGGGGGCCTCTGCCCTGCCCTCGGCCAGGCCGTCCTGCACTGCATAGGCTTCCTGGCTTTGGGTGATCTGTCGGCTCAAGGCCGCGGCGGCCGCCGGGGTGCGGGCAAAGACCATCAGGCCGGACACGCCGGTGTCCAGCCGGTGCACCACCCCCACAAAGGCATCCGGGGTGTCCCAGTGCTGCCGCAGGGCGGCCGGGACCCCTTCCTCGCTGGACAGCCCCGCAGGCTTGTCCAGCACCACAAGGGCATTGTCCTCGTACAGGATATTCACAGCTTGCCCTCGTTCAGCAGGGCTTTCAGTTTCAGGATGCCGGCAATGGTCTTGCCGTCCTTGATCTCGCCGCGCATGACCATCTCGTAGGCCTTTTCCAGAGGCACCCGGTCCGGGGTCAGGAACTCGTCCGCGTCCAGGTGCATGTGGGTCTCATGCAGACCGGTGGCCACCCAGGTGTAGATGATCTCGGTGTCGTAGCCCACGGTGGGGTAGAACTCACCCAGCGAGGTGTAGTGGTCGGCGGTCAGGCCGCACTCCTCTTCCAGCTCCCGCTTCGCAGCTTCAAAGGGGTCCTCCCCCTTTTCCAGCTTGCCGGCGGGCAGCTCCCACAGCTCCTGCTGCATGGCATAGCGGAACTGCCGCACCATGCAGATGGTGCCGTCGGCAAAATAAGGCAGGATGCAGGCCCCACCATGGTGATGCACCACTTCGCGGGTGGCGGTCCTGCCGTTTTCCAGCAGTGCAGTGTCCTTGGTCAGGGTGATGACCCGCCCTTCAAACAGCGTCTCGCTGGACAGTGTCTTTTCAAAATGGACCGGATTGCTCATTTTCTTCAACGCCCCTTTTTCCGGCACAGCGCCGGTTTTCTGCTTCCCAGTTTACGGCAAAATGCGGTTTGTTGTCAATGATGAGATTCGCCCCGGAGCGGGCATTCCAGCCGGAATTTTAAAATTTCTGTAAAAGAGAAGGCTGCCTGTTGCCCAAAAACCGGAAAATCCGCGCCATTGCTCACTTTAACACGCTAAAGACGTACAAAAGCGCTAAAAATTTTTTTTTATTTTTGGTGCGTTTGTCGGGCGGTTTGCGTTTACTTTGCGAGCGGAATTTGCTATTATAGTATACAAGCAATAGTGCCTTTATGGGGTTCTCCGGTCCCATGTGGGGCATATTGCCCCGCGCAAAAGGTACCAAATTCTGAATAATGGAGGAAGAAAAATGCCTAGAGCAAAGCAAACTATGGATGGCAATACCGCTGCCGCCCATGTAGCGTATGCCTACACGGACGTGGCTGCCATCTACCCCATTACCCCGTCTTCTCCGATGGCTGACTCTGTGGACCAGTGGTCCGCAGCCGGCCAGAAGAACATCTTCGGCAACCAGGTCAAGGTCGTCGAGATGGAGTCTGAGGCCGGCGCTGCCGGCGCTGTGCACGGCTCTCTGGGTGCAGGTGCTGTTACCACCACCTTCACCGCTTCTCAGGGCCTGCTGCTGATGATCCCCAACATGTACAAGATCGCTGCTGAGCAGCTGCCCTGCGTGTTCGATGTTTCTGCACGTACCGTTGCTACCCAGTCCCTGAACATCTTCGGTGATCACAGCGACGTTATGGCTTGCCGCCAGACCGGCTTTGCAATGCTGGTCGAGAGCAGCGTGCAGGAAGTTATGGATCTGTCCCCTGTCGCACATCTGTGCGCCATCGAGGGCAAGGTTCCCTTCCTGAACTTCTTCGATGGCTTCCGTACCTCTCACGAGTACCAGAAGATCGAGAAGTGGGACTACGCTGATCTGAAGGAAATGTGCAACATGGAGGCTGTCGAGGAGTTCCGCAAGAAGGCTCTGAACCCCGAGAACCCCAAGATGCGCGGCTCCCACGAGAACGGCGACGTGTTCTTCCAGCACCGCGAGGCCTGCAACAGCGTTTACAACGCTCTGCCGGCTGTTGTTGAGAAGTACATGGCTAAGATCAACGCAAAGCTGGGCACCAACTACGATCTGTTCAACTACTACGGCGCACCCGATGCTGACCGTGTGATCGTGGCTATGGGCTCCATCTGCGACGTTGCTGACGAGGTCATCGACTACCTGAACGCCAAGGGCGAGAAGGTCGGTATCATCAAGGTCCGCCTGTACCGTCCCTGGGTGTCCTCCGCTCTGCTGAAGGTCCTGCCCAAGACCGCCAAGAAGGTGGCTGTGCTGGACCGCACCAAGGAGCCCGGCTCTCTGGGCGAGCCCCTGTATCTGGATGTTGCCGCTACCCTGCGTGAGGCTGGCCTGAACGATATCGTTCTGACCGGCGGCCGCTACGGTCTGGGCAGCAAGGACACTCCCCCGTCCTCCATCTTCGCTCTGTACAAGGAGCTGGAGAAGGATCAGCCGAAGGAGCGTTTCACTCTGGGTATCACCGATGACGTCACCTTCCTGTCCCTGCCCGAGGTCAAGCCCGCTCCCATCACCGCAGCTGCTGGCACCAAGGAGTGCAAGTTCTGGGGTCTGGGCGGCGACGGCACCGTCGGCGCAAACAAGAACTCCGTCAAGATCATCGGCGACCATACCGACAAGTATGTTCAGGCATACTTCCAGTATGACTCCAAGAAGACCGGCGGCGTGACCATCAGCCACCTGCGTTTCGGCGACAAGCCCATCCGCAGCCCCTACTACATCAACCAGGCTGACTTCGTGGCCTGCCACAACCCCGCTTACATCCACATGGGCATGAAGATGGTCCAGGATGTCAAGCCCGGCGGCGTGTTCATGATCAACTGCCAGTGGTCCGATGAGGAGCTGGGCCAGCACCTGAACGCCGAGGCAAAGAAGTATATCGCTGACAACAACATCCAGCTGTATACCATCAATGCTATCGATAAGGCTATCGAGATCGGCATGGGCAAGCGCACCAACACCATCCTGCAGTCTGCATTCTTCAAGCTGGCTGACGTCATGCCTATCGATGACGCCATCAACTTCATGAAGCAGGCCGCTCAGAAGAGCTACGGCAAGAAGGGCCAGGACGTCGTTGAGATGAACTGGAAGGCCATTGACGCAGGCGTTGACGCCATCCACAAGGTGGACGTGCCCGCATCCTGGTCCAACCCCGAAGCTGATCCCGCACCCAAGGCTCTCACCGGCCGTCCGGAGCTGGTCAAGCAGATCCGTGAGGTCATGGAGCCCATTGCCCGTATGGACGGCGACAGCCTGCCTGTTTCCTCCTTCGTGGCAAATGCAAACGGCGAGTGGGAGCAGGGCGCTTCTGCATACGAGAAGCGCGGCACCGCTGTCAACGTCCCCGAGTGGGATGCTGCAAAGTGCGTTGGCTGTAACCAGTGCGCATTCGTGTGCTCTCATGCTACCATCCGTCCCTTCCAGCTGACCGCCGACGAGCTGGCAGCTGCTCCTGCTCAGACCAAGAGCCGCGACAACAAGCCTGCAAACGAGTACAAGTTTGTGATGGCTGTGTCTCCTCTGGACTGCATGGGCTGCGGCGAGTGCGTCACCGTCTGCCCCACCAAGGCCATCACCATGGTCCCGCAGGACAGCCAGGCAGATCAGCAGGCAGTGTTCGACTACTGCGTTGCCAACATCTCCAAGAAGCCTTCCAAGTTTGCTGACGATACCGTCATCGGTTCTCAGTTCAACCAGCCGCTGCTGGAGTTCTCCGGCTCCTGCGCAGGCTGTGCCGAGACTTCTTACGCTCGCCTGATCACTCAGCTGTTCGGCGAGAAGATGTACATCTCCAACGCTACCGGCTGCTCCTCCATCTGGGGCGGCACCGCATCCATCTCTCCGTACACCGTCAACAAGGACAGCGGCCATGGTCCTGCATGGTGCAACTCCCTGTTCGAGGATAACGC
>ENA-UEQK01000882-UEQK01000882.1-human-gut-metagenome-genome-assembly--contig:-NODE-882-length-20335-cov-8.249630_pt1 | contig 20335 bp, 15 predicted proteins | sample MGYA00242939_ERZ507942 | MGnify/ENA primary metagenome ERZ507942 (study PRJEB26167, sample SAMN06115485) | human gut metagenome | host: Homo sapiens | place: China:Chongqing | collected 2015-03-30... | reverse complement strand
ATTGGAAAACACTGAAAACCGACTGTCTCGCCTGTCAGCGCTGTCCGCTGCACACCACCCGGCACAACGTGGTGTTCGGGCAGGGTGTGGAGAATGCCGAGGTGCTCTTCGTGGGCGAAGGCCCCGGCCAGAGCGAGGACGAGCAGGGCCTGCCCTTCGTGGGACGCAGCGGCCAGCTGCTGGACAAATACCTCTTCGCCATCGACCTCGACCGTGCCTCCAACTGCTATATCGCCAACATCGTCAAGTGCCGCCCGCCCCAGAACCGCGACCCCCTGCCCGCCGAGAGCGAGGCCTGTATGCCCTGGCTGCGGGAGCAGTTCCGTCTGCTGCGGCCTAAAATCGTCGTCTGCCTGGGCCGCATCGCCGCCCAGCGGATGATACGCGCCGACTTTTCGGTGACGAAGGAACACGGCACTTTTATTGAGAAGAACGGCATCCTCTTCATGGGGACGTTCCACCCCGCCGCCCTGCTCCGTCAGCCCCAGAACAAGCCGGAGGCTTTCGGTGACTTCGTGGCCCTGCGGGATAAAATACACGAGGTGTGCGAGCATACGTATTGATGGGAGCTAAGCCTCTCCCCTTGGGGGAGCCTTTGCCATCACACCCCTCACTTTTGCCTTCACTTTTGCATACCCTAAAACAAAAGTGAGGTGTTTGAGTATGAATGCTGTACGCAGCGATTCTGTTGATTTCTTCCTGGGGACCACCACCCCCGCCGGGTTCAAGGGCTATTTTGAGCCGCTTCGGCGGGAACCGGGGATGCAGATGTATCTCATCAAAAGCGGACCGGGCTGCGGCAAATCGACGCTGATGAAGCGGCTGGCCATCAAGGCCGAGCAGAAGGGGGAGCCTATCCAGCGCATCCACTGCGCCAGCGACCCCGACAGTCTGGACGGCGTCATCTTTCTCGACAAGCGCGCCGCCATCGTGGACGCCACCGCACCCCATGTCATGGAGCCGGACGCCCCGGGCGCAGAGGAGCAGGTGGTGAGCCTGTACCACACACTGGACGCCGACGCCCTCCACGCCCACGCCGACGAGGTGAAGCGGCTCTTCGCCCAGAACACTGCTCTGCGCAGCCGGGCCGCGCGGTATATCGCGTCCGCCGGGAGCCTGCTGCTGGACAGCCGCCGGGCTGAGGCGTGCAGTGCCAACTTCGAGAAAGTCCGCCGCTACGTCAAGCGGCTCTGCGCCCGGACTCTCCCCCGCCTGCCCGAGGGGGCCTCGGCCAGCGAAGAGCTGCGGCTGCTGTCAGCCATCACGCCGAAAGGGCCGGTCTTCTACCGCGGCACCGTACAGGCACTGGCCGACCGGTATGTGGTCTTCCATGACGACTACGGCGCTGTCTCCCGCCTGCTTCTCGAGCTCATCCGGGCCGAGGCGCTGGCCCGGGGCTACCACATCATCACCTGCCCCTGCGCCATGCACCCCGACGACAAGATAGACCATCTCTTCATCCCGGCCCTCCGGCTGGCTTTCCTCACCGACAACCGGTGGCACCCAGTGCAGCTGCCCGGCGTGCAGGCCGTCCGGTGTACCCGTTTCGTGGACCGGGAAAATCTGGCGGGCTACCGCGCCCGTCTCCGCTTCAACGAGCGGGCAGCAGCAGAGCTTTTGGAACAGGCCGCCGACCTGATGGCACAGGCCAAAGCCTGCCACGACGAGCTGGAGACTTACTACCGCGCCGCCGTGGACTTCGGCAAGGTGGACGAAGCTGCCGCCCAGTGCGCCGGGATGCTGGGGTTAGCGTAAGATTGGTGTGCGGATTGGGACTCTCGGCCAGGCTATCCTTCGTCCAACCTCTCAGTCTCGCATTCGCAGACAAGGCCGGGTTGCGGCACCCAGCATCCGCAGCGCTTCGCTTGCGTCTTGCTGGCCGCTGCCCCAACAGCTCCTCCCTGTTTCCGCCGCTGGCGGCGGTCGTCGTTGTTGCCCCTAGTAGGGGAGCCTCTGGCGAAACTGTCCACTTTGCGGGGAATGCCAAAGCCTCTCCTACCAGGAGAGGTGGCACGGCGTCAGCCGTGACGGAGAGGTTGTACAAAGACGAGCCTGCCAATTATAAATATAAAAAGTCAAAAAAAGGAAGTGACCCGCTATGCCTGCTTTTCGCCTGCCTGTCCGCCAGCTGGTGGAATTTTTGCTCCGCACCGGCAGCATCGACAGCCGCTTTACCGGCTTCGACCGCGCCAACGAGGGCGCACGCATCCACCGCAAGCTCCAAAAGGCCGCAGGCGAAGGCTACGCCGCCGAAGTCTTTCTCTCCGGCGAACGGGAGGCGGCGGGCATCCCCTTCACCATCGAAGGCCGGGCCGACGGCATCTTCACCGACGAGGCGGGCGTGACGGTCATCGACGAGATAAAGACCACAGCTGTCCCCGCCGACGACATCGCCGAGGACATGAACCCCTGCCACTGGGCGCAGGGAATGGTCTACGGGGCGCTGTATGGCCGTCAGCAGGGGCTGGAAAAGCTGGACGTCCGGCTCACCTACTACCAAATCGACACCGACGACATCCTCCGCTTCGTGCGGCATTTCACCCTTGAAGAGCTGGAAGCGTTTTTGCAAGATCTGCTCGAGCGGTACGCCCCCTGGGCGCAGCGTCAGCTGGCGTGGAAGGAGCAGCGGGGCGTGAGCCTTTCGGCGCTGGATTTCCCCTTTCCGGCCTACCGGCCTGGGCAGAGGGCGCTGGCAGGCGAAGTCTACCGTGCCTGCACTGCCGCGCCGTCTAAAAGCGGCGTCCGGCTCTTCTGTCAGGCCCCCACCGGCATCGGCAAGACTATGAGCGTCCTCTTCCCTGCTCTGCGGGCCATCGGCACCGGCTGCGGCGAGAAGCTGTTCTACCTGACGGCCCGCAACACGACTCAGTCCGCCGCCGAGGATGCCATTGCGCGGCTGCGGGCGTCTGATCCCAAGCTGGCTCTGCGCAGCGTGACCCTGACAGCCAAGGAGAAGGTCTGCCTCCACCCGGATGCCGAGGGCCATCCCGCCTGCCTGCCGGAGCTCTGCCCCTACGCAAACGGCTACTACGACCGGGTGAACACGGCCCTGAAAGCCCTTCTGGACGACGGCACCGGCCGCTTCGACCGGGCCGCGCTGGCCGACGCCGCAAAGCAGTTCACGGTCTGCCCCTTCGAGCTGGGGCTGGATCTGAGCGAGTGGTGCGACGTCATCATCGGCGACTATAACTACCTCTTCGACCCCGTGGTGCATCTGCGGCGGTTCTTCGACAGCGCGGGCGACTGGCTCTTCCTCGTGGATGAGGCCCACAATCTGCCCGAGCGGGCGCGGGCCATGTACTCGGCACGCTTCTGCAAGAGCAGCCTCACCGAGGCAAAACGCGCACTCGGGCGGGGCAAAAGCACCCTTAAGACAGCTCTGAGCAAGGCCGACAAAGCCTTTTTAGCGGGACGGAAAGCGGTCTCGACCCTCGCGCCCCGCCGGGGCAGCACCGCCGCCGAAGAGGACGACAGCGGCCAGACCTCCCTGCTGGGATCTGCGGAGACGCCCGCCATCGAGCTGCCCGCCGCCGACTACGCTCAGGACGGCACGGTGTTCTGCAAGGAGCTTCCCTCCGCCCTGCTGGCCCCGCTGCGGGCGCTGACGGCTCCCTTGCAGGACTGGCTGGAAGACGATCCCGACGCCGAAGCCCACGCGGCCCTGCTGGATCTCTACTTTGAGGTGCAGGACATCCTGCGGGCGTCGGAACGGTACGACGAGCATTTTGCCGCCCAGCTCACCGCCCGGGGCAGTGACCTTGAATTGCAGCTGCTCTGCCTCGACCCGTCCCCCTTCGTGGACGCAAGCCTTTCGGCAGGGCGGGCGGCGGCGCTGTTCAGCGCGACGCTGACGCCGCCGGGCTACTACCGCACCGTCCTCGGCTGTCCCGAGGCCCGGGCCGTGGCGCTGGAAAGCCCCTTCCCGGCAGAAAACCTCGGGCTCTACTGTCTGCCCTCCATCTCCACCCGCTACCGCCAGCGGGACGCCAGCATCCGGCCCATCTCGGACGCCCTCGCGGCGCTGGCGTCCAGCCGGGTGGGCAACTATCTGGCCTTCTTCCCCAGCTATGCCTATCTGCGGCAGGTGTGGGAGGACTTCACCGCCCGCTACCCGGACATCGGCACACTGGTACAGGAGAGCGGTCTGGACGACGCCGGGCGGGCGGCGTTCCTCGAGCGGTTTTCGCCCTGCCCGGAGAAGACGCTTCTCGGCTTCGGAGTCATGGGCGGCATCTTCGGCGAGGGCGTGGACCTGGCGGGCGACCGGCTCATCGGCTGCGCCATCGTGGGCGTGGGCCTGCCGCAGGTGAGTCCCCGTCAGGAGATGCTGCGCCGCTACTACGACGCCCAGAACGGGGCGGGCTTCGATTACGCCTACCGCTGGCCCGGAATGAACAAAGTCCTGCAGGCCGCCGGGCGGGTCATCCGGACGCAGGAAGATAAGGGCGTGGTGCTGCTCCTCGATGACCGCTTTGCCCAGAGCGAGTACGCCCGGCTCTTCCCGAAGCATTGGAGGCATCTGGAGTATCTGATGGATACGAAGGAGCTGAAGAAAAAGCTGGAAGATTTCTGGAAAGGCTGAACCTCTCCGTCACGGCTGACGCCGTGCCACTGCCCGGGTTGCGGCTCCCAGCGTCTGCTTCGCTGTCGCTCGCATCCTGCTGGCCGCGGCCCCAACAGCTCCTCCCTGTTTCCGCCGCTGGCGGCGGTCGTCGCCGTTGCTCCTATCGAGGGGAGCTGTCTGCGAAGCAGACTGAGAGGTTTTTCCCACACAAAAAAGAGGCAGACTCGCATCTGCCTCTTTTTCCATGCATTTATCGCCTTGCTCTCGCCGTCTTTTTCCGCATGATGTCCCACGAGGGCATCTGGCTGCGCAGGGTATCCCACGCCGTCATCCGGACGCTCGTCCGGGCGCGCAGACCTTCGAAAGCCTCATCGAGGTACTGCATCTCAGCCACAGCATGCATCGCGTGGTCGGAGACGCAGAGACGGCCCAGCGGGGTCTTACAGAGCGCCAGGACCATGGCGTCCATCTTCCGGCGGCCGGGCGTACCGGCACGGTAGCAGTCGGTGTTCTCCTTGTCGTCCACGGGGATGTGGGCGGCTTTCAGCATCTCGCAGGCCTCCCACGCGGCGTCGAGGACCAGGTCACGCTGCTCCTTCGTCGCCTTGGAGAGATCGCCGCTGCAGGCGTAGCAGAGATAGCAGGCCGGCAGGATGAGGGCGAGGTGGCACTTGAGCCATCCGTCCATGTCGCTGACGAAGGTCAGCTTGTACTTTGCGCCCTCGAAAGCCGTCTTGACCCGGTAGCGGAAGACGCCCGAAAGGGGCGCAGTAGCCCCGCCGATGGTCATACCCACGCCGACGTGGGCGCTGACGACCTTATCGACATCCCGGTGGCCGCCGCTGCTCTGGAAGCCGAAGGCGATCTTATCCGCCGGGCGCTGCATAGCCTGCATGACCTCCACAGCGTGGGGGTCGTTGCCCACGAAGACGAAGTATTCGCTCCTGTTCTGCTTGAGGATGGGCAGCACGTCGGGCAGCTGCCCGGCCTGCATCGTCACGAAAACGAGGTCGTAGCAGTCGTCCGGGGCCAGCGTGTCGATGGTGGCCACCCGATCCACCGTGGTGCGGCACTGCGCCCAGTGGCGGATGACGAGGCCCCTTTGGTCGAGCCTCTCCTTCCACTCGCCCCGCGCCAGCATGGTGACGACATTCTTTTTGTTCTGCAGCAGACGGTGGGCCAGCTCGCAGCCCTGCACGCCTGCACCATAGACCAGTATCCTCATCTCTGCCTGCCTCCTTATATAGGCCCCACCCCGGGGCCGGAAGTCATCAGTGCTTCAAAAACGAGAAGAAGCCCTTCTTCTCATACGGCTTTTCCTCTGCGCCGGTCACGGTATAGCCCGTGTCGGCAATGGCAGCCTTCAGGGCCTCGATGTCCAGCGGCTGGGCCGAGACGATGACCGTCTCTCCCTTGGTGTGAGAGGAAGTCACCTTCTCCACCTGCGCAGTCTTGCGCACCACCTCGTTGACGTGGCTCTCGCACATGCCGCACATCATGCCGTCTACTTTCAGCGTCGTCTGAACCATTGGTCAGTACCTCCTAAGGATCGTCATCCACTGGGCAGACTGCACAAGCCGCCCGTGTGGTTTTCGTCATTTTGTTAGTTTTACCTAACTTTTTATGGGAAACAAAAGGCCGTCGGCCCCGCGCACCCCTCCGCGCCCGAGACAAAAGACCCTGTTTCTCTGTTTCCGTCTTCATCATACCACACCGGTATGGTAATTGCAAGTGCCGGTTTCTCACAGTACACGGGTGTGGTATATTTCTATCACATCTACGTCTTTCCGGCAGAAGACGCCGTTTTCCAAAATCATATAGCTGTGGGGACTGTTTTCCTTCGGGATGTTCAGGGAGCCGGGGTTGAGGCAGACGTTCCCAGAGGTCGGAAACTCTTTTCATCTCTTTTTATTTTATCCTATCCCCTTGTCAGCGCAGGTGTAAAATGATAAAATTTTCCTGTCCGAAAATCTCATTTTGTTAGGAAGGAAAAAACATTATGGAACAAAACCATGACATGGATGAGATCGACCTCCTCGAGTTGGCGCGGCTTCTCTGGAGCCACGCATTGCAGATCGCTGCGGCCGGCATTGCGGCAGCGGTCATCTGCCTGCTGGTCTGTACCTTCGTATTGACGCCCCGCTATCAGGCCTCCGTCAATCTGATCGTCAATTCCCGGCAGGACGGCAATGCTTCCATTACCAGTGACAACATCAACTCGGCCCGGAATCTCATCGACACTTATGCAGTCATCATCAAGAGCAACATTGTCCTGAACGACGTCATCGAGCAGCTGGGTCTGGATATGACCTACCGTCAGCTGCTGGCCTGCATCTCTGTGGACGGCGTGGGCTCGACCCAGATCATGTCCATCACGGTCACCAACGAGGACCCTGCCCTGGCCGGAAAGATCGTGCAGGCCATCGCCGAGACTGCCCCCGATGTCATCGTGGACAAGGTGGAGGCCGGCTCCTGCAAGGTCGTGAGCGACGTGGAGATCACGAGCAACCCCGTCTTCCCTCAGACGAAGAAGTACGTCCTGATCGCTGCTCTCGGCGGCATTGTGGCGGCCTGCGGCATTCTGGTCCTCGACCACCTGCTCCATGACTACATCGTCGATAGCGAGGACATCCAGAAAAAGCTGGAGCTTCCTGTACTCGGCCTTATCCCGGAGGTGTAATACCATGTGGAATCCGTTCAACCGAAACACCATCTCCAACGCTTCGGCAAGCAAGCGTTCGCTTCAGCTCATCACCCAGAAGGGTATGCCGTTTGCCTACGTTGAAGCTTACAAAGCTCTGCGCACCAACCTGAACTTTCTGTCCGGTTCCGGCGATGTCCACGCTTTCGTCGTCACCAGCACGGTCCCGGAAGAGGCAAAGTCCAATGTGTCGGTCAATCTGGCGCTAGCTCTGACGGAAAGCGGCAAAAAGGTCGTCCTCGTGGACTGCGACCTCCGCAAGCCTGTCCTTCACCGCTATCTGAAGGCCGGACACAATCTGAAAGGTGTCTCCAACGTCCTGTCCCGTCAAGTGGCGCTCTCCGACGCCCTCGTTGAGCCGAAGGGCATCCCCAACCTGACGTTCCTGCCGGCCGGCACCACCCCTCCCAACCCTTCTGAGCTGCTCAGCCAGCCCCAGATGCAGGAGATGGTGGACACGCTGCGCGGGAGCTATGACTTCGTCATCCTCGATGCGCCTCCCATCTCGATGGTCACGGATGCCGCCGTCATCGGCCGCATCGTGGACGGCGCTCTCTTCGTCGTCCGCTCCAAGTATGCGTCCACCGACGCCGTCAAGACAGCCCTCGAGAAGCTCCAGGATGCCGGCGTAAAAGTCCTTGGCGCCGTTCTTACCCGTTATGATGCCAAAAAATCGCTCAAGCGCTCGGATTATGGGTACGGATATTACTACTATAACAGTAATTATTCCTATGGTACTCCCCCGGATGGCATTTCAGAGTCAGCAGCCGAAAAGAGCTGCCTGACGTCAAAAAATCGGTATAACGGCAAAGAAAAGCATTCCGTACATACGGAGGATGAAACATGACAGACCTTCATTGCCATATTCTTCCTAACATTGACGATGGTGCCAAAGATGTTTCGATTTCCCTTCGTCTGCTGGAAAAAGAGTATGCAGACGGTGTGCGGAACATTGCTTTTACGAGCCACTTCAACAGTGAGCAGACGACTCCCGATGCATTCCTGCAAAAGCGTGCGGCCGCCTATGAGACACTGACAGCCGCGCTTCCGACCGGACCGGAAGCCATGCAGTTCCGCTTCAAGCTGGGCTGTGAAGTCTACTTCTCCCCCAAACTCTGTGAGCTGGATGCCAAGGCGCTCTGCATCGGCGATACCTCTTATATGCTGGTGGAGTTTCCCACTACCCACAAGCCCCATTTCATCCGGCAGACCTTCGCCCTCCTGCAGGAGCAGGGCGTTCTGCCCCTCATCGCCCACATCGAGCGATACCCCTACGTCCTCGAAGACCCCACCCTGCTCTACAACTGGGTGGCCGCCGGAGCCTATGTCCAAATCAACGCGGGCGCACTGCTGGATTCTCCAAAACTGCGCCGGACGCTCTGCAAGTTCATCTCGTGGCAGCTTGTCCACGTCATCTCGACGGACACCCACTCCCTGGACAAACGCCCGCCCCGGATGGCAGAAGCCGCTGCTGTTCTGGAAAAGGAGCTGGGCAGAGAGACTGCCTCAAAGCTTTTGCAGAACGGCGACGCACTTTTCGACGATGAGGAGCTGGATGTTTTCACTCCCCACCGGCCCAAAAAGTTCCTGAATCTCTGGATGTGACAGGCCTGTGAGTCCTCTATCCAGCTGAGCTTCCTCTCTATGCTGGTTTTTGTGAAAAGTCATACTTTTCCCTTGACAATCCACCCGTTTCGTGGTATCCTATCGCAGGCCGGTCAGGAAGGCTCTTCCCGTACTGCCCTTTCCGGCCCGCATCCCGGTGCTGTCCGGCGGTGTCCCGTAACACCGCTTTTGCGATGCACCGTATTTCTCAGCACTTCAATAAAACCCGTGTGGATTTTTACAGCATAGATGTTTGCTACTTTTCGCCACACAATGGCCCGCTTCAAGCCGCCGTTGTGTGGCTTTTCTTGTGCGGAAATTTCAGGAAAGGAAGCTTTTGCCCCCATGAACGATACTTTTATGAAGACGAAGCCGGTGTTCCCGCTGCTGGTGTCGATGGCTCTGCCCAACGTCATCTCCATGCTGGTGAACTCGCTGTACAACATCGTGGACAGCCTCTTTGTGGCCCAGATCAACGAGCAGGCCATGACGGCCCTCTCCCTCGTGTTCCCCATCCAGAACTTCGTGAACGCCGTTGCCATCGGCTTCGGCATAGGCATCAACGCCCTTGTCGCCCTCTACCGGGGCGCAGGCGACTACGACAGAGCGGACGCCGCCGCCACCCACGGCATGGCCCTCTCGGTGCTCCACGGCATCCTCTGTACGCTGGCAGCTACCGCCATCATGCCCGGCTTCCTGGCCCGGTTCACCTCCGACGGCACCATCGTCTCTATGGGCGTGACCTACTCCACCATCGTCTTCCTGTTCGCTACCGTGAACATGGCCAGCCTCGCCTTTGAGAAGCTCTTCCAGGCCGTGGGCCGGATGAAGCTCACGATGATCGCCCTCATCTCGGGCTGTGTCTGCAACATCCTGCTGGACCCCGTCCTCATCTTCGGCCTCGGCCCGGTGCCTGCCATGGGCATTGCAGGCGCGGCGCTGGCTACCGGCATCGGACAGGCCACCTCTCTCGTCATCTACCTCGTGGTCTACAGCACCACCGAGTCGCCCGTCCATCTGCGCCGGAAGGCCCTGCGGCCTGACCTCTCTCTCGAAGGCCGTCTCTACGCCATCGGTGTGCCTGCCATCCTGAATCTGGCCCTGCCCTCCCTGCTGGTCACCTTCCTCAACGGCCTGCTGGCGGCCTTCTCCGAGAGCTATGTGGTGGTGCTGGGTATCTACTATAAGCTCCAGACTTTCCTCTATCTGCCCGCCAACGGCATCGTGCAGGGAATGCGCCCCCTCATCGGCTACAACTACGGTGCAAAAGAGCACGCCCGCGTGGCAAAGCTCTACCAGCTCACCCTGGGCATGAGCGCCATCATCATGGCGGCAGGCACCGTCATCTGTATGGCCGTTTCTGCGCCCCTCATCGGCCTGTTCTCTTCCAACCCCGATACCATTGCCATCGGCCAGACCGCCCTGCGCATCATCTGCCTCGGCTTTGTGGTGTCGGCGGTGTCCACCACCTCTTCCGGCGCGCTGGAAGGTCTGGGCAAGGGTGCGGCCTCGCTGGTCATCTCCCTCTGCCGGTACGTCATCTTCATCATGCCGCTGGCGTGGCTGCTCTGCCGCCAGCTCGGCCCCACCGGCGTCTGGCACGCCTTCTGGGTCACGGAAGTGCTGTCGGCTGTCATCGCCTTTGCGGTGTATCGGAAGAGCGTGATTAAGAAGTAAGAGAAAGCCCGATGCATCGCATCGGGCTTTCTCTGTTATCGATCTTCCGGCACCAGCGCACACACCAGCCGCACCATCCACGGCAAAAAAGGCAGCCAGAGCAGGGCGCAGCAGACGTTGAAGGCGGTGTGGGCGTTGGCGATCTGCCGGGAAATGACTTCCAGCTCCGGGCCTTTGGGGGAGATAAACTCCACCAGCCGGACGAACCAGGGCAGCAGCACCGCCGCCAGCAGACTCCCGCTGAGGTTGAAGCAGCTGTGGGCCAGTGCGGCGCGGGCGGCGTCCTTCCCCTGCCCGATGCAGGCCAGCAGGGCCGTGACCGTCGTGCCGATGTTGTCGCCCAGAAGGACAGGCACCGCCCCGGCAAGGCCCAGCACGCTGTGGATGCCGTCCGGCCCGGCCTGCCGGGCCACGTTCTGCAGCAGCGCGATGGTGGCCGAACTGCTCTGCACCACCATGGTCATGGAGAGGCCCAGCAGGATGCCCAGAAGCGGCGACTCCTTCACCCGGGTCATCCAGTCGAGAAAGACCGCCTGCCCGGCCAGCGGCTGCAAAGCCCGGCCCAGGATGTCGATGCCCTCGAAAAGCAGCCCGAAGGAGAACACGGCCTCTCCCACGGCCCGCCAGCGGGGCCTGCAGGCCGCGAAGTCGAGGAGGAAGCCCAGAAACAGCACCGGGTACACCAGCGTTTGGACATCGAAGGCGATGAGCTGTGCCGTCATGGTGGTGCCGATGTTGATGCCGTAGATGACGGCCACCGCCCGGGGCAGTTCCAGCAGCCCGGCGCTGACGAAGCCGATGACCATCACCGTCGCCGCCGAGCTGCTTTGGAGCACTGCCGTCACGGCCAGCCCGGTGAGGACACCCAGCAGCGGCGTGGCCGTCAGCCGGGCCAGCAGCCGCTTCATGGCGTCGCCCGCCGCCCGCTGCAAGGCGCGGCTCATCCTGTCCATCCCGTAGAGGAACATCGCCAGCCCGCCGAACAGCGCAAAGAGCATCTGCATCCCCTGCTCCATCCGCACACCCCCTTGTCCGTCAGTGTATGAGGGGTGGACGGGCGGTATGACGGGAAGGCTTCTTCTCTGTACAACCTCTCAGTCTGCTTCGCAGACAAGGCCGGGTTGCGGCAGCGCGTTAGCGCTGACGGAGAGGTTGGACTACGGAGAACTTGCTCTGAGACCCGCGCGTTATCTGAGGAAGTTGCATTTTTCACGCGCAGCATCGTTCAAAAAGCCACTTACGCAAGGTGATGAAGTGACCCCTGCTGCGTAAGTGAGTCACTTACGCAGATACCCTCACTTACGCAAGTTGCGTAAGTGGTATTTTATAATTATAGTACGTTGTTTTTTATTCATTTCATCACATGTTCTACCTCAGTAGAGCGTGTTACTTCATCAGCCCCATCGTCCATGCCCGGACCAGCAGGCCCAGCAGGACGACGGCCAGCAGCACCACGGTGAGAGCGCGGCTCTGGGTGCGCTGACGCTTCTTGCGGCGGGCCGTGGTCTGCATATTCTGGCGGCTGTGGCTGTTCCGGCCAGAGGTATTCCGGCTGCGGCTGGATGTTCCCCGGCCCGAAGCGGCACGATTCCCGCCGCTCTGGCGCTTGCGGGATGTGCTGCCGCTTTTCTGGGACTTCTGACGGCGGGGCGCTTCGTCCTCAGCCTTCTTCTGAGGCTCGATGGTCTCCGACGCGCCGCAGCGGGACAGAAAGTCCTCCGCCATCCGGTAATACTTCTCGAGGTCGCCGGTGGTCAGGGCCGTTCCCTCATAGCCCGCTTCCAGCTCCTCCACGGCCTCGTTAAATCGGATCGCCGCCTGTGCGGCTGCGGTCCTGTCGGAGGCGTGGGCGGCCTCGTTGCGGGCCATCCGCACCGCGTTGCAGGCGCGGCGGGCCGCTGCCGGGTGGGGCGTATTGCCCAGCAGGTCCAGAGGCCGGGCGGCGTCCTTTTCCGGGTCCAGCAGGATGCGCATACAGAGGGTGGTATCCAGCTGCTGCCAGCCGGTGCGGCCATTCAGCTCCGGCAGGCGCTCGTAGTAGTCGGGGCTCTCCTTCTGGCGCTGGGCCAGATGCTTCATCAGGGCGTCCACACTGTGGGCGCCGGGCTTTTCCTCCCAGTGCCAGCGCAGCAGCTTCCGGCTGATGTCGTCGCAGGCCGCTTTTATCTCGAACGCGGCCTGCAAAGCTTCGTCAGGCATAATCATCTCTCCTTGTTAAACCTCTCCGTCACGCCTACGGCGTGCCACCTCCCCTATCGAGGGGAGGCCTTGGCATTCCGTAAAGCTTTCCCTCTTCGCCAGAGGCTCCCCTCGGTAGGGGAGCTGTCTGCGAAGCAGACTGAGAGGTTATTCCTTAAATTAAAAGCGGAGGAAGCCTCTGCCTCCTCCGCCGTACATCCTATTTTACATCATGAACTGAGAATACACGAAGCCGCACAGGGCGATGCCCGCACACACGATGGCGGTGATGGGCGGCACCCAGCGGATGAGCGTCTCAGCGATGCTGTCCCGGGGGTCTTCCTCTTCGCAGTCGTCCTCCTCGTCCAGCGGCTTTGCCTGTAGGCGGGACGGCGCGGCGGCGGGAGTCGAGGGTACCACACGGGTGCCGTACTTCTCCATCTCTTCGTCCGGCGCAAAGGACTTGGCCGGGCGCATCGGCTCCGGCTGGCGGGGCAGGACGCGGGTCGCCTCCTGCTCCGGGGCGCGGGACACCACGCGGGTCGCGTCCATCTCAGCGGCAGGCGCATAGCCGGGCGCAGGCTCCGCCGCCCGGGGCGGGATGATACGGGTGGCTTCCTCCTGCGCTGCACCCACGATACGGGTGGGCTCCTCAGCAGGCGCAGCCGGGCGTACCGGCTGGGCCGCAGGCTGCGGCTCCGTCTCCGGCTGGCGCACCGGGGCTTCCGGCTGCAGCAGGGTATTCAGCGCGTTCTGCAAAAGGATGCGGTCACTGCCGCACTCGGAGCAGTAGACGGTGTCCTCTTCCTTCGGGTGGAAGGCACCGCAGGCGCAGTACCAGCCGTTCTCGAAGACCTGGGGCATGAACTTCATGCCGGTGCGGTTCATCCGGGCTTCGAGGGCCTTCTGCATCTCGACGCTCAGGCGGCGGGGGGCCGGCAGGCGCACCCGCTTGATGCTCTCGAGGTGGACGACCTTCCTGCCGCTGTAGACATTGCGCAGGGTAACGTCCACGCTGGTGATGGCCTTCTGGGTGACGAAGACGGCATCGTCCATGCCGAAGCTCTCGCCGGGCTTTGCGGTAAGGTCACGGTACTCGAACTCGTCCTCACAGAGGATGACGCCGTCCACGCCCTTGCACTTGAAGTGGATCTCCAGTGCCGTCAGGGTCACGCGGGAAATGTTCTTAAAGGTCAGACAGACCGCGTGTTCGCCGCTGACTTCGCCCTTGAGCAGCTCCACGCAGACGAACTGCACCGGGCTGCCCGGGGTGTAATAGTTGGCCCGTGTCCGCGCGACCGGTTCAAAATTTTCCTCCACAACACTCTCCCCTTTCTCTTGGTTTACTGGTTGGCTTCGCCTTCATCCGGCATTTCGGGGGCCGGGGCTTCCTGCGGGGCAGCATCCACTGCCTCAGCAGGTTCGGCAGGCTCCGCAGCCTCTGCGGTCTCGGCCTGTTCCACAGGCTGGACAGCGGGCTGATCCTCGGCGGGCTTTGCGTCGGGGTCCTCACGCTGGGGCAGGGTCTCGCCTGCCATCACGGCGTTGAACTCCTTCTCGTTCAGCTTCTCGCGCTCCATCAGGGCCTGTGCCAGCGCATGGAGCTGGTCGATATGCTCCGTCAGGGTGCGGCGGCAGGTCTCGTAGGCCTCGTCGATGATGTCCCGCATCTCGCTGTCGATCTCAGCAGCGGTGGTCTCGCTGTAGCCCTTGCCCTGACCGAGGTCGCGGCCCAGGAAGGTCTCCTCCTGAGAGGTACCGTAGACCACAGGGCCAAGGCGCTCGGAGAAGCCGTACTTGGTGATCATCTGGCGGGCGATGTTCGTCGCCTGCTGCAGGTCGTTGGACGCACCGGTGGAGATGTCGTCCAGGATAAGCTGCTCGGCTACGCGGCCGCCCAGACTGGACACGATGTCCTCGAACATCTCGCCCTTGGTGACGTAGCTGCGGTCTTTCTCGGGCAGATACATGGTGTAGCCGCCGGCCTGACCGCGGGGGATGATGGTGATCTCATGCACACGGGGGTGGTGCTTGCAGTAGAAGCCCGCCACAGCGTGGCCTGCCTCGTGGTAGGCGGTGAGCTTTTTCTCTTCGGGGGTGACGACCCGGCTCTTCTTCTCGGGGCCGGCCATGACCTTCATGGAAGCCTCTTCGATGTCCTCCATCGTAATGGCCTTGCGGCTGCGGCGTGCAGCCAGCAGAGCGGCCTCGTTGACGAGGTTCTCGAGGTCAGCGCCCGCAAAGCCTGCGGTGCGCTGTGCGATGACCTTGAGGGAGACATCCGGGGCGAGGGGCTTGTTCTTGGTGTGGACTTTCAAGATCTCCTCGCGGCCCTTGACGTCGGGCAGGCCGACGTAGACCTGACGGTCGAAGCGGCCCGGGCGGAGCAGGGCCTTATCGAGGATGTCGGCACGGTTGGTGGCCGCCATGACGATGACGCCATCGTTGGCCTCGAAGCCGTCCATCTCGACCAGCAGCTGGTTCAGGGTCTGCTCGCGCTCGTCGTGACCGCCGCCGAGACCGGCACCGCGCTGACGGCCCACAGCATCGATCTCATCAATGAAGATGATGCAGGGCATGGTCTTTTTTGCCTTGTCGAAGAGGTCGCGCACACGGGATGCGCCGACGCCGACGTACATCTCGACGAAGTCAGAGCCGGAGATGGAGTAGAACGGCACACCGGCCTCACCGGCGCAGGCGCGGGCCAGCAGGGTCTTGCCGGTACCCGGAGGGCCGACGAGCAGCACGCCGTGAGGGATGCGTGCGCCCAGAGAGTTGAACTTGTCGGGGCTCTTGAGGAACTCCACGACCTCTTTCAGCTCTTCCTTCTCTTCGTCTTCACCGGCCACATCGGCAAAGGTGGCGGTCTTCTTGTTCTCGTGCTCGTCCTTGACCTTGGCTTTGCCGACATTCATGATGCCGCCGCCACCGCCGACACCGCCCCGCATCATCGAGAACAGCAAAAAGCCGGTGCAGCCCAGCATCCCCAGATAGAAGATGATCTCCATCCAGGGGATGGTCTCCTTGAGGGAGGTGTAGTCGTAGGTCATGGGCGCGTCGGGATTCGCCGCGTCGTAGGACTCAATATACTTGTCCACGTTCTCGATGAAAACGTAGGCGTAGGGCAGTTTATAGCGGACGGTGACGGTGCCGTCGTCCTCCTTCACTGCGCCGGTGGACTCCGACGAGGAGGAGAACATCCCGCTCAGCAGACCGCCGGTAGACTGCACCGTGCTCTGGGTGGAGGAGACGTCCGGCAGGGGCAGGTCGCCTTCTTTCAGGTTCAGGGTGATGACGCTGGTGTTGCGGTCCAGCGTGAAGGCCGTGACCTGATTATGCTCAAAGTAATGGACGACGGTGGAGTAGCTCATGGTCGAGCCGCTGGTGCTGCCCGACCCGCTGCCCATCACCGACCAGACCATCAGCACGGCGGCCAGCGCCAGTGCGAGGATGAGCGGATTGATACGAGGTCTCTTAGGTTGCAAAAGGATCAACTCCAGTTCTGGTTTTATTTCTTACTTTTCGTAGACGCTGGGTTTGAGTACGCCGATGTAGGGCAGGTTGCGGTACTTCTCGTCGTAGTCGAGGCCATAGCCCACCACGAACTCGTCCGGCACCGCGAAGCCCTCGTAGTCCGGGGCGATGTCGGCCTTGCGGCGGCTGGGCTTGTCGAGGATGGTGCAGATCCTGACCGAGTTCGGGTTGCGCATCTTGAGCATCGGCACGAGGTTCGACAGGGTGATGCCGGTGTCGAGGATGTCCTCCACGATGAGCACGTCCTTGCCGGAGAGGTCGCCGTCCAGGTCCTTGATGATCTTGACGAGGCCGGTGCTGGTGGTGTTGCCGCCGCCGTAGCTGGACACCACCATGAAGTCGATGCTGCACGGGATGCTCACAGCGCGCATCAGGTCGGCCATAAAGACCACCGAGCCCTTGAGGATGGAGACGAGGACGAGGTTTTTGCCCTCATAGTCTTTGCTGATCTGAGCGCCCAGCTCAGCCACTTTCGCTTTCAGCTCCTCTTCCGAAACGAGGACCTTCAAAATATCGTCATGCATGCTCATGATTCGATTCCTCCAAAATTTTCTAGTTCCACCTGCAGCAGCTGCCCGGTGTCCGGCCCGGGGGCCAGCCCATCGGCAAAGCCCTCTCCGCAGACCCACAGCACCTGTCTGCCTGCCGCCAGCAGCGGCAGCGTGTCCCGTTCCCGGGGCGGGATGCCCGCCTCGTTCATCCATTTGCGCAGCTCCCGGTCTACCCCCCGCCCGGCCGGACGGAAGCGGTCGCCGGGCTGACGGCAGCGCAGCCGCAGAACAGGACATATCGAGTTTATTTTAGCATAATCTGCCTGATTTTTTAAGTCTTTTTTATGAACACCCTGTGTTTTTTCTTCAAAACAGGCCGAAACCACCCGGATATGCAGCTTTCTGCCGCCGGGCAGCGGATAATCGCCGCCCTCCGGCAGGGATACTTCAAATTTCGGACAGTCCGCTTTTTCACCCTGCCGGCGGGTGTTTTTATCGGCTTCCTCCCGCCAGAGCACGCCGTCCCGGGCGCAGAAGCGGACGGCGTCGGTGAGCTGCACCGCGCCGCTGCCCTTTTCCACAAGGTCGGCCAGCAGGCGGATATATTTTTCCTCCGCGTCCCGCACCGGCTCCACAAGGCTGTGGAGGGCCATGTCGAGGATGAGCGGGTCAGCCTGCCGCAAAGGCTCTGACATCCACACGGGCTGGCCGCTGCGCAGGGCGTATCCCGCCCCGCCGGGCAGACCTTTTGTGTCCGTTGCCCGAGCCGAAGCCAGCAGCGCATCCGCCTGCCGGGCGAAGTATTCGTCCGCCTTGGCGGCTTTCTCACAGAAGCGGGCCAGATTGCGCTCGGCGGCGCTGTTGACCCCGCAGAGGGCGGGCAGTGCGCCGTGGCGCAGACGGTTGCGGGCGTAGTCGTCGGCGTCGTTGGTCTCGTCGGTGACCCAGCGTTCGCCGCAGGCGCGGCAGACGGCCTCGGTGTCGGCCCTCGTCAGGCAGAGCAGAGGCCGCAGATAGCCCGGGCGGCTGGGCCGGATGCCCGCCGCGCCGTGGAGGCCGGTGCCTCTGGCCAGCCGGAACAGCAGCGTCTCGGCCTGGTCACTCCCAGTATGGGCAGTTGCGACGGCATCTATCCCGTCGGCCAGCACCCGCTCAAAGCAGGCATACCGCAGGCGGCGCGCCCAGTCCTCCCCCGCCCGGGGCTTTCCTGCCTCGGCTTCCAGCTCAGCGGCATGGAACACCCGCAGCGGCAGGCCCAGCCGGGCGCAGACCTCCCGGACGAAGGCTTCGTCCCGGTCCGCCGTCTCCCCCCGCAGGCCGTGGTTGACGTGGCAGACCGTGAGGGCGATGCCCTTTTCCTCGGCCAGCGGGCGCATGAGGCAGAGCAGGGCCATGCTGTCGGCCCCGCCCGAAACAGCCAGCGCGAGATGCTTTTTGCCGTCCAGCAGCTTTTCCCGGACGCAGAAGCCGCGCACCGTCTGTAAGATCTCTTCGTAGTTCATCAGCGTTTGAAGTCCACATCCATAAAGCGGGTGTGGGCGCCGTCCCAGCCCAGCGGCACCGTGCTGGTCTCGCCGTGACGGTTCTTTGCCACGATGCACTCGGCGGTGTCGGCGTCCACCTCCGCGCCGTCGGGGTTCTGGCTGGCGTAGTAGGAGTCGCGGTACAGGAAGAGGACGCAGTCGGCGTCCTGCTCGATGGAGCCAGAGTCGCGCAGGTCAGACAGCTGGGGGCGGTGGCTGGAGTTGTTGCCCTGCTTTTCCACCGCACGGGACAGCTGGCTCAGAGCGATGATCGGCACGTTCATCTCTTTGGCCATAATTTTGAGGTTTCGGGTGATGGAGCTGATCTCCTGCACGCGGTTCTCGCTGCGCTGGCCGCTGGTCATCAGCTGCAGATAGTCGATGACGATGAGGCCCACGTTGGGGCGGGCGGGGTCCTGATTGACCCGGCGGATCTTCGCCTTCATCTCGGTGATGGTGATGCCCGAGGTGTCGTCCATATAAATCGGTGCGTCGTGCAGCTTTTCGGTGGCGAGGGCCAGATACTCCCAGTCCTCGGCCCGGAGCGCACCGGTGCGGAACGCCTGACTGTCGATGCCCGCTTCAGCGGAGAGGATGCGGTTGGTCAGCTGCTCCTTTGTCATTTCGAGGCTGAAGATGGCCACCGGCACCTTCTGCTGCATGGCCACGCGGGTAGCGATATTCAGCGCGAAACTGGTCTTGCCCATACCGGGGCGGGCAGCGAGGATGATGAGGTCGCCGCGGCCAAGGCCGGTGAGGACGGTGTCCAGCAGCCGGAAGCCGGTGGGGATGCCCTTGTACTTGTCGGCGTCGGGGCCGCTGATTTTTTGCAGATTTGTCAGAGTCTCCACCATGCTGGAAGAAAGGGGCGTCAGGGCGCTGGAATCGCGGCCTGAGCGGATCTCATAGATGCGCTGCTCGGCGTTTTCCAGCAGCAGGTCGGCGTCGGGCTCGTCGCCCGCGTCCTGCAAAATGTCCTTTGCAACGCCCATCAGCTGGCGCACCAGATACTTTTCCTGCACGATCTGCGCATACGCTTTGACGTTGGAGATGCTGGGGACCGTCTCGGCGAGGCCGGTCAGGTAGACTTTCGCCTCGTCGGCGCTGGGGAACACGCCGTCCGAGATGACGGCGTCCAGCAGGGTGACGAAGTCGATGGTCTGGTCGCTGGTAAAGAGGCGGAGCATCTCGGAGTAGATCTGAGCGTTCTGCCGAGTGTAGAACATCTCGGGCCGGATGATCTCGACGAGGTCGGTCAGGGTCTCGGGTTTCAGCAGCACCGCGCCCAGCACGCTCTGCTCTGCCTGCATATTGTAGGGCAGGTTGATGCCCACGCTCTCGAGGTTGAGTTCGTTATAATGTCGTTCGTTCGGCATGGTCGTTATCCTTCTGCTTTATTTATATAAATGCCGTAAAGCCAAAAAGCGCCCCCTGCCGAGAGGGGGCGCAGATAGCGGTCAAATCAGGCCTGCTCCACTTCTACCTGGACCTTGAAGGAAGCCACGACACCGACATGGAGGCGGACTTTACCGTTGAAGACGCCCGCGTCCTTGATGTCCTTGGTCTCCAGCTCGATCTTCTTCTTGTCGATGGGAGAACCGGCCAGCTGGGCCAGAGCCTCAGCGACTTCCTTGCCGGTGACCTTGCCGTGCAGACGGCCGGAGGCACCGCCCTTGGCCTTGATGACCACGGTCTTGCCCTCGAGCTTCGCGGCCACAGCCTGAGCGGCGGCCACGCTCTCAGCCTCGTGGAAGTCGGCAGCGGCCTCCTTGCCCCGGGCGATATTCACCGCGCTGGCGTCGGCCACAGCGGCCAGCTTGCGCGGGAACAGAAAGTTGCGGGCGTAGCCGTCGGAGACCTCGTGGATCTCGTCCTTCTTGCCGATGCCCTTGACGTCCTGCTTCAGAATCACTTTCATGATAGTATCCCTCACTTCTCACCGGGAAACCGGTGGATTTCTATGGTTAGTATACAGCAATCGGGCTGTTACGTCAACGCTCAGGAACGAAACCTCTCCGTCACGCCTAACGGCGTGCCACCTCCCCTATCGAGGGGAGGCTTT
>ENA-UEQK01000871-UEQK01000871.1-human-gut-metagenome-genome-assembly--contig:-NODE-871-length-20475-cov-116.753211_pt1 | contig 20475 bp, 20 predicted proteins | sample MGYA00242939_ERZ507942 | MGnify/ENA primary metagenome ERZ507942 (study PRJEB26167, sample SAMN06115485) | human gut metagenome | host: Homo sapiens | place: China:Chongqing | collected 2015-03-30... | reverse complement strand
ACGAGGGCGACAAAACTCCGATAGAGTTGCCCGCAAACGTTATTGAGAGAATTAAAAGAATTGGAAACTGATTAAAAAACATATTTGTTATGGCAGACAAGAAAAAAGTAGTTGTGGCATTCTCAGGTGGACTCGACACCTCTTACACAGTGATGAAACTATCGCACGACATGGGCTATGAGGTCTATGCTGCATGCGCCAACACTGGCGGATTCAGCGATGAGCAGCTCAGGCAGAACGAGGAAAACGCCTACAAACTGGGCGCAAAGGAGTATGTCACGCTCGACGTTACACACGAATATTATGAGAAAAGTCTGAAATATATGATCTTTGGCAATGTGCTCCGCAACAACTGTTATCCCATTTCAGTGTCGTCAGAGCGCATCTTCCAGGCCATTGCAATTGCGCGCTACGCAAAGCAGATCGGTGCCGACGCCATTGCTCACGGTTCAACGGGAGCGGGCAACGACCAGATACGTTTCGACATGACGTTCCTCGTTATGGCTCCTGGCGTTGAGATTATCACGCTTACACGCGACAAGGCTCTGTCGCGTAAGGAGGAGGTCGACTATCTTAACGCTCATGGATATTTTGCCGACTTCACCAAACTTAAATATTCTTACAATGTTGGCATCTGGGGCACGAGCATCTGCGGCGGCGAGATTCTCGACTCGGCACAGGGACTGCCCGAGGAGGCTTACCTGAAGCACGTTACACGCAACGACGAGAGCGAGCTGCGCATAGAGTTCAAGAAGGGAGAAATAGTTGCCGTCAACGGTGAGAAATACGACGACAAGGTTAAGGCCATACAGAAGATTGAGGAGATAGGTGCAGCTTACGGTATAGGCCGTGACTGCAACGTTGGCGACACTATCATCGGCATAAAGGGCCGTGTAGGCTTTGAGGCTGCCGCTCCGAAACTGATAATAGAGGCTCACCGCATGCTCGAGAAATATACGTTGAGCAAATGGCAGCAGTATTGGAAAGACCAGGTTGCCAACTGGTACGGAATGTTCTTGCACGAGAGTCTGTATCTTGAGCCTGTAATGCCCGACATCGAGGCTATGCTAACCAGCAGTCAGCGCAACGTAAACGGTACGGCCATACTGAAGCTCCGTCCGTTAGGTTTCGAGTGTGTAGGTGTTGATTCGCCCGACGATCTGCTCAAGTCAAAACTTGGCGAGTACGGAGAGATGCAGCACGGCTGGACAGCCGAAGAGGCCAAGGGCTTCATAAAGGTGTTGAGCACTCCGTTGAGAGTTTATTACGGAATACACGAGGACGAGGAAAGATAACGGTATGATAGGCCGAAAATTATATTTGTCGGATAAAGACCGCAAGATTGCGGGCGTATGTGGCGGCCTGGCCGACTATTTCGGAATAGATTCTACCATTGTACGTATATTATGGGCTTTGGCCGTAATGGTGAGTTATGGCACAGGCTTCATTCTTTATCTCGTCTTTTGGCTTATCGTTCCACGAGAAAGAAATATACTTCCTTGAAAACTGCAATGATCAGGGTTGAGTGAATTTAGATAGAGTGAAAAGTGAACAATTCAAATGCTGAGTTGCTCTATAACGGCAATAAAACTACAAAGCTATTGTTCTGTCGGATTTGTAATCCGACAGTATAAAGTATCAGGATCTGTGATCCGAAACTCATACCTATTAATAAAAAAATAGGAAGTAGGCAAATTGAATTTAGCTTCACAGATTGTTGGCTCTTTATTTATAGCAACAAGGCATTTGACTTTAACTCCTAGCCAACTTGTTGGCGATAACTCCTCTAACTCCTTTAACTACTTTAAAATGATAAAAATCGGAATACTTGGTGCCGCCGGATATACCGGCGGCGAACTTATAAGATTATTGATAAATCATCCGCAGGCAGAGATTGTGTTTGCCAACAGCGAGAGCAACGCAGGCAATCCTGTTACGGATGTTCACGAAGGACTTTACGGCGACACGGATATGTGCTTCACGTCGGATATGCCGTTTGATAAAGTAGACGTTGTGTTCTTCTGTTTCGGTCACGGCAAGAGCCGTCAGTTTCTTCAGGAACACGACATACCGGCCAACGTAAAGATAATAGACCTCGCGCAGGACTTCCGTCTGGCTGAGCCGGGCAACGACTATGTTTATGGTCTGCCCGAAATCAACCGCGACAAGATAGCCAAGGCCAATCATGTGGCTAACCCCGGATGTTTTGCCACCTGCATACAGCTCGGTCTGTTGCCTGCCGCCGCCATGAAACTTATCAACGACGACGTTGCCGTTAACGCCATTACGGGCAGTACGGGTGCAGGACAGAAGCCCGGTGCGACAACGCATTTCAGCTGGCGCAACAACAACCTGAGCATATACAAGGCGTTCAGTCATCAGCACGTGCCCGAGATTAGGCAGAGCCTCACGCAGGTGCAAGGCTCGCTCGATGCCGACATCGACTTTATCCCTTATCGTGGCGACTTCGCCCGTGGCATCTTCGCCACTTGCGTAGTGAAGACCGACGCCCCGGCAGACGAGATAATAGAGGGCTACAAGTCGTTCTACAAGGACGCCCCCTTCACTCATTATGTCGACAAGGCCATCGACCTGAAGCAGGTAGTAAACACCAACAAGTGCCTCGTTCACTGCGACAAGTTCGGCAACAAGCTTCTCATCACTTCATGCATAGACAATCTCCTTAAAGGTGCCGTAGGTCAGGCCGTTCAGAACATGAACATCATGTTCGGCATTGACGAAACAGAAGGACTAAGATTAAAGCCGACGGCTTTTTAAGTGAAAAAATAAAAGAGAAAAGTGAAAAATCCAATTGTGCTGTAATGAAAGACAACAATCCGTTTAACAGGGCAGATTCACCTTTGCATAATAAGAGTTATGATTTTGCCATCAGAATTGTGAATATGGTGAAATATATAAAATGTTCTGACAAGGAATACGCACTTACAAACCAGGTGCTTCGGTCTGGTACGGCAATTGGAGCATTGGTGAGAGAAGCCGAATATGCCCAAAGCGCATCTGACTTTATCAACAAATTGTCAATAGCTTTGAAGGAATGTAACGAAACGCTCTATTGGCTTAATCTTCTCCGTGATACTTCTTATATTGGCGAGAAGGAAGCTCAAAGTGTCATTTCTGATTGCAGGGAGCTTCTCGCCATGTTGATAACTTCAGTTAAAACTGCTAAACAACGTAATAATAAACTATAGTGATAAGATAAAGTGAATGGCCTTGTCTGCCTGTAAATAATATATTGCAACATGGCAAATGGATTTTTCACTTTTCTCTTTTCACTCTTAACTTAAATAAAATGACTTTATTCGACGTTTATCCATTATTCGACATTAACATAGTAAAAGGTCGTGGCTGTTCTGTTTGGGACGACAAGGGACAGGAGTATCTCGACCTTTACGGCGGTCATGCCGTTATAAGCATTGGCCACTGCCATCCGCATTATGTAGAGAAACTCACAGAGCAGCTCAATGCTCTCGGCTTTTACAGCAACTCTGTAATCAACGACCTTCAGCGTCAGCTTGCCGAAAGACTTGGCAAGGCGTGCGGCTACGACGACTATCAGCTGTTCCTGATCAACAGCGGAGCCGAGGCTAACGAGAACGCGCTGAAGCTGGCTTCGTTTAAGACGGGACGCACGCGTGTGCTGTCTGCCTCAAAGGCGTTCCACGGACGCACCTCGCTTGCCGTTGAAGCGACAGACAATCCTAAGATTATCGCGCCCATCAATGCCAACAATCACGTAACTTATCTGCCTCTTAACGACCTTGAGGCATGGGAGCGCGAACTGGCTAAGGGCGACGTCTGCGCCTGCATCATTGAGTGCATACAGGGTGTGGGCGGCATAAAGCTTGCCACTGAGGAGTTTGCCAAGGGACTTCAGGCTGCCTGCCGCAAGTATGGTGCCGTGCTGATATGCGACGAGATACAATGCGGCTACGGCCGTTCGGGCAAGTTCTTCGCGCATCAGTGGCTCGGCATACGTCCCGACCTTATCACCGTGGCTAAAGGCATCGGCAACGGCTTCCCCATGGGTGCCGTGCTCATCTCGCCCGACTTCAAGCCCGAATACGGGCAGCTCGGAACAACCTTTGGCGGTAACCATCTGGCATGTGCAGCAGCTCTTGCCGTGCTCGACGTTATTGAGAGCGAGCATCTTGTAGACAATGCGCATGAGGCAGGCGAATATCTCATGGCTAAACTGAAGGAACTTCAAACCGAGGAGCCTCACATCAAGGAGGTGCGTGGTCGCGGCCTCATGATAGGTATCGACCTCGACATGCCTCACAAGGCGCTGCGTCAGAATCTTGTTTACACACAGCACTGCTTCACGGGCTGTGCCTCAACAAACATTCTCCGTCTTCTTCCGCCCCTGTGCTTCACCAAATCCATGGCCGACGATTTCATCGGACGTCTCAAAAAGGCGTTCGCCGAGATTTAGGCTTAATGTGGATTTATGGTTAATCATTATAGTAATAAATGCTTCATCCTAGGGCAGCCGACATTCTCGGCCGCCCTTTTTTGTTGAAATAAAACAGTGCTGCAATTTTCGTAGAGGGGAGTTAAAGGAGTTAGAGTAGTTATCGCCAACAAGTTGGCTAGGAGTTAAAGTCAAATGCCTTGTTGCTATAAAGTAGTTTTGCAATTGGATTTTTCACTTTTCTCTTTTCTTTATTCACTTTCGTCAGAAAACATATTGGTTTACGATTAAAAAACGGCCCACTTTTGCATCAAAAGTGGCCCATTTACGACCCGTAAACGATAGGTTAATGATTTGAAACCAATACGCATGATTTTGCTTACAGTTATTCTTTAATCTGTATTCTTTTTGCGTTTATGTTAATCATAATCCACGATTTTCCTTTCAGTTTTTGGACCTTGTCAAAATTTATTCTACTTTTTGATGTCGCCAAATTTGATTTGATCTTAGCTGACTCACCATGTCAATGTTCTTAAATCTTTACATTGTGCTGATTTGCTGGCTTTGTAATGATTTGAAAATCAGTTTGTTGTAAACATCTAGCGTGATGTCTAGCGTGTTAAAATTTGCATTCTCTTTCAAGATGTGTTATCTTTGCATAAGATAATCTGCATCTCGGCATAACATTCAAGCAAGCTTGATGTTTCTGCTCTCGATTTGTGTTATCTTTGCAATAAGATAATCTGCATCTCGGCATAACATTCAAGCAAGCTTGATGCTTCTGCTCTCGATATGCATTATCTCTGCATAAGATAAGCATCCGGCTGTATAATATTATAGTGTCAGCAAAAGTAGCTTTATGATTAAGCCGGATGGCGTAAGCAAAATAAATTAGGATAACAAACAAAAACATAAATATCATGAAAGATACACAGACACAGATTGAATTCAGGATTCGCGCCTATGGCCGCACAGAACTAGCCCAGCTTTATTGTCCCACACTGACTCCCGGTGCCGCCTACCGCAAGCTCCGTCAGTGGATAGCCCTAAGTCCCGGCCTCACCGCCCGTCTCGAGACGTTAGGCAGCGGCAAGTCGCGCACATGGACACCCGCCGAAGTCAAAGAGATTGTTGAGGCGTTGGGAGAGCCGTAAAAGAATAAGGTATCATATAAAGTTACCGCATTGCAATTTTATTGATGTGTGGCTCGTCTGATATGTTTTCTTTGCCATCAGAAACAACTTTTTAAGGAAATGTTTTATAATCTGCAATAAAAAAAATAACTTTGCGATAAATTCAACCTTATATTATAATAAGGTAATATAAAATCTGATTCAATCAGTTTTTAATGAGAATCGTAAAATTCAATTTTATGGAAAAAGACAATATCATTATATATAATACAGAAGATGGTAAAGCAAAGGTGATTTTGTATGCTAAAGACGGAAACGTTTGGATGAGTCAGAATCAGTTGGCAGAATTTTTTGCCACCTCTGTTACAAATATAAGTATGCATATATCTAATATATTGAAAGATAATGAGTTACAGGAAAATTCAGTTGTTAAGAATTACTTAACAACTATCAATGAAAATAAATTGAAGACAATGGGATATATTGTCAACAGCTTTCTTGATATTGCGGAAGACATGGTAAAACACATCCATCTCCCGATGGCGATAGAGAAGTGTACAAAACGAATAAACTGAAATATCTTTGAAAATTTAAATTACCGCAATATGAACTTGTTATCTTGAAGAAAATAAGTAACTTTGTAGTCAAATACTTTTTATATGAGTTTAAACATAAATGATTTTCAGGGAAAGATAAAAGAAGCTTCTCCACTTGAAGTTCCTTTCTTATTGATGCAGCTTGAGCAATATGATTGTGAATCTGCACAAGAAATATTTGAACGAATAAATAAAAATTTTCAAAAAGAGGATATGGTCAGCAATGTAGTTACCCCTGTTATGACAACTATTGTTGACTCTTTATTAATGTTACCTATTTTTAAGGGATTTGCACGTAAATTAGGTTTGAATGCAAATAGAATTATGGTAGAATGCAGCTCTTTTAATTATGATGGACAGGTAATTTATCTCCAGCCAGATTCGTTTATTGAATCTGTAAATCAAGACGAATTTAACAAAGAATGGGGAAGCGAAAATAGGAAAGAATATAATCGTTCTACTTATGAAAATGAAAGTGCTATGGGGAGGTATAAGCAAAAACGAATTAAAGAAGTTGGAACGAGGAAAAATCTCCACGACGAATATACCGGTGAAGATAATATTACTGCCAGAAAAGATAATCCTGATTTAAGAAGAAATGATCCAAAAAATTTGTATAATGCGGAAACAGACCATATTATCCCACTAAAAAAAATTTTTAGTCAGCTTCAGAATAATATGGGGCTTAGTGATGGTGATATAAAGCGTATAGCCAATTCAGATGATAATCTTGCATTAACAGGAAGGAGGATAAATAATCCAAAGCGAGACATGAGCAACAGAGAATTTATTAAGGAGCAAGAAAGACTAAAAGCTCAAGGTAAAGAATATGTCGAGTTGACACCTGAACAGAAAGAAAACATGTTGCGCATGGAAGATGAAGCCCAGCATTCTTTAGAAAATAGTGTAAATAAGACAGTGATCAAAAATCTCTTAGGCCAAGGAGAAGCTGACAGAGCTATTCGCAAAGAAGCTTATAATAAAAAAGAGAAGGAATTGGGGCGCAAATTAACACAGGACGAGAGAGAAGTCTTAGACAAAAAATTGGGGTTTGATAAAGCTTCAGAAATACATAAGAAAAATCTGAATAATGCTGGCAAGCAAACATTAATGTATGCGATGGGATCTGCGATTCTTTTCATTATAAAGCCTCTTTATTTTGAAATGAAGGATTCATTTTTATACGGTTTCAAGGAAGGTGTAAACGCACATTCTTATAAAGAAGCATTTTCAATTCGATTTGGACGAGTAAAAGATTATGTGTGGAAACAAATTTCAGATTTAGATAATGTGTTCTCTTCTGTAATGAGCAACTTGAAAAACTTAATTTCTGCGATTCTTGAAGGAATATTAGGAATGTTTGTAGGAATTTTCAAACAGGCTTTTAGACTTGTCAAAGAAGGAGTGAAGATTATGACACAATCTTTTGATGTCCTATTTGGGAAAAATGCTAAAAGCACTACACCTGCAGAGAAAGGGGATGCCATAATTAAAATCTTTGGAGCTAGTGCCACTGCTTTATGTGGTATTTGGATTGACTCTATGTTAGAGAAAGCACCTTTTATCCCTGAAAGTTTACGAGGGGTTGTTTCAACTTTACTTTCAGGATTAGCATCCATGCTGGTATTTTATCTTTTAGATAAAGCTGATATATTCAATGTTAAGGCTACCAGAAGAAATGCAAGGATTAGAGAAATATTTGATGCAAGGATTAATGATATTAGTTTGGCTACAAAAAACATGAATGAAGCCGTCATTGAAAAATTAAAGCAATATGCTCTTGAGTCGCATCAAATACTCAATAGATTTTCAAAAGCTATTGAAAATTCAGATTACACAAGTGCAAGCAATGAAGCATTAGCCTTGACAGAATTTTTCAAAATTGATATGAGCTATAATAGTTTTACAGAATTTGAAGAACAATTACATAAAGGAACTTTAAATTGGGATATGTAATGAAAATACAAGATTCAGATATAAGAAATCTTATCCAAAAAGCCGTTGAAACATCATATGTATCAACAATTGTATTGGATAGTAAAAACATTGAATTGATATCAAAGTATCGTGATTGTGTAAATGACTTGACAAAAGACAAGGAATTCTTATCATGCCCTTTTTATGTGCAAAATTGGATATTGACTTCTATGGTCACAAGTCATTATGTAAATGCAGAAACCATTAATATTCATTATCGAATTTTAGATTCATTTTGGAGCTTTTTTTCTGACTTCATTTTTCCCGGTAAAAAAATTAAAAAAGCTATAGAAAAAATCCAAGAATATATTGATACGGCTAAGAAAGAATATGATCTTTATGTTCAAAATCATGAATCGTCTATTAAAGAGGTTCAGGCTCAGATAGATAGAATCAACAAATGTAAACCTCTTATGAAAGATTATATTCTTAAAAAAGTTGTTACTAAACTTCATGAGCTCGGAATAGACTGTCTGATAGATGATTATCCAATGGAATTTATAGATTATAGAGTTTTTAATTTAAATCATGAGTTTGACTATATTAATGAGCAATTTAAAAAATTAAAGAATAGTCAATATGCACACATATTGGAAAATTTCCCAATTATACCTGTGTCTCCCATAAATTTAATAGTACCAATATTGGTAAGTAAAAAATTAAAAGAAGTTGAAAACAATTTTCAACAAATAAAAAAACAAACAGAATTTGTTTTTGAAAAGATGAGAAGTGACAATCAAAAAATAAAGAATTTATCATTGTCATTGGACAATATTGCCAAAATTTATACCGAGATTAATTCGAAATTTATTCCGGTTATTAATGACATTTTAGAACTCATCTCTCAGAAGTACCAGAATGATATTGCAAAGATTCCTGTTGAAGTATTATGTTTGCTTCGAACGACAACAAAAATTCTCAAAGAATTAGCAGAACGTAGGATAATTCCACAAGATAATTCAAATGAGATAGTTGAGTCTATTATTGAGGCGAACAATGATATATCTGTGGCATATGAGAATTTAAAGAAGGCTTTTTCTGAAGCTGCATAAAAAATGATCAATTTTAAACATTGGAAAAATCTCATGCTGTTTATGACATTTATACTACATATTATCCATTGACAGTGCCTTGTAGAATATGTCATACCCCTTGAACTCGCCAGTGGCACGCAGAAAAGATGCTGCTTTTTGTTTCAGCACCTCTATGTCAATGTTTGCGGCTTTACGTTTTACCTTGAAAAAAATAGCTTCATTGTTCAGTTCGTTCTCGGCCACAATGTCAATTTCATTTTTTATTTCTTTTGTTTCAAATTCCGAAACAGCCGTTTCCGAAATGGCTGTTTCGCTACTGCAAATATAGCGTATTTTCCTGTAATGATGTTATTCGGCTTTATACTTTTGTGAAAGTATAGCAAGTGGTGTGTCGTATTACGAGCAGGCGGACGGCTGAAATATTTATAATAGATATTAGTTGAAAATCGAAAATTCTTAGTATGAACGTCAGTTTTTTATAAACATAGCCATGCTTTATTATCCTTTACAACCAACAATCCTCTCTAACCTTTCGTAACCTGCAGCAATCTGCAAATGCGAAATTGGTTGTTGTATCTTTGCAATGTCGAAAGGAACAAGGCGGTACGGACATTAAAGCCACAGCCGGCAGGCGGAAATGAACGTAGCGGCAGTTCTGGAAGGCATGAGAGATAATAAACAAATAATGTATAACAACCAAAAAGAAAGGAAAGAAACATGATTAGGTATAAACTTTATCAGAACCGCAATTCAAACAGTAACACAAACGGTAAATGGTATGCACGCGCGGTGTGCGAGGAAACTTACGACACTGAGAAGCTGGCGTCTCATATGTCATCACACAGTTCGCCGTTCTCGGCCGGTGTTATCCACGGAGTGCTGAAAGACATGATAGCATGTATTAAGGAACTCGTGATGGACGGCAAGAACGTGAAGCTGGACGACTTGGCCATATTCTCGGCAGGTCTGAGAACATTGCCGGCCAATAGTCCCGAAGAGTTCACCGCCTCAGCCAACATCGACAGCGTCCGCCTGAGAGCACGCTCAACAGGAGTGTTCCGCTCATCAGTGCTGACACGCGAGGCAAAGACCAAGCAGTTCTCACAATATACGGTAGGCGAGGGCAGCGAGGTAGAGATGCCGTAATGCAGTAGAGTGAAGCTGCCATAAACATTAAGAAGCTTACTTTCATTGTGTTAACCCAAATCTGGAGTTATGATTCTACCGGTATTTCTGCCTTGTGTAGAGCTGATTTTCGTTTGATTTTTCGCAGGCACTTTTATAATTCATAATTAACAATTCATAATTACCAATTAGCTGGCGCTGAACTTCGTTTGCGCTTAGCACCTTGCGCCAAAAGAAACAAAAAGACGGATGGAAGCAGAAATACATAAAATGGATAAAACTATATGCGGTCTGATGATGATTTGGGTTTTATAACGTTGACGGGCATTGGTCATGCAGATTTAAGCTTGCTGATGTCTGTCAACTTTGTTAATAAAACGGAAGCATGTCGTGAAGTATATCTTATGACAGTCAGATATTTAGCTCCTGACTTGGCTGCCCAGGACTGTTTGTGCACCTGAATTTTTTATCGGTGCATTGATGTTGTTTACATCTATTTTTTATAAATTTGCCAATTGAAACACAGACAATTTTTATGATAAAGTTTAAGGATATAACAGAAGACGACAAGGAACTGATACAGAGTTTTACGCTTTGGGGCGAAAGACAAAACTGCGACCTGTCGTTCTCGAACCTGATAAGCTGGCGCTTCCTTTACAACACACAGTTTGCGATAGTGGACGATTATCTTGTGTTCCGTTTCTACATGGGACATCATCTGGCTTACATGATGCCTGTGCCGCGGCCGAAGCGGCAAGAAGACGGTACGTTTAAGGTGGAGCCGTGTGACGAATGTTCGGTTAGCGTGATACGTGCCATACGCGACGACTCGATAGCCATGGGGCATCCGTTTCTGATGCTTGGCGTGTGCAACTATATGCGCGACATCATTGAGGAGCATTTCCCCGACACGTTCGACATAAAGCCCGACCGCGACTTCAGCGACTATATTTACACTCGCGACAAACTGATAAATCTTTCGGGAAAGAAACTGCAGAGCAAGCGCAACCACATAAACAAGTTTAAGAACCTTTATCCTGACTACAGATACCGCGAGCTTACGCCGGAACTTATTCCGCAATGCCTCGAACTGGAACGGCAGTGGCGCCGCACATCGAAAGACGACAACGGAGATGTGCCCGATGAAGACCTTTCAGAGGAACTGCGCTCAATGACGCGTGCGTTTAACCGATGGGATAGGCTGGGACTTGTGGGCGGAACAATATTCGTGGGCGACAAGCTTGTGGCCTTCACCTTCGGCTGCCCGATAAACCAGTGTACGTTCGACGTGTGCGTTGAGAAGGCCGACGTAAACTATGAAGGTGCGTTCACGATAATTAACCAAGAGTTTGTGAAGCATCTGCCCGAGCAGTATTATTACATCAACCGTGAGGAAGATATGGGCGACGAAGGACTGCGGCGCGCCAAACTGTCGTATAAGCCCGACATACTGCTTGAGAAGAACGTGATAATGGAGAAACATCCGTTGGCTGCCTTTGAAGACCAGGACCGCATAAAGGAAGAAACGCGCGAGATATGGAAACAGGTGTTCAACGATCCAGACAAGTTTATCGACCTTTATTTCTCGCGTGTCTACCGCAGCGAGTATAACGTGTGCTGCCAGATAGACGGAAAGGTGGTGGCTGCGCTGCAGACATTGCCTTACACCATGCTTTATGACGGACGCGAGGTGAAGACTGTATATGTAAGCGGAGTGAGCACGCGGCCGGAATATCGCCGTCAGGACATAGGCAACAACCTTATGCGGCAGGCCCATTTCCGCGTATATTACAGGGAAATAGTGTTTGCTTCTCTTATTCCTGCCGAAGAATGGTTATATGAATGGTATGAGAAGTGCGGATATGCCCGCGTGATGACATGCACGCCTCCGCCGGCAGACGCCATGGTTACTCCGTTTGAAGAGTTCGACCGCATTCAGCGCGCAAAGCGTTGTGTGCTTCTGCATGATGAAGAAGGCTATGAGGTTATACGCGAAGACATACGCCTGGCAGGTGATGAATATCGTCCGCAGGCCAAAAACATTCAGGCCATGCTGCGCGTGATAAACGCCAAGAAGGCTCTGGAACTGTATGCCGAACTGAATCCTGACAAAGATATGGTGCTGAGGGTTGAAGGCGATGGCGACATTCCGATGAATAATGCCTACTATGTAATAAAGAACGGGAAGGTGCGCCAGACGGATGAGCCTTACGCCGATGCCTTGAAGCTGACAATAAACGGCCTGGCAGAATTTCTGTTTGATGGCGTAGGGGCGGAAATGAACCTGATGCTGAATTAAGTTAAACCCAAATCAGTCATTAGACCGCATATAGCTTTATCTATTTCGTGCATTCATGCTTTCAGTCCGTATTTTTGTTTCTATTGGCGTCTTTTTGTTCGATTTTTCTTGACATAGCCCGCTATGCCTGCGAAAAATCTAACGAAAATCCGCTCAATATAAAGCAAAAATCCCGGCCGAATACTAATGCCAGATTTGGGTTGAAAGTGAAAATATAAAAGTGAAAAATCCATTAGCTATCTTGCTTTAATACAATGGCTAATGGATTCTTCACTTTTCACTTTTATCTTTTCACTTCTTAGAGTTTCGTCTTCAGCTCGTAAAGTTTTGTAGAGTTGCTGCCTTTGATGAGTATGCAGAAGCCTTCTGGCTTGTTCTCGTCAATGGCTTGCTTAACCTCTTCAACGTTGTTGAACTTGCGGAATGTACAGTCTGTAGATTTAAACTCATCGCCAACGAGCCACACTTGCTCGATATCTAAGGCTTTCAGCATGTCTGCAACCTTTTGATGTTCCTCGTCGCTCACTTCGCCAAGCTCCTTCATTGCGCCTATTATGGCCATCTTATGGTCGGCCTTAATCTCTTTGAAGTTCTTCAGTGCAGCCTCCATGCTTGTCGGGTTGGCGTTGTATGCGTCGATAATCAGTTTGTTGCTTGCCGTAACCTCCAGTTCCGAGCGGTTGTTGGTAGGCACGTAGTTGGCAAGCGCATGGCATATCTGCTCTTCGGTAACATCAAAATAAAGACCGATACATGCCGCAGCGAGCATGTTGTATATGTTGTAGCTGCCAATCATGTGTGTCCTTACTTCGTTCCACTGGGCTTTGCCGTGGCGCCATCTGAAATTGAGGAACGGGTCGCATGACAGAAACTCTCCGCATACGCTAAGTTCATCGCTGTCCGTGGTGCCGTATTTTATAAGGTTCAGTCCGCTTGAAATCTTCAGCAGATGCTCGTTTTCGTTGTGTATGAACACCGTGCCGTTGTGCTCGCGCAGATAGTCGTAGAGTTCACCCTTGGTGCGTATCACACCTTCAAACGAGCCGAAACCTTTAAGGTGAGCCTTGCCCACGTTGGTTATTATGCCGTAGTCAGGCTCGACGATGTTGACCAAAGTCTTGATTTCGCCCGGATGGTTGGCTCCCATCTCTATCACTGCAATATCGTTTTCGGCCGTGAGGCGCAGCAGCGTCTTAGGCACGCCGATGTGGTTGTTGAAGTTGCCCTGAGTGTAGAGCACGTTATATTTTTCGGCCAATACGGTTGCCACGAGTTCCTTTGTCGTGGTTTTGCCGTTGGTGCCGGTTATTCCAATGATTTTAGTTCCTAGTTTGCGGCGGTGGTAGTTGGCCAGCTGCTGCAGCGTGGTCAGACAGTCTTCGGTAAGGATATACCTGTTGTCGCCTTCAACGGCAAACTCTTTTTCGTCGATAACGGCATACGAACAGCCCTGTTCAAGAGCATTGGCTGCAAAGGCGTTGCCGTTGAACGATTCGCCTTTCAGCGCAAAGAAAATAGAACCTTTAGGGCAGTCGCGGCTGTCGGTGGTAACCTGCGGATGCTCGGTGAAGATTCTGTATAATTCTGATATGTCCATGTGTGATAGTTTTATTGGGTGCAAAAGTACATCAAAAAATCGTACCATGACAATTTTGCGGCCAAATAATAATCTGTTCTGCACATATTTTCTTACCTTTGTGATTCTGTTGATACAGAAAAAATTATTGATGAAACAAAAGATATATTGTTATAAATGCTAATCTGAAACTTTTTGAATAAAATGAAATACGTAAACGAAATGGTGCGCCGCCAGGACCGCCTGCTCAGCGAGGAGCGTGCCTTGCAGCTTATTAGAGACAGCGAATATGGAGTGTTGTCGATGGTTGATGCTGACGGTGGAGCCTATGGCCTGCCGCTGAATTATGTTTGGGACGGCGAACACAGTCTTTATATACATTGCGCTCCTGAAGGAAAGAAACTCAGGGCCTTGGCGCACAATCAGGATGCGTCGTTCTGCATAGTCGGCAATACTAATCTGTTGCCGTCTCGCTTCACTACCGAATATGAAAGTGTGGTGATGAAATGTCACGCTGTGACGGCGCTTGATGATGAAGAAAAGAGGCACGCGCTGCAACTGCTGATAGACAAACTGGCCCCTGAATATAAAGAAGCCGGAATTAAGGCCGCTGAAAAATCGTTTCATCGTGTAGGCATAATACGTCTTGACATAATTGAGTTCAGCGGCAAGTGTAAGGCAGTTCCGTCGGCTCATTGAGGTTTAAACCCAAATCAGGCGGCTTGGATATAAATATATTTTCCGACTTGTTTTTATTCTTTATAAAAAACGTCAAAAATATAAAGAGTCTCAATATTTATGAGTATTTTTGCCATCTGTTGAGATTAATTTTATTCTTTAATTTATATTGTGAAAAGCTTTATTCCATATATATTGAACGTTAACGGGCAACTGATTGATTTGTCTGAGCCTTGTGTTATGGGCATTCTCAATGCCACTCCCGATTCTTTTTATGCCGGCAGCCGCAAGCAGACTGAGGCTGAGATTGCTGCAAGGGCCGACCAGATAATGGCCGAAGGCGGCAAGATTATCGACGTAGGGGCTTTCTCTACGCGCCCCGGTGCGGCTCATGTTACTGAGGAAGAAGAAATGGAACGCATGCGCATGGCATTGAAAGCCGTAAGGAGCGTGCAGCCCGATGCCCCCGTTTCTGTCGACACATTCAGACCCGAAGTGGCCCGTATGGCCGTTGAAGAGTTTGGGGCTGGCATAATAAATGATGTATCTGAAGGCAACGTCAACGGCGCTTTCGGCGGAAGCGAGGCTTATACAGCAGGAGATGAGGTCGGCGAAGGCGGATGTGAGTGTCCAGAGATGTTCAGGATGGTGGCCCGTCTTGGTGTGCCTTACATACTCATGTCGGTCAAGCCCGACATAATGAGCATGATGAAGGCTTTTGCTCATGAAGTGCAGACGCTCCATTCTCTTGGTGTTAAGGACGTGATTCTCGACCCTGGCTTCGGCTTCGGCAAGACGTTTGAGCAGAACTATGAACTGCTTGCCTCTTTGGGAAAGTTGCGCGAGTTTAATCTTCCGCTGCTTGTCGGCGTGTCGCGCAAGTCGATGATTGCGCGCCTGCTCGGCACTGATGCTGATCATTCGCTCAACGGCACAACGGTTGTAAATACCATTGCCATGATTAATTCGGGTGCGTCAATTCTGAGAGTACACGACGTAAAGCCGTGTGTTGAGGCTGTTACTATTGTAAAAGAAGTATTTAAGTATGTTTGAATTTGGCATAAAAGATTTTGTCGATATATTTTGCGTGGCCCTGATGCTGTATTACATTTACAGACTGATGAAGGAGTCGCGCTCGCTCAACGTGTTTATCGGCATCATGGTGTTCATCGTTGTCTGGCTGTTTGTAAGTCAGATTCTTGAGATGCGCCTGCTCGGAAGCATTATGGATAAGCTGGTAAGCGTGGGTGTCATTGCCATAATAATATTGTTTCAGGAAGAAATACGCAAGTTCTTGTATAATCTTGGTGCACACCGCCGCGTGAACGGAATAATAAGGCTCTTTGTCTCGGGCGACAATAAGGATAAGGTGGACATGGAGTCGATAATGCCTGTCGTGATGGCTTGCATGAACATGGGCAAGGCGCGCATCGGAGCGCTCATTGTCATCGAGCGCATATCGTCGCTCGACGATATCGTTGAAACCGGCGACATCATCGACGCAAACATAAACCAGCGACTTATAGAGAACATCTTCTTCAAGAATTCGCCTCTGCACGACGGTGCGATGGTCATATCAAAGAAGCGTATCAGGGCTGCGGGATGTATCCTTCCCGTGAGCCACAGCATAGATATCCCGAAGGAACTCGGACTGCGCCACCGTGCTGCAATGGGCATATCGCAGGACAGCGATGCCATAGCCATTGTCGTGTCAGAAGAGACCGGGCGCATTTCGGTGGCCATAAAGGGACAGTTCCACCTGCGCTTGTCGGCCGAACAGCTTGAGAGCATACTTACACGTGAACTTGACTTCTGATGCATGACGTCATGGCTTGTGCCTTTCCGGCATCCATGCCATGACGTCATGATTCATTTAACTACAGCTGTAATCAGTATTCAGCAGGCTGTAGTTTTATGTTGATTGTATTTCCGCTTTTGTTTTTTTGGTCATAGCGGACTGTTAATGGAAAGGCAAACAATACTGCAATAGAAAACAAGAAGACGGCAGAATACACCGATATGCTTATATAACATTTAGAACATATCTTGCCTGCTGATTTTGCTTTGTTTTATTTTATTCCTTTTATCTTGTTGATGCCGACAGTTTCCTTCGGGTTTCACATTGAAACTGATTTCATTCCCATATATTCTTCATGTTCTTTTTGTTTCTTTTCTGATGACAAATTGTTTTTATTTTCAATAATATGTATTACAAAAAGCATAAAATACCGCTTGTTTAGTTAATAAAGGTAATTTTTATCTTGAAAATAATTAAAAAATGAAATTGTAACGCTTTTTTAATGCCTCGTATTTTTGTTTCTGAAAATAAAGAACTATATTTGTAAAGTCTCAATTTATAGTTTGTTATCATGATAGATTTTAAAAATTTCTCAGCTATTCAGGCTTGTCTCGACGAGTATATGTCGCTTGCAGGCAAGAATGAAATTAACGACATGGAAGCCAACCGTGAGTTGGCCCGTGCCGGTTTGTTAGACGATTCTCTTCCAAATCCTGGCAAGCCATTAAGACTGCTGCTCGCCGGTTTGAGAGATGCTAATCTTTTGCCTCAGAATATTAGGCAGATATACGGAACATGGGTTATCCGGCTGTCTACGACGATAGCCAAATGTCCGCTTGTCAACCAGTTTCAGTATTGCTGAAAGTCAGCAGCTGCAGGCTTGCCGGAAGAGATTAAATAACTGATTTTCAATGCACCTCATGGCATGTAAAAAGGCTGTGGAGTGCATTGAATTTATATGTGCCTTATGGCTGTTTCGGTTTAACGGTTGTTTACTTTACACGCTTATTGGCGTTAAATAATGCTAATGACATTCAACTTTAGCGCAACTTATCCGTCTTATACGTAAATTTGCAACAAATTATAACCTAAAAATAAACGAAAATTTATGATGAAGAAGAATTTATTGATTGTATCATTGGTTGCAGGATGCTTCATGGTGAGCAGCTGCGTAAGTAAAAAGGACTTGGAAAACTGCCAGCTTGAGAACAAGGAACTGACAAATAAATATCAGGAAACACAAGGCAAACTCTCTGACGCTAACTCTGAACTTGCTGCAAGCAAGGTGCGCGTTACAAGTCTTGAGGAGCAGCTCGCTCAGACTAAGAGCGCATATGAGGCACTGCAGAGCTCGCTCGACAAGAGCCTTACTGCAAGCAACCAGACAACTGTGAACATCTCTAAGCTGGTTGACCAGATCAACGAGTCAAACCAGTACATCCGTCACCTCGTTGAGGTTAAGAGCAAGAGTGACTCTCTGAACCTTATCCTCACAAACAACCTTACACGCTCGCTTAGCAAGGAAGAGCTGAAAGAGGTTGACGTTCAGGTGCTCAAGGGCGTTGTTTACATCTCTCTTGCCGACAACATGCTCTACAAGAGCGGAAGCTACGAGATCAACGACCGTGCTGCCGAGACTCTGAGCAAGATTGCAAAGATCATCAAGGACTATAAGGACTATGATGTGCTCATCGAGGGTAACACCGACAACGTGCCTGTAAACACATCTTCAGCTGCGATGAAGAACATCCGCAACAACTGGGATTTGTCTTGTCTCCGTGCATCAAGCGTTGTTCAGGCTCTTATCAATCAGTATGGCGTAGAGCCGAAGCGTCTAACTGCCGGTGGACGTGGCGAGTTCAACCCTGTTACATCTAACGATACTGAGGTTGGCAAGCAGCGCAACCGCCGCACTCAGATTATCATCACTCCGAAACTCGACCAGTTCATGGACCTTATCGACAAGGCTCCCGAGAGTGCTGAATAATCAGAACATTAGAACTTAGATAATATAATCATAAGGTCGGATATACGGTAGGCGCCGTTTGTCCGGCCTTTTTCTTTTTTATATCCTTTTCATAAATGCCCTAGGCTTTCTGCCTTTTGTCTTTTTCCTATAGTATGTGTTTTTGCTTTTGGGGGATTGCTGTGCAGTATGCCTACGTGTCTCTGCATCATCTCAATATGTTTTCATGTTATTTTTGTGCTCTTGCTGCCGTTTTCATGTTAAGTTTCTCATTTCTTTCCTTGTCGTTTATTGCTTGCGTTGGAGTATGTGGTGCGGATGTTGCTGAAAACTCATTGGTTTTCATTCAAAAAAGCGGCTGTTTTTGCTTCAAAAGTGGCCCGTTTTCGGGGTGAAAACAATAGGTTAATGATTTAAAACTTATTCGTGCAGTTTTACTTTAACTATTTGCGCTTTTGGCGTTTGCTTTTGCCTGGTTGAAATAAAACAGGAACAGTTTCCTTACACTTTTTCGTGCTTTTCTTTTTGCTGCTTTGTCTTGTCCTTGTCGTTATGCTTTTTCGGACTTCTGTTCAGATGTCCGTTATTGTTCTTCCGGCCTGCGCACGCGTAGACAAAAGATACTGTCAACGCTGCGCAGGCCGGTAGCCTTTTTCTTCAGTATTATCTGTTCATCACCTTCCAGGTCTTTCCGTCCTGTACGATAATCATTATTCCTTTATAGTCTTTTGGCGAAGCTATTCTCTGTCCGTTAGCGGTATATGCCTTGTATGGCTTCTGCATGTCCGGCGTGCAGTCTGCCGTTGTGCCGTCTATTCCCGTTGTCGTCCTTTTGCCTGTTATCGTCATTCTTTTTATTTCCCATGTTCCGGCCTCCGAGTCGTTGCTCTTGTAGTGGAACACTATGCTGATTTTCTTTCCGGCATAGCTGTTTAGCGATATCTCGCCCGAGTCGATAAACGTCCAGTTGTTGCCTGCCGGCCATGTTATTCCGTCGAGTGTGTTTGTCGTTCCGTCGCATATTACTTCTACGCTGAATGTGCTTTCGGGCGACTTGCAGAAGTTTATTGCATGGTTAAATGTCAGTGTTGCCTCGCTGAATCCTGTAAGGTCTATTTCAGGAGAAGTCAGCGTTGCTTCTGCCGCGTATGCCCTGTTGTTGGCATATCCGGTGCCTTTCCATCCATATTTCGTGTCTCTTATCCACACCTCAAATCCGCTGTATGGCTCGCTTATGTTCTTTGCCGTGAAGCTGCCGGTTTCTGATGTGAATGTTGCCTGATATATTGTTTCTTCCGTAGGAACGTCCGGATTGTCAGTATAGTCAGATGTCGTTACGGTGTTTTCCGGGTCGAAGGCATAGTCTATGCTGTCGCCCCATATATATTCCATGAGGTTGGGGAAGTCTACAAACGGATTGCGGTTGCCCTGAATCTTGTACACTTCGTTGTTGCGCTCCACTTCAGTCTGGTCAACGCCGTCGGTCTTGGCCCACTCTATATATAAGGTGTATGCCCATTCGCGCAGGGTGGGGTAGTCTCCTTGCTGAAGTATCTGCAGGGCCTGCGTGCCCGACCATGTAAAGTCCTGGTATGCCGTAGCCATATACATATATCCTCGCGCAAAGTCGCCTTTCCATTTGTCTGCCGGCTCCCACAGCTTATATCCGTTGCTGCCCGTGCCCACCTTGGTGCATCCGTTGTTGGTGTTGGCGTTGTTAACCTTTCCCATCGGGTAGTTCGATTTTGCCGAGTTTATCTTCTGTTCCGACGGCATCAGGTTATACAGATCTTTGTATGCCTGGTTTTCGCTTCCGCCCCACCAGCTTTTCGGGAAAGAGTGCTCTATGTTCATGCCGCTT
>ENA-UEQK01000870-UEQK01000870.1-human-gut-metagenome-genome-assembly--contig:-NODE-870-length-20483-cov-19.152798_pt1 | contig 20483 bp, 18 predicted proteins | sample MGYA00242939_ERZ507942 | MGnify/ENA primary metagenome ERZ507942 (study PRJEB26167, sample SAMN06115485) | human gut metagenome | host: Homo sapiens | place: China:Chongqing | collected 2015-03-30... | reverse complement strand
TGCATCCAATGAAAAGGAAGTATATGGAAAGCATGAAGCAGAAATTTTTCCGCGCCGCCGTGCCGCTGGTAATGCTGGCGGTGTCCGCGGCCCTGAGCGTATTCGTTTACCGATTACCGCAGCCGGTGCGGGAGCCGCTGCCGGTCCTCATGTATCACCACATGGTCCCGGACGGGCAGGACTGCAATGACATGACCGTGACCCCCGGCAAGTTCCGCGCCGACTTGGAGACCGTTCTGGCGATGGGCTATACGCCGGTGCTGCCCCGGGAATTGGCCGCCGGGGACGCCCTGCCGGAAAAGCCCATCCTCATCACCTTTGATGACGGCTACCGCAGCAATTACGATCTGGTGTACCCCATTTTACGGGAATACGGCGTAAAGGCCTGCATTTCCATCATCGTCCTCATGCCGGATCTGCCTACGGACAACTTCTGCACCTGGAACCAGCTGCGGGAAATGACGGCCTCCGGTCTGGTGGAGATCGGCTCCCACAGCTACCGCCTCCACAATTTAGGCGGCGACGGCGGCAATTTTGAGTCCGGCGGGGCCAACGGCGTGGAGCGCCACCCCAACGAGTCCGACGCGGATTTCCAGACCCGCGTGCTGGACGACATTCAGCTGAGCCATGACCGGATCGCCGGGGAGCTGGGCGGCGTCACCTGCTTCGCCTATCCCTTCGGCTGCTCCGACCCGGATGCCAAGGCCCTTGTGGACGAATTGTTCCCGGTGACTCTGATGACCACGCCCAAGTGTGCCGATCTGGCCAAGGGGCTCCACGATCTGCCCCGGTTCACCGTTACCATGAAGACCGATCTGGAAAAACTCCTGCGCTGACCATACATCGCCCGCCCGCCTGCGCTTCTACGCAGGCGGGGGCCTTTGTTTTCAGCAGAAGCGGTTCTCTCGCGGTGCATTTTTTACTGCGGGCAACTCTGCGGGCAACTGTCATTCTTTCCCTTGACTTTTTGTCAGCAAAGCTTTAAAATAGTAAAGTCACCTCCCTGTGAGGAGTTTGTTTCCCCCGGAAGTCCGGGATCAGATAGAAGCCGATAGCACGGGCCTCGATCCCGTGCGGTTTTTTTACGGCTGGATGGGAGAAAAACATGGAACACAAGAAAAACACCAAGAGCTTCGCGAGCCGCTGGGGCTTTATCCTTGCGTCCGTCGGTTCGGCGGTGGGCATGGCCAACGTCTGGGGCTTTCCCAATAAAATGGGCAGCAACGGCGGCGGCGCATTTTTACTGATTTATCTGCTGTTTGTTTTTATTTTCAGTTATGTGGGCCTTCCGGCGGAGTTTGCCATGGGCCGCCGTGCCGCCACCGGTACGCTGGGCGCTTACGAAAACGCTTGGGACACCCGTAGCAAGTCTGCCGGTAAAGTCGGCGGTCTGCTGGGCTGGCTGCCTCTGGCTGGCTCCCTGTGCATCGCCATCGGCTATGCCGTCATCGTCACCTATGTGCTCAAGGCTCTGGTGGATTCCCTGCTGGGCACACTGCTGACCACGGACACCGCCGCCTGGTTCGGTGCCTTCTCCTCCACCCCCTACTCCGTGATCCCCTATCACATCGTTGTGGTGGTGGGCACGCTGCTGACGCTGTTCCTGGGCGCCCGCAGCATCGAAAAGACCAACAAGGTCATGATGCCTGTCTTCTTTGTGATCTTCCTGATTCTGGCCGTGCGGGTGGCCCTTCTGCCCGGCGCCGCAGAGGGATATGTCTTTATGTTCACCCCCCGCTGGGAGGCCCTGACGAATCCCATGATCTGGATCTGGGCTATGGGGCAGGCGTTTTTCTCCCTGTCCGTCACCGGCAGCGGCATGATCGTTTACGGTGCGTACCTCTCCAAGGACGAGGATGTGGTGGGCGTGGCCCAGCACACGGCCCTCTTTGACACCATTGCCGCCGTGGTAGCCGCTCTGGTCATTATCCCCGCCTGCTTCTCCTACGGTCTGGACGTGGGCGCCGGTCCCAGCCTGCTGTTCGTGACCCTGCCCACCATCTTGCAGGACATCCCCATGGGCCAGCTTTTCGCCATCATCCTGTATATGGCCATGATCTTCGCTGGCGTCAGCTCTTTGCAGAATATGTTTGAGGTGGTGGCGGAGTCCCTGATGCACAAGTTCCCGAAGCTCAACCGCGTTACCGTCCTGATACTGCTGGGCGCGCTGTGCCTGGGCTTCGGCATCGGCATGGAGACCATCAGCAAGTGGGGCCCCTGGATGGATCTGGTGTCCATTTATATCATCCCCATCGGCGCTACACTGGGTGCGGTCTCTTGGTTCTACGTGATGAAGAAGGACGCCCTGCTGGACGCCATCAACACCGGCAGCATGAAAAAACGCGGCGATCTCTGGTACAATGTGGGCCGGTATGTGTATGTTCCTCTGGCAGTCATTCTCTGCTGCGTGGCCCTGTTCATGCACGTTGCTTTCTGATACCCACAGAAAATTTCCACGCATATAGCCAATAAAAAGGACCCGGCGGCTGAAAATCAGCTGCCGGGTCTGTTTCGTATAAAAGGTTTCATCAACCGTAGCGCAAGCTCAAGGTAGTGGAGTCCTCGCCGTTCCGCAGGAAGGGCATCCCCTCACCGATGCGGGAGCGCTGGAAGTACAGATACTCGCCGGAGGGGGAGATCAGCACTGGGAAGCTGCCGCTGAGGGAGCTGCCCACCCCGGCGGACATATCCAGCCGCAGGCAGTCATCCTCCATGCGCCATACGCCGAAGAATCGCAGATCCATCCGGTCGTCATAGCACTCGTACAGATTAGCCAGCCCCGCATAGTCCGGGTCACAGTCGCCGTAATGCAGCTCCAGCGTCCACTCATCGCAATCCCACGAGGTATCGGCCAGCCCCAGATCCGTAGGGGGGCACCACCAATCGTCACCGGACGGCTCCCAGCCTTCGGGATGGTCGATGGCGATGGTGTTCGTGTAGATGGAGAAGTCGAACAGCAGCAATCGGCCCTCCTCGCTGGCAGGCAGGATGAGATCGCCGTACAGGTCCTCCTGCGGATACCAGTTCACCACCGTGCCGTCATCGGCCACAAGGTTGACCTCCATATCCGGCTCCTCCGGATCGACGAACAGCAAAACAGGCTGGGCATATTCCTCCCGGTAGAGGACTTCGTCCGCCACCGGATGCAGGCCGTTGCCCTGAGACTGCCATGTGATGTGGTTCACGGCAAGGCTGGTGTTCTCTCCCCGCGGAATGACGCAGAACAGCTTGCCGTACCCCGGACCGAGGACCCGCTCCGGGGGGATCGTCAGCATGACCGGCATCTCCGCCGTCAGGTCAAGGCAGTTTTCCAGCATCCAGTCCGACAGCTTGGAGGTGTCCCCCTTCTCCCGGTAGCCGAGATAGGCCGCGGCGCCGGGATAGCCGCCGTATTCCAAATCAAAGCCCAGCTTGTCGAGACATTCCTCCACCAGCTCCTGGTCCACCTCCGCTTCCGGTTCGGAAGGCTTCACAGGATCGGCCTGACCAGTCTGATCGGTCCTGCTGTCGGAGATCGTCTCCTTTACGCCGCCGTTTCCCGCTGCCGAGGCCGGTTTCTTTTTCCCTCCGCAGGCAGTCAGGCTAAGAGCCAGCGTCAGGCAGAGAAGTGCCGACGCCAGCCGATGCAAAGTCAAGCGCTTCATGATTCTGCCTCCTTCTCAGAATTTTCCGCTGCGGCCGTGACCGCCGCCGCCGCTGCGGCTTACAGTTCCTCCGCTGCTTCTGCCACCGCCGCCGGAGTCGCTCTCGATCTTACGGCGGGTCTCGGTGGTATGGGTGTAGTGGTCATAGCTGTCTGTCAGCTTCAATCCACCGCCCGCCGTGGTATACACGTTGGCATCAACACCCTTGCGCACGGACTTCATCTGTCCCTTCAGGATCATGCACACCAGAAACGCGATCAGGCAGGAGACTGTCACCGCAATGCCGATGGCCGGCAGTGGGCTGGACCGCACAGGTTTTCCGGCCTCAGCCAGAGTCAGAAACTCGTCACAGGCGGCAAGATAGCTGGAAACCCCGGCATACCAGTCGCCGCCGCTGAATTTATCCAAAAAGCGATCCTCCAGCTGTTTTTCGCCGTACCGGTCAAAGGCATACTCCGCCCATTCGCCGTAGACGAACATGGCGTAGTCCCGCTCTTTCATGCTCAGCATGATGATGACGCCGTTCCGGTCCTCGCCCACGCCAAGACCCTCGGCGTGGTAGATCTGATACAGGGCGGTATAGGGATCGTCACCGTAGCCGTAAGCTGTAAAGTCCTCCACAAAAAGGGTATAGATGCCGCAGCTGCGGCGGAGGGCGATATCCTCGGCCCGATCCTCCAGTTCTTCCCGCTCCCCGTCGGAGAGCATTCCCCGCAGATCGAACACATAGTTCATGCCGGTGCTGCCCAACTCCGGAGCTTCGCCGGACTGGACGGTCTCGGGCTGCTGCGCCTCCGTTGGGAAGTCTGCGGAGAGATAGTCCGCCGCCGTCGCCGCCATGGCGTTCACCGCCTGACAGAGCGCCTCGGCGCTCACGGTCATATCCGTACCGTCCCACGCCCGCGCCGTCATATACGGCTCCACCGCATCATACACCAAGCCGGAGAGTTCCTGCCCGTCGCCCCGCGTCTCGCTCAGCATCGCGTAGACGCACCAGTCGGTCTCCGCCAGGGTGTAAGAACCGTCCGCCAGAGGCTCCATCACCAGCGTCAGCGAGATGCCGTCCTTTTCCTCGCCCCAGCCGTAGCCGGAATCTTTGTAAACATATGTGGCGATATCTCCGGCGGTGGTACCCTCGCTCACATCCTCATTGGTAAATATGTCCACCCGCAGGTCAAGGTGAAGCGCCTCCGTCAACTGGGGCAGGGTGTACTGACCCAGATTGGACAATTCGTCCGAGCCCAGCGCGTCGGTCTCATCGTAGATCGCGCCGTATTCCGTCCACGCCAGAGTGGGGACGCACAGAGTCAGCGTCAGCAGGAGCACCGTCAGCAAAGCTGTGACTTTTCTTTTCATGTCCGTCCCTCCTTATCGCATCAGCAGGACGATGACCGAACTCAATACGGACAGCGGCACGGCAATGGCGGCAAACATCCCCCAAAACCGCCCCTTGTCCACAGGCAGGTCTCCTACCAGCTTTCCAGTCTGGCCGTTCATGGCGAAGAAGAAATCCTTTCCCTGCCACTTGGTATTGAGCAGCCACACCGGCAGCAGCGCATAGTGGACCTTGCCCCGCTGGATGTCTGCGTGTTCGCCCCTTGGGAAACAGGTCGCGTATCCCGTTACGGTGCCTTGCAGCGCCTTTCTCAAGCTGCCCAGACAGCGGACATCGGCCCGTTCCCGGCTCTTGTCCGCCGACACGTCGAACTTATCCGCCAGGAAGCCCGGCAGATACGCCGTGGAGAAGGGCTTCAGGTCATCGTAATTGTAAGGCTCGATGGAATCCATGTGATCATCCGGCATTTTAGTCGAGGCGTCCACCGGTACCTTTTCAAAAGGCATCGTTCCGGCACGGTACACGTCAAAGTGCTCCGTCTTTATCACCTCATACTCACCCTCGGTGCGCTTGTGGGACCGGGTACACTCATAGTGGGCATTGCCCTCCGCCTCACCGCTGAACAGCCAGAAGGGTACATAGACCCCCTGGATCTCCTGTAAGTGATTTTCCTTGGAAAAGCTCTTGGGAAGGAGCACCTTGCCCCTGTAATGCTTCTTGAGCTCGCGGATGGCGTCCTCGCGGCTGAGCTTGAAGGGGATCACGAAATCCGGCTTCAGCGTTCCCGCAAACTGCCCCGGCACCACCGTTGGGTTGCCGCAGTAAGGGCAGGAGGTAGCCGCCGTGCTTGCGTCACAGATCAGCTCCGCACCACAGCTTGGGCAGCTGTAAGCCTTCATGCCGTCGCCCTCTGCGCCCCAGTCGGCGCTGAGGTCCGGCAACTCCCAGCCGCCTTCCTCGGCTGCCTTCTTTTCCGCCGCCGTTTTTTCTTCTGCCGACTGCTGCGCCGCCGCGGCCTGTTCCTCCTTTTCCGCGTAAAGCGCCTCGATCTCTGCTACATCATAGGTACTACCGCAGTAATCGCACTCCAGCTTGCCGGATGCGCCCACAAAATGCAGCGGGCCGGTGCAGCTTGGGCATTGATAGTTGGTCACCTGTGCTGCCATGCTTGCTCTCACCCTTCTTTCTTCATGTTCCGTTCAGCGCCCGCCCGTGTTTGCGGGCGGACGCTGAGTGTGTCGAAAAAGTTTTTTCTCCCCGCATTGTGGGGGATACACCGTCGGTCCATCCGGTTTTCGGTCGTCTCACGCCCAAAAACCGGGGCCTGTCTTTAGGCTCTGGGCGCGCCGCAATACTCGCAGAACTTTCCGTCGTTCTGTCCGCCGCAGGCGGGGCAGGTCCACGGGCCGGCCGCTGCCGGAGCGGGAGCGAAGGTCTCCTGCTGCTGCATGGGGGCCTCCTGCTGCAGGGGGACCGTCTGAGCTGCGCCGCCGCCACGGGCGGTCTCCATCACCTGAAGCAGCGCCGCTCGGATCTCGTCGCCCATTTCGCGGTACTTGCGATATTCCCGATTGCTCTCCGGATCGAAGCCGGCAGCCATGGTATTCATCCGGCCCACAGAATTCATCTGTCCCATCATGGGACGCTGTGTCATGCCGCTCTGGGGCCGACCTGCCATAGGACGCTGGTTCATGCCCGGCTGATTCATCATAGGCCGCTGACCCGCCATGCCGCTCTGAGGACGGCCCGCCATAGGACGCTGGCCCATCATACCCTGCTGCCCCATCATGGGCCGCTGCATGGTGTTCTGCGGCTCGATGTACACAGAACTGTTGTTCAGGCAGAACTTCATTTCGTCAAAGTAGGGGTTATTGACGGAAATGATCACTTCAAAGTCATAGGAATACTCGTAGCGGGGCGGGTTGTAGCTGACCTCCTTGCCGTCCGGTCCCTCCCGCTTCTGCTCCGTGCGGCTCTCGTCAATGTCCACGCGGCAGCCGGTCAGCGCGGTGTAGTCCAGAATATCCGGGTTGGCGTCCGCCAGATCCCGGGCACGGGTAACGGTGAACCAACGATGCTCCTCGTCCAGCAGGACCTTACAATCCTCGCCGTAGGAGCGGGTGGTGCGGAACTGGGACGCCCTGCCCCGGTTTTCCTCCCGGTAGGCCAGCTGCCGCTTGATGTCCTCCACCGTAGAGCGGCGGCGGTCACTGAACTAGGGAGAGAGCTGCTTCGCGCAGTCCTTACAGAGGTTGCCGTCTTCCAGTTCCTGATTGCCCAACAGTCCGATCTTCTCGCCGCAGATGTCGCAGTATTTCTTATCAAACAATCCCATAATAGCTTCCTCCTGTTGTTTTCAGTCGCCGTAACGGCTCACATTGCATTGTCCACCCGGAACCGGGATCTTGTCCCCGGCCGTGGCTCCCGCAGCCGGGGACGGTATTCGCCAAAAAATCCGCTATTCGCTCTTATTCTTCAACTTTTTGAAGCTCCACCACTTTGTCCGCCGCTTCCGACCAGTCCACCGTCAGCTCCAGTCTGCCGCTGTCCTCGCCGGCCCCGGCACAGTGGTAAACGTCCAGGATCTTCCCCCATTCCGTGCCGTCCGCCTTCTGGAGAACACGGTTGTCTAACATCAGCCCTGTGTCCTGTATCTTTTTACGCGGGATGTAGGTGAAGTCCAGCGGGGTTTCCAGAACGGTCTCGCCGTCCAACCGGAGGGTCAGGCCGTCCTCTTCGCTGATGACCGCCTGCCAGCCGTCCTCCGGACTTTCCAATGTTCCCTCCAGCACTGGCCAGAGGAGGGAATTGTCCACATAAGTACCGTCCCCGTCCAGCAGGAACAGGTTTTGATCTGGATTCTCCATGCCGTTGCCCCCATCCATGATCTGGTCCGTGACAAAATGCTTATACAGGCCCGAAAGGACGATCCCTACCAGCGCGCCCGCCAGGAAAATCCAAATCATCTGCCGTTTCATTACACGATGTCCCCGTCGTCAAAGGGGTCGCCGCACTCAGGGCAGAACTTGGGGGGATGCTGCGAGTCGGCGGGCTCCCAGCCGCACTTGTCACACTTGTACTGAGGAACACCGGCAGGCTTGGGCTTGCCGCACTCGGCACAGAACTTGCCCTTATTCACCGCGCCGCAGGTGCAGGTCCAGCCGTCCGCAGCTGTGGCGGGCTTGGACTTGCCACATTCCGGGCAGAATTTTCCGGTGGCGGTGGCGCCGCAGGCGCACTGCCAGCTGTCCCCGGCAAGCTTCGGCTCCGGCTTCTTGCTGCCGCAGTTGGGACAGAAGTTGCCGGTGATGCCGCTCTGGCCGCAGGTGCAGGTCCAGCCCTGCGCCGCAGGTGCGGGGGCGGGCTGCGCCGCCTGCTGCTGGGCCTGTTGCTGCTGGCCCATCTGGAACAGGTTCTGGGCGTTCATGCCGCCCATCTGGCCGGCCATGCCCATGCCCATAAAGGCCATGGCGGGACCGGCGCCGGTGTTGGCGGCCGCCGCCTTCATCGCCTCGCCCTGAGAGCCGACGAGATGCGCCGCCGCGCGGGTGGGGTCCATAAAGGCCGCATTGCGCTGCAGCTCCTTGATCATCTGCTCGTCTTCCTCATTGGCCTTCACGCTGGAAACGCCGAAGGAGACGATCTCCATGCCGCGCAGATCCCGCCACTTGCTGGAAAGCTGCTCGTTGAGGGCGTCAGCCAGCTCCAGAGTATGGCCGGGAAGGGCGGAATAGCGGATGCCCATTTCGCTGATCTTGGCGAAAGCGGGCTGCAAAGCCGTCAGCAGCTCCGTTTTCATCTGACCGGCGATATTTTCCGTCTTGTAGTCCTCACTGACGTTGCCGCAGACGTTGGTGTAGAACAGCAGGGGGTTCTTCAGCCGGATGCTGTACTCGCCGAAGCAGCGGATGCCGATGTCAATGTCGATGCCAGCCCGCTGATCCACCACCCGGAAGGGGACGGGGCTGGGGGTGCCGTACTTGTTGCCCGTCAGCTCCTTGGTGTTGAAGTAGTAGACCCGCTGATCCTTGGGAGCCTCGCCGCCGAAGGTGAAACGCTTGCCGATATTCTGGAACACGTTCTTCACGCTCTCGCCCAGATCACCGGAGAAGATGCTGGGCTCCGTGGACATATCGTAGGTGTATTCGCCGGGCTCGGCGCAGACGTCCACCACCTTGCCCTGCTCCACGATGAGCATACACTGTCCGTCCGCAATGGCGATCAGGCTGCCGTTGGTGATGATGTTGTCATCGCCCTTGGTGTTGCTGGAACGGCCCGTGACCTTCTTTTTGCCCTTGACCGCCAGCACGTCAGAGGGGATCGCTTCGCAATAAAAGTATTCCTTCCACTGGTCGGCCAACACGCCGCCAGCCGCGCCCATTGCCGCTTTGATCAGTCCCATAATTCTACTCTCCTTTTCCTGTTGTTGTATTTGATTTCAGCATTTGCTTTTGATCGCATCTTATAAAATTGCCTGTTTTTTTAGGTAAAACGAGGCCTCAGCTCCCTCCCGTCAGGAAAGTGTCTCCACTGACATAAAACGGAGCCTGATCCGTAATGGGCCAGGTGAACCAGCTCACATCCCAGGGCCGCTTCATAAACAGGCACACCCGCGCCGTATCCTCCGGAATGGTGAGGGAGAAGAACATCGGCTCATTGATCTTGATTTTCCCCTCATACACCACCTTCTCCGAGATCCAACTCTGTTGGGTGCCGTCATCATTCAGCACCGGCGTTCCAACGCTGAATTGGATGTCCGTTTCGTACCATCGGCCCACCAGCAGCAGCTTATTCTGCCCGTTGGGTTCCAATGCGTTCATGGGGATCACCGACAGCGGCTCCGTCACCTCGGTGGGCGGGTCCCGCCAGTAGAAGATCAGCGATTTTTCCGGCTCCCCTGTCATGGCGTTCTCCAAGGTCGGCGGCAGGAAGCCGCTGGAGCGCATATAGGTGACGGTACGGACGCCCGCGCCCCCGTTCTTTTCATAAGGCATCCGCACAAGCAGGCTATTCCGGTTCGTCAGGGCGGCGAAAAACGCCGCGCCAGTCTCCTCATCGGTCAGCCGCACGCTCCAAGTCTCATTGGACAGCCCCGGCATCAGCGGTTCCTCTATCTGCTCCGCCAGCAGATGCTTTTCTGACCGGTATTGCGGGGTGTCCGTATCCAGCCCGGCGGCGTGGTACCAGTCCGCCCGCATCACATAGCCCTCCAACAGATCGGACCACAGGCGATCAAAGCACAGCATAGAGGCGATATGTTCCTCGCCGGGCCTGTATTCCCGGCCGTCCTCCTCATAGTGGGTCATGCGCCACGTTCCGTAGAGGTCCGCGATCCCCATCTCTCCGCCGGGGCCCGGCCGCTCTGCCGGGGCAAAGTAGAAGGTATCTCCGTAAGGGGTCTCGATCACCAGAGAATCGGTGCTTTCGATCCGACCGTCCAAGGTCAGCGGCTCGCCGGTATTCATCGTTCCCGTCAACCGCAGGGTGCTGTCCGCGCCCAGCCACCAGTTTCCGTCGAGCAGGCTGGTATTGTAGTACGAGCCTAACACATCCCGAAACTGGGCCATTCCGTCTTCGTTGAGATAGAGGTCCGCCCACCACGCCTCCGTGGGCATAGCACTGGTTTTCATGCAGTCGTTCATGGCATCATAGCTCTCGTGCCGCACAGCGGTCCAGTAGTCCGCGCTGAACGGTGTGGAGGTCTGCTGCCGGGTATCCTCCGCGCTGTCGGCAGCAGAGGGTGGCACATCCGTATTTGTGTCCGGCCCCGGTGTTTTGCCGCAGGCAGTCAGGCCGAGCCCCAGAAGAAACGCCAAGAAAAACGCGGTCCATCTTTTTTTCACAGCTGTGCCTCCTTTACGCTCAACAGTCCTGCGTCACCGGAATACGGATGCCGCTTTGGGACCTGAACGATTTCCAGAAGAGCCGTTCGCCGGCAAAGGGCTTGAAGCTCTGCCAACGGGACGGTCTTTAAGCGGGTCCTGTCGGCTCCCTATCGTTTTTAATTCGCAGATCATATGGCCTAACTTCTGTATACCATGGAATCCCCGTTTTGTTAACCCTAATTTCCCCAAATTAGGGTCCCAAACATGAAATTTCCCGGAAAAAGCCGAAAAAGCACTGCTCGTTCACGAACGCCCGTTCCATTTTATGGTTCTTCTTACAAAAAGCGTATGTCAGCCCGGCGGCGGTTATCCGCCCTCACTTTCGCTCCCTCCGGCTGTTTTTCCCATACCCATAGGAAGAAAGAAGCCGGAACGATTGCTCGTTCCGGCTGGAAACTATATGGCAGGCGCAGCGCGGTTTGCCCCGCTCAGAGCGTCTCCTTCTGTAAAGCCTGCGCCAGTGGGAGTACCACTGCGCCCAGATCCTCCATAGCGTGGGCGAAATCGAAAAACTCCTCCGTCTGGCCCTCCCGGAACAGATGATCCGACACAGATTTGACCGCCACGAAGGGCACATTGTTCCGCAGGCACACCTGGGCGATCGCGCCGCCCTCCATCTCTGTCAGCAGAGGGTGGAACGTGTCCCGGATGAAGATTGCCCGGTCGCTGCGGACAGCAAACCAATCTCCGGTGGCCACCCGCCCCAGCGCCGCCTTGCGGCCCAGTGCTGCCAGCAGTTCCACGCACCGCTCCGGCTTCCAGGTGGGGAACGACACCCGGTTCACCGTGGATACCAATCCTACGGGATCACCGATGGCAGAGGTGTCCACATCGTGCTGCACAAAGTCCTCTGCGACCACCAGGCTGCCGGTGGGAAGCTCCGTCAGGCATCCGGCCACTCCGGCATTGACGATCATATCCACACCGTACTTCAGGCACAGGATCTCTGCCGCCATGGCGGCATTCACCTTGCTGACACCGCCGGCGCAGGCAATGATCCCCGGTGCAGCCTCGTAGAACGGCACACCGGACACGGTCTCAAATGCCTCCAGCTCCTTGGCCCCCGGCAGGGCATGAAACTCCGCAGGCATGGCAAATTGCAATCCAATTTTCATTATATTACGCTCCTTTTTACCGTCTCATCAGGCTTTCTCCAAATACAGGCCCTTGTTCCCGAAGGGTATTCTTGAGAAAACCGCAAATTCAAAAACAAGAAACCAAAACTTTTAAAAGCAAAAAGAAAAGGAATTCAAGCAAAAGCCTGAATTCCTAAACTTTCTGGAGGTGACACCCGGATTTGAACCGGGGAATCAGGGTTTTGCAGACCCTTGCCTTACCACTTGGCTATGTCACCGAAGCCGTATGATTGAGTGCCTATATAGGATACCCTAAAACGCCCCGTTTGTCAAGACAATTTTTATTTTTTCCTGACATCCGAAAAAATATTTTACAAAGGTGTTCAACCGCCTTTCCCGACCTCCGCCCCCCTGTGTCAAACGGCACAAAAAAGTCCCGGCTTTTCACTTTCAATTGAGCGGTGATGCCGCTTTACAGCGGCCAGACCGGGCAGTAAAATAAAAATACGGCAGACTGCCGTTCATGTTGTAAAATCAACCGATGGGAAGGACAGGAGGAGTGTTTATGGTTTCTCAACGGATGCTGCAGCTGGGCACGGCCCGTTCCGTGATCCGGGAGCTGTTTGAATATGGCCGTCAGCGGGCCGCAGAGGTAGGTGCGGAAAACGTATTTGACTTTTCATTGGGAAACCCCAGCGTCCCCGCTCCCGCAGAAGTGAATGAGACCGCTATCCGGCTGCTGCGGGAACAGGCAGACACGATTCACTGCTACACCAGCGCCCCCGGCGATCCCGCCGCCAGACAGCGGATTGCTGACTCCTTGAACCGTCGGTTTGGGGAGCAGTATACGGCGGACGAGCTGTACCTCACCGTAGGCGCGGCGGCGTCTCTCTGCTGTGTATTGGGCGGACTGACCTGCCCCGGCGACGAGTACATCCTCTTTGCCCCCTACTTTCCGGAGTACCGGGTGTTTATCGAGGGTGTCAAGGGGAAGGTCAAGGTGATCCCCCCGGAGCCGGAGCACTTTCAAATCGACTTTTCCGCCTTTGAACAGGCAGTCACCTGCCGCACCAAGGGCGTGATCATCAACTCCCCCAACAACCCCTCCGGCGTGGTCTACTCCCGCCAGACGCTGGAAACTCTGGCAGCGATCCTCCGGGCTAAGGAAGCGCTCTACGGCCACCCCATCTATCTGATCTCCGACGAGCCTTACCGGGAGATTGCCTTCCACGGCGTGGAGGTCCCCTGGGTACCGCAGATCTACAAGGACACCATCGTCTGCTACTCCTTTTCCAAGTCCCTTTCCCTCCCTGGCGAGCGGTTGGGCTATGTGTTGGTCCCCAAGCAGGTGACGGACGCTGATGCCGTTTACGCGGCGACGGCAGGTGCAGGCCGCTCTCAGGGATATGTCAATGCCCCCAGCCTGTTTCAGAGGGTGGCGGCGGAATGCTGTGACCTGACGGCGGACATCAGCGTCTATGAACGCAACTGCGCCCTGCTGACCGACGCACTTCGAGAAATGGGCTACCATGTGGTCCAGCCCGGTGGAGCCTTCTACCTGTTCCCCCGGTCACTGGAACCGGATGACATGGCTTTCAGCGAGCGAGCCAAAAAATTCGACCTGCTGTTGGTCCCCGGCAGCGGCTTCGGTGCTCCCGGCCACTTCCGGATCGCCTATTGCGTCCAGACGGAAATGATCGAACGGGCGCTGCCTCGGTTCAAGGCACTGGCGGACTCCTATCAATGACATAGCAACGGCAAAATACCCCGGCTCTTTTGAAAAGAGCCGGGGTATTTTTATCAGGCAGCGATCCCCGTCCCTTCCGAAGAAAGGACGGGGATCGTTTATTTGGCAGAAAGTCAGCTTAGTAAGCCACACCCCAGTAGATATCAGTGGTGCACTTCTCGCCGCAGACGGGGCAAACGCCCTCAGTGCCGGACTGCTTGAGCGGCATGCAGCGGCTGGAAACGCCTGCCAGCTCCTTCATCTTCAGCTCGCACTCCAGCTTGCCGCACCACTTAGTCCGGGCAAAGCCGCCCTTGGTCTCCACCATCTCCTTGACCTCCTGCCAGGAGTTCAGGTCGAAGGTGTTGTTCTCCAGGTTCTTTTCCGCCTGAGCATACAGGTTGTCGTGAACGGCGGTCATCAGGCTCTGCACCTGGCTTTCCAGCCCGTCCAGAGCAACAAAGCTCTTTTCACCGGTATCACGGCGGGCCAAGCAGCACTGTCCCTTTTCCAGATCGCGGGGACCGATCTCCACACGGACAGGCACGCCCTTCATTTCATACTCGGCGAACTTCCAACCGGGAGAGTTGTCGGAATCGTCCAGCTTCACCCGCAGGCCGGCAGCCTTCAGACGGGTCTTGATCTCAGTGGCTGCTTCCAGCACGCCGGGCTTGTGGGCCGCCACGGGGATCACTACCACCTGAATGGGAGCGATGGCGGGAGGCAGCACCAGACCGTTGTTGTCACCGTGGGTCATAATGACCGCGCCGATGAGCCGGGTGGTGGTGCCCCAGGAGGTCTGGAAGGGATACTGCAGCTTGTTGTCCCGGCCGGTGAAGGTCACGTCGTAGGCCCGGGAGAACTTGTCTCCGAAATAATGGCTGGTGCCGGACTGGAGGGCCTTACGGTCCTTCATCATGCTCTCGATGGTATAGGTGGCCTCAGCGCCGGCAAATTTCTCCTTGTCGGTCTTGCGGCCCTTGACTACCGGCATGGCCAGCGCATCGCGGCAGAAGTCAGCATAGCAGTTGAGCTGCTGCTCCGTTTCTGCCATGGCCTCCTCAGCGGTCTCGTGGATGGTGTGGCCCTCCTGCCACCAGAATTCCCGGCTGCGCAGGAAGGGGCGGGTGGTCTTTTCCCAGCGGATCACGGAGCACCACTGGTTATAGAGCATGGGGAGCTGGCGGTAGGTCTGAAGGACGCTGTGCCAGTGGTCGCAGAACATGGTCTCAGAGGTGGGTCGGAACGCCAGCCGCTCCTCCAGCTTGTCGCTGCCGCCCATGGTGACCCAAGCCACCTCGGGGGCGAAACCGTTGACCAGTTCGCCTTCCTTTTTCAGCAGGCTCTCCGGGATCAGCGCGGGCATTGCCACGTTCTCGTGTCCGGTCTTTTTAAACTCCCCGTCCATGATCCGCTGAATGTTTTCCCAGATAGCGTAGCCGTATGGACGCAGGATCATAAATCCCTTCACGCTGGAATAGTCGATCAACTCCGCCTTCTTGCAGATGTCCGTATACCACTGGGCGAAATCGTCCTCCATACTGGTGATCTGTTCCACTTTTTTGTCCTGTGCCATGATTCTTCCCTCAACTTTATTCCAGAATTGGAGGCAAACAGCCTCCTTTGAACTCATAACGTCTTATTTTATCGTCTTTTTCCCCTGTTGTCAACCATTTCACCCCAGGGCCAGTGCAACGATAAAGCCCAGCACCGCACCGCAGCACACCTGCATAGGCGTGTGGCCCAGGAACTCCTTCAGCTTCACCTCCGGTGCCTCCTCGCTGTCGAGCATTTCCAGCAGCTCATTGATGGCCTTGGCATGGCGTCCCGCCTCCCGACGGACGCCCATGGCGTCATGCATGACGATGACGGCCAGAATCACGCACACGGCAAAAACGGGGGAGTCATAGCCATATTCCAGACCGGAGGTCACCGCCAGTGCGGTCACGGTGGCAGAGTGACCGCTGGGCATCCCGCCGTCCCCTGTAAGCCGCTTCCAGTCGATGGTGCGGTTCACCGCCAGATAGATAAAGAACTTCAGGAGCTGCGCCGTGGCCCAGGCCAGCAGCGCGTTCATCAACAGGTGGTTGCTGAAAATATCAGAAAGCATAGATAAACTCCGATCATGTAGTAGGCGCAGAGACCCGCGCTGTCTTTACTATACACCAGACGTTAAGAAGCTGTCAATTTTTGCCGGTTAAAACCTTTGAAATTTGCAAAAATCCCCGCAGCGGCGCAGAAAAAAAGCAGGACGGCCGTGATCCGGCCGCCCTGCGCATATTGGGGGTTCTTTCGGCGTTAGCCCTCCCACTTCCAGTTCCGGACCTCTGGCAGGTCGATGCCGTTGTCCCGGATATACTGGCGGTGCTCCACCAGCTTGTCGTTCATCTTCTGCACCAGATAGGCGCCCCGGTTGCCCAGCTTGGGCAGACGGCGCACGGTGTCGATAACCAGATCGAAGCGGTCAATGTCATTGAGGACCCGCATATCGAAGGGCGTGGTGATGGTGCCCTCCTCCTTGTAGCCCCGGACATGGAGATTCTTGTTGTGACGGCGGTAGGTCAGCTCATGGATCAGGGTGGGATAGCCGTGATAGGCGAAGATAATAGGCTTATCCTTGGTAAAGAGTGTGTCATACTCGGAATCGGTCAGACCGTGAGGATGCTCGGTGTGGGGCTGGAGCTTCATCAGGTCCACCACATTCACCACGCGGATCTTCAGCTCCGGCAGCTCCTTCCGCAGAATGCTGACAGCGGCCAGCGTTTCCAAAGTGGGGGTATCGCCGCAGCAGGCCATCACCACGTCCGGCTCCTCGCCGGCATCATTGGAAGCCCACTCCCAGATGCCGATGCCCTGGGTGCAGTGCTTGACCGCCTGCTCCATGGTGAGCCACTGGGGGCGGGGATGCTTGCTGGCCACGATGACGTTCACATAGTTCCGGCTCTTGATGCAGTGGTCGAAGCAGGAAAGCAGGCAGTTGGCATCGGGGGGCAGATACATCCGCACCACGTCCGCCTTCTTGTTGGCCACATGGTCCAGGAAGCCGGGGTCCTGATGGGTAAAGCCGTTGTGATCCTGCTGCCAGACGTTGGAGGCCAGAATATAGTTCAAAGAGGCAATATCGTGCCGCCAGGGCAGCTCGTTGCACATTTTCAGCCACTTGGCGTGCTGGGAGAACATGGAGTCCACGATGCGGATGAACGCCTCATAGCTGTCGAAGAAGCCGTGGCGGCCCGTCAGCAGGTAGCCCTCCAGGAAGCCCTCGCAGAAGTGCTCGGAGAGCATGGAGTCCATGACCCTGCCATCGGGGTTCAGGTCCTCGTCCACATTGGGGATCTGTTCATCCAGGAAACGGCGGCCGGTGACCTCAAACACCGCCTGCAAGCGGTTGGAAGCCGTCTCGTCCGGCGCGAAAATGCGGAAGTTCCGGGCGTCCAGGTTCAGCTTCATCACGTCCCGGACGTAGGTGCCGAGAACATACATATCCTGCGCCTCCACCGCGCCGGGAGCCTTCACGTCCACAGCGTAGTCCCGGAAGTCCGGGGTGCGGAGATCCCGCAGCAGCAGGCCGCCGTTGGCATGGGGGTTCGCACCCATGCGGCGGGTCCCGGCAGGCGGGAAGGAGGCGACCAGCTCAACGGGGGTGCCGTCCTCGTTGAACAGCTCCTCCGGCTTGTAGGAACGGAGCCACTCCTCCAATTCGGGCAGATGCTTTTCCGTATCAGGTCCCATGGAAATGGGCACCTGATGAGCCCGCCAGCTGCCTTCCAGAACGTGACCGTCCACTTCCTTGGGGCCGGTCCAGCCCTTGGGTGTCCGCAGGACGATCATGGGCCAGCGGGGGCGGCTGGCGTCGCCGCTGGTACGAGCATATTCCTGGATCCGCTTGATCTCACGGATGGCCCAGTCCACCGTGGCGGCCATCTTCTGATGCATCTCGGCAGGCTCGCTGCCCTCCACGAAGCGAGGCTCCCAGCCGCAGCCCCGGAAGAAGCTCTCCACTTCCTCATGGCTCATGCGGGAGAAGATGGTGGGGTTGGCGATCTTGAAGCCGTTCAGGTGCAGGATGGGCAGCACCGCGCCGTCGGTAATGGGGTTCATGAACTTGTTGCCGTGCCAGGAGGTAGCCAGCGGGCCGGTCTCGGCCTCGCCATCACCCACCACGCAGGCGGCGATCAGGCTGGGGTTATCCGCCACAGCGCCGAAGGCGTGGGCCAGAGAATAGCCCAGCTCGCCGCCCTCGTGGATAGAGCCGGGGGTCTCCGGCGCCACATGGCTGGGGATACCGCCGGGGAAGGAGAACCGCTTGAAGAGCTTCTTCATGCCGTCCTTATCCCGGGTGATATTGGGATAGACCTCCGTGTAGCTGCCGTCCAGCCAGTCCTGTGCCACCATGGCGTTGCCGCCGTGACCGGGGCCGGAAAGGTAGATCATATCCAGATCATCCCGCTTGATTACCCGGTCCAAATGCGTATAGATGAAGTTCTGGCCCGGGCAGGTACCCCAGTGGCCCACGATGGTCTGCTTCAGATCCGCGGCGGTCAAAGGCCGCTCCAGCAGGGGGTTATCCAGCAGATAAAGCTGGCAGGCAGTGAGGTAATTGGATGCGCGCCAATACGCGTCGATCTGCTTCAGCTGTGCGGGCGTCAGAGGCGGTTTTTTAGAAACACGGGCGCTGCCGCGTGAATTTGCGGTGAGCTTAACAGGCGCTGTTTTCTTTTTTGCAGGCATAGAAGAACCTCCTTCAATTATATTCTGATTTTAGTATACCCTTTATTCGATACATGTCAATGCTAATATCATAAAAACGATTACGCGTCCCGCAAAATTTACAATTAGTACAAAAATTATTCATTTTTTGCAAAGTCTTGACGAAGGTGCTATACTGCTCTTATGGACACGTATGAATTGATCCGCTCCCGCCGGAAAACTCTGGCACTGGAGCTGACGCGGGAGGGACGGCTGATCGTCCGAGCCCCTCTGCGGATCTCCCGGCGGGAGATCGACGCATTTGTAGAAAAACATAAGGACTGGATCGTCCGCCATCTGGCAAAGCAGGCCGCCCGCCCCACTCTGCCGCCGCCGGATGCTCCGGAGACTCAGGCGCTGAAAACACAGGCACAGGCTATTCTGCCGGAGAAAGTGGTTCACTGGAGTTCCATCATGGAGGTCCACCCCACCGGTCTTCGGATCACCACGGCCAGAAAACGCTACGGGAGCTGCTCCAGCAAAGGCAGTCTGTGCTTTTCCTGCTACCTGATGTGCTGTCCAGAGGAAGCAGTGGAGTTGGTGGTGGTCCATGAACTGTGCCATCTCCGGGAGATGAACCACGGCCCCGGCTTTTACGCGCTGCTGGAGCGATACCTGCCGGACTGGAAGGAGCGGAAAAAGCTGCTGAATTAGAAAAGCACGGAAAATGCCATCCAATGCGCAGCAAAAAAGCGGAGGCCGACGGCCTCCGCTTTTTGCATACCTATATACCTTATAATACGATCACTCGTAATCACTGACCAGGAACATGGGCTTGATGGCCACGACCTCGTCATATTCCTCCTGAGAGACCTGCACATCGGCGTTCAAGGCCTTCAGATCCGCCTTGACCACCGCCAGCGCCTCCTCGGCGTTCTGGGCGCGGCCCTCCCGCAGGACGCGGATCATCCGATCCAGCACAACGGGATGGGCATACCGGGCAGGCAGGGGGAAATGCTCCGGCAGTACCCCGGCCATGTCCTTCTGGGCCTGCTCCCAAGCGGCGGTGACCGCCCGCTTGTTGTTCTTCATGGTGGGAATGACCTGCGTACCGGAGAACAGGAACACCACCGCCAGGCCCAGCAGGGTGAAGTACATACCGAAGCCCTCCTGCCGCCGCCAGGCGATGACACCGTAGACTGCGGCGATCAGGCCCGCCAGTACAATGGCCAGCGCCACCCACTTATGGGCGGGATTGGTGTGCTCATTGACCCGCTTGGCCTTGGCCGCAGTGGACAGCCTGTCCGGGCAGTCGTGGCAGAACCTTGCGTTCGGCGGTGCATCGTTAAAAGAGACGCTTGACCTGGCCGACTATCTGCTGGATTCCGGCCACGACACAGACACACTGCTGGTCGAGGTCTCGTTCTACACGCTGAACGCGGGCTACAACACGGACCGCTTCGCCACGCTGGAGGAAACGCTGAACAATCCGCTGGCCTACTGCTTCAACCTCGAGTACAACGTCAACGCGCTGACCGTTGCCATGGACACACTGCGCGGCACACCCGATACGATTGAATCCGGCGACTGGGTCGCGGCGGATTATCTGGCCGATGACGGCACAGTTTTGCCGCTGCACCGCAAATTATACGACTACACCGCGACCATCACGCCGCGCTGCAAAAGCTGGGCGCTGAATGACGAGCAGTTCAACCGCCTGCACACGCTGGCCCGGCGCTGCCAAAGCGAGGGCGTGCGGCTCATCGTGGTTTTGCCGCCGATGGCCGACAATGTGCGGACCGAGGTCTGCGATGTGTTCGGCATCACCGAGACCATGCAGGGCACGGTGCTGCCGACGCTGGCCGCCTGGGCTGACGAATGCGGCTTTACCCTGCTGGATTACGAGTGGGGCGGCAGCGTTATTACCGACGATGACAAGCAGTTTTTTGACGGATTCCATCTCGATGAAAAATACGGTCTGCCGATGTGGACGGAAGAACTGGTTGGGGATATAGCAGCATAAAGGCTTCCCCTTCGGGGGAAGCTGTCCGCGTGTCGAAAAACCTCCCTCTGCGAGGGAGGTGCCCCGAAGGGGCGGAGGGAGAGAACCTTGCCATAGCCCGAAAT
>ENA-UEQK01000867-UEQK01000867.1-human-gut-metagenome-genome-assembly--contig:-NODE-867-length-20507-cov-11.020264_pt1 | contig 20507 bp, 20 predicted proteins | sample MGYA00242939_ERZ507942 | MGnify/ENA primary metagenome ERZ507942 (study PRJEB26167, sample SAMN06115485) | human gut metagenome | host: Homo sapiens | place: China:Chongqing | collected 2015-03-30... | reverse complement strand
GTGTCCATGGTCAGCAGCATGATGTATTGGGGATCGTCCGCCGGAGCGAAGCACATAAAGGACACCACCACATCGCCCTTGGGATTGTCGGCGGTCTTGGTGCCGGTCTTGTCGGCGGTGCCGGTCTTGCCGCCGATGCGGTAGCCTGCCACCTGACCGTTTTTGCCGCTGCCGGAGGACACCACGTATTCCAGCGCCTCCCGGACGATGGCGGAGGTCTCCTCGCTGACGACCTGCCGCACCGGCGTGGAATCATGCTGGGAGAGCACGTTTCCGTCGTCATCCAGCACCTGATCCACGATGTACGGCTCATAGAGGTAGCCGCCGTTGACGCAGGCGGCCTGCGCCCGGATCAGCTCGATGGGGGTCACGTTGAAGGTCTGGCCGAAGGAGTAGGACGCCAGCGACACCACTTGAGAGTTGAAGGTCTTTTCATCCTGAAAAATGCCCTGCACCTCGCCGATCATGTCGATGCCGGTCTTATCCATCAGGCCAAAGGCCTGCAAGTATTTGTAATAGGTTTCCGTACCCACCTTCAGACCCATGTCGATAAAGGCCGGGTTGCAGGAGTGTCCCACCGCCTCGATCAGCGTCTGCTGGCCGTGGCCGGAATGTTTGGAGCACCAGATGGCCTTGTTCCAGCCCTGCACTCTGGTGGAGCCGGAGCAGTAGAAGGTGGAATTTTTCGTCACCTTGCCCTCCTCCAGCGCCGCCGCCAGCGTAATGGGCTTGAAAGTGGAGCCGGGTTCGTAGGTGGAGTCGATGCACTTGTTGCGCCACTGGGTCTGGACGGCGTTGTTGATGGCCGCAGACCGTGCCTCGGCGTATGCCTCCTCCGACTCATAGGAGGAGCGGTTGGCGTCGATTTTGGCCAGTGCCGCTTCCATCTTGGTTTTCAGTGCGTCGTCGTACAGGACGCCCGGCTCGTTGAGGTCATAATTGGGATAGGACGCCATGGCAACGATGGCGCCGGAGTTCACGTCCATGACAATTCCCGTGCCGCCGTTTTTGGCGCCGTACTTTTTCAGCATACTCTCAAGGCCGTTTTCAAGGCTCAGCTGCACGTTGGTATTCAGGGTCAGCACCAGATTATGGCCGTTTTCCGCATCATAGTACTGCTCATAGGGGTACAGCAGCGCCGTACCGGCGGCATTCCGGGCGCTGACGGTATAACCGGCTGTGCCGGTGAGGGTATCGTCATACTTGGCTTCCAGCCCTACGCTGCCCTCGTTTTCATTGTTGACAAAGCCCAGCACGCCGGAGGCCAGAGAGCTGTAGAGATAATACCGCTTGGAGGAGGGCTGGAGCCAGACCCCCTGAAGCTTCACCCGATCCTGCTCCGGCACCTCGTTGCCCTCCGGGTCGATCTCGCCGTTGATAAAACGGCGCACCTCATCGGAAACGTTCTGCTCCGCCTGCTTTTTGATGTTCCAGTAATCATAGTTGGTCTTGGTCATCCGCGCTTCCAGCGTTTCCTGCTCCACGCCTAAGATCCGGCTGAGTCCTCTGGCGATGTAGGTCTGATCCCGCAGGATGGGAGCCGTGTACGTCTCGCCCTTGCCGGCAGCCTTCTGGGCGGCTTTGGCCTGATTTTCCCTCTGGGAATCCACAAACTCCGCAATCCGCATGGGGGAAATATTGATATCCTCCGCCGTGGCGGAGATGGCCAGCGTATTCAGGCTGCTGTCGTAGATCGTCCCCCGCGAAGCCGTCACCACGGCACTGCGGGTCTGCTGCCCCACCGCCTTTTCCTGAAGCTCCGCATGGCGGCGGATCTGCAAGTCATAGAGCCGCCAGAACAGGATGCCGAAGGTCACCACGCCCAACACCAGCATAATGAGTACCGTCCGGCTGCGGACCACCTGATTTGCCCGCCGGGCCGCATCGCTTTTTCTTCTGGGATTGGGATTCTGAGGCATGGAGATCTCCTTTCAGCTGGTATTCAGCAATTCAGAAAAGAAGGGAGCAAGAAGACGCCGGCTTCTCACTCCCCGCTGTGTCACAACATATTTATGGCTGGGTCAGTCGAAATATTCCACCACGGCGTAGACCCCGTGGTGCAGGGAGCTGAGCATCCGGCCGAGGATGCTGGGACGGTCGCTTTCCGTCTGATAGACGGTGGCGCTGTCCTCGCTGGTAATGTCCAGATAGGTGATCTGGCTGCTGGTAGGCTTGGCCATACCGGCGGCTGCCGCCACCTCTTTCACCGTAGCCATGTCAAACATCTGCTCATGCTGCGCCGTCAGCGTGACATTTTCCGCTTCCAGCGCCGTCAGCTCCGAACGCAGGGTCACGGTGTCGGCGGCCAGTGTTGTCAGCTGCACATAGCTCAAAAGCAGCATGACCGCCATGGCGATCACCGCCGTCACGCCCAGCACGGTCAGCACCGGCACCGGCTGGCGCTCCCGCACCAGTGCCTGTTCCCGGCGGTGAACCTTGGGAAGAGCCTGCTCCTTATGGTGGGGCATTCTGCCCGCGTGCTCCAACTCCCGTTCCCGGACTGCCCAATCCAGATCACGGGCCAGATTGCCGTTGGTAGTGAATTCCCGATGGGCGTAACGATATTCTCTGGCTGCGGATGCCACGCAGACCCCTCCTTCTCACAAGCTGCAAAGTATTGCGGGGGCTTGTCCCCCTTACAGATCAAACGGATCGCATTTCTCCACGACCCGGAGCTTGGCGCTGCGCGCCCGGCTGTTTTCTTCCAATTCCGCCGCCCCGGAAACGATGGGCTTTCGGGTCACCAGCCGCACGCGGGGCTTCTTCCCGCACACGCACACCGGAAATTCCGGCGGGCAGGTGCAGCCTCTGGCCGCGTTCTGAAACGCCCGCTTGACAATGCGGTCCTCCAGCGAATGGAAGGTGATGACCGCCAGCCGGCCGGACGGATTCAGATGGTCAATAGCCCCGCTGAGCATGGGCGGCAGGGCGTCCAGCTCGCCGTTGACGGCAATGCGGATGGCCTGAAAACTCCGCTTGGCAGGGTGCTGCTTCTCCCGGAGCGCCGCGGCAGGCATGGCGGAACGGATCAGCTCCGCCAGTTCCAGCGTGGTTGCCACAGGCGCAGTCTCCCGTGCCTGGACGATTTTTTTTGCAATGGCAGGGGCATACCGCTCCTCGCCATATTCAAACAAAATGCGGCGCAGCTCCTCATAGCTCCAGGTGTTCACCACCTCATAGGCGGTCAGGGGCGCCGAGGCGTCCATCCGCATATCCAGCGGCGCATCGTGCATATAGGAAAAGCCGCGGGACGCATCGTCCAGCTGCGGCGAGGAAACGCCCAGATCGAACAGCATCCCATCCACGCCGGGAAGCTTCAGCTCGTCCAGAATCCCGCTGATCCGATCAAAATTGCTGTGAACCAGCGTCACCCGATCCATCCATGGCGCAAGGCGCTCCTGCGCCGCGTCAATGGCGGCCTGATCCCGATCCACGCAGATCAGACGGCCGGTGGTCAGGCGTTTTGCGATTTCCCGCGAATGTCCGGCGCGGCCCAGCGTGCCGTCCACATAGACGCCCTCCGGCCGGATGTGCAGCGCTTCGATGCACTCGGCCAGCAAAACAGGCTTGTGCGTAAATTCCATGGCTCAGCTCCGATTCCGGCGCGCCCTTGCCAGCGCGTCCATGGCGGCGGCCATGTCGTCCTCCTCCAGCATCTGGCGTTCCCGCTCCGTCCATGTAGCGGAATCCCAGATCTCGGCAAAGGCGTTCATGCCCACAATCGTAGCGGACTTTTTCAGGTTGGCATAGTTCCGCAGGGCGGCGGGGATCAGTACCCGCCCCTGCCCGTCCGGCTCACACTCCACGGCGTTGGCGTACAACAGCGTCAGCGCCCGCGCTTCGGTATAGGGCAGCTCGTCCATATCCTCAGACATCTGCTCCCATTTGGCCTCCGGGTAAATGGTCAGGCAATGCTGCGCGCCGATGGTAATGTAAAACTTATCCCCCAGCGCTTCCCGCATATTGGAGGGGATCACCAGCCGGCCCTTGGAGTCGATGGTGTTATTGGATTTGCCCATCAATCTGGCCACAGCGATGCCCTCCTCCCTACTTTTTGGGTTTTTGTGGGCTTCGATGGCACAAACGCGCACATCTCCCCCACTTTTCCCCACCATGTACCCTGAGTATAAGCGATTCCAAAGGGGATTGCAAGCATTTTTTTCCGATGGAAATCCCTGAAAAGTCACTGATTTCCAGTAAAAATCCGCCAGCTTTTCATTTCTTCGAACAGATGTTTTGTTTTCGTTTGTCAGTTTACGTAAAATAAATCAGGCTGCCAGCACAAAATATTGTACCGATAGCCTGATTTTTCTTGATTCTTTTCCAAATATGGTGAGGATTCAAAATGCCAGCAAATCTTTTTCGTCATTTTTGACAAAATTTCATTTTGCCACCCCGGTATTTCCGTCAGGCGGAGCATATTATGGTCAACCGCCCGGATTCGCTCAAAAACAGACGGACAGCCCCGACTCCACAGCCTGCATCGCCGCTCACGCCTCCGGCTGCTCGGCAGGCTTCTTCTCCCCTTCCAGCTTCTCCCGCTGCTCCTGCATTTTTGCAGCGGAAGCGGCGCGGAACGCCGTCCGGGACTGCTTCACCTCAGACAGTGCCGCCTGAACCGCCTCCTCCGTGCGGGCCAGCGCGTCCTCGGCATATTCGTTGGCAACCTGACACAGCTGGCGGGAGCGATCCTCTGCATCCGCAATGATCTTCCGGGCCTTTTCCTTGGCGGCGTACAGCACTTCGCTGTCAGAGATCTTGCTCTTGGCTTCCAGATCCGCCTGCCGCATCATGCGCTCCACGTCCCGTTTGGCCTCATCCACGAACTTTTCACGGGCGGCCAGCAGCTCCTGCGCCCGCTTCAGCTCCACGGGCATCTGGCTCCGCAGCTCGTCCAGCAGATCCAGAATCTCGTCCCGGTCCACCATACTGAGGTTGGGTTTCAGAGCCGGGGACTTGGCATCCTCCACCCGCTCGTACAGCATATCGATCAAACGATTGACATCATTTTCAGCCATCACGCACACTCCTTATCGTTTCTCGGTCCAGTCCCGGATCAGGGGCAGGATCGCCTTGGGCAAATACTTCTCCAACGGCTGGTGGTAATGGATCATCTCCCTCGCCACCGTGGAGCTTAAATAGACGTAGGCAGGATCTGCCGGCAGCAGCAGCGTCTCCAGTCCCGGATGCAGCCCCCGGTTCACCATGGCCTGCTGATATTCCGTGTCGAAATCCCCGGCCGTGCGGATGCCCCGGACGATGGCGGTGGCTTTCCGCTCCGCCGCATAGTCGGACAGCAGGCCGTCGTACAGCTCCGCCGTCACATTGGGCAGCTCCAGAACTGCGGCCTCCACCAGCTTCAGCTTCTGCGCCGGGGTAAACATCTGCCCTTTTTTCTCCGCGTTGGGGCTGACGCACACATACACCTGATCGAAGCAGGCCGCCGCCCGGCGGATAATGTCCAAATGTCCCAGCGTGATGGGATCAAAGCTCCCTGAGCAGACTGCGATCCTCATACCTCTGCCTCCACGTCTCCGTCCCGGTGGTAAATGGTGACGGCAATCTTCCCATAGCGGTAGGTACGGCCCATACGGTAGGGCGCGGACAGGGCGGGAAGGGACTTGTCCACCGGATGCTCCGCGATCATCATGCCATGCACGCTCAGCAGGTCGTGGCGGGCAATGTGGGCAATAGCCGTTTCCAGCAGATCCGTCTGGTAAGGCGGATCCAGAAAAACAAGGTCATATTTCTCCCGGACGGACTTCAGAAACTCCATGGAGTCTCCGGCCACCACCCGCGCCCGATCCGTCAGGTTGCAGAGCTTCAGGTTTTCTTTCGCCAATGACACGGCGTCAGGCCGACGGTCCACAAACACGGCGGATGCAGCCCCCCGGCTGAGGCACTCGATGCCCAGCTGGCCGGTGCCGGCAAAGAGATCCAGCACCTTGCGGCCCTCAATATCAAATTGCAGGACGTTGAACAGCCCCTCCTTCACCCGGTCGGTGGTGGGGCGGGTCTCCATCCCCTCTAATTCCTTTAAGCGGCGTCCTCTGGCGGAGCCGGTGATAACGCGCATGGCGCAATCCTCCTCAACGTGCTGAACCGCCTGTCCGCCGCGCTGTGCATCCCGAATGTCCGGCGCTTCCGTCCGATGCGGACATTCCGGCGCGGGCCTCCGCTCCCCGCGGCAGCTGTCAACTGTTCAGCAGAGTTATTGCATGGCAAATACATTTTTCATTTTACGGCAAAAGGCGCACTATTTCAATAGTTTTTCCGCAAATCCATCCGAGCACCGGGCAGTATTTTCCCATTTGCCCTGTGCATTTTTGTGAAATCCGCCAGTATTCTGCGGTCTTTTCGCCCTCAATAGCTGCTGATATCCAGACTCGCATCATCCGAGCCTTTTTCAATTTTCCGAATCTCCACGGTGTATTTCAGCTCCGGGCTGACAGCGACCTCCACCCGGTCTCCGGCCTTGTGGCCCATCAGCGCCCGCCCCACCGGGGACTCCTTGCTGATGAGACCCTTCAGGGCGTCCTGCCGCAGGGTGGTGACAATGCGGACGGTCATCTCCTTCTTCATCATCTCATTATAAATTGTGACCGTATCAAACAGGCTCACCGTGTCCGCCGTCTCCTTCACCTCGATGACCCTGGCGGTGCGGATCATCCGTTCCAGATAGCGGATACGGCTGTCATTGCGGTTTTTCGCCTGCTTGGCGCACTTATATTCGTAATTTTCACTGAGATCCCCAAAGGCGCGGGCAGTCTGTACCTCTTCAATCAGCTGGGGCCGCAGTTCCCGAACCCGATAGTCGATCTCCTCCTGCATTTTACGGATATCCACCTCTGTCAGTTCGTCATACATGATGATTCCTCCCTTTCGGTTTTCCTGATTTCCCACGCAGTATAGCACAAAAAGGCGCGCAGAACAACGCCCGGCCCGCCGAAAAATTCCGGCAAGCCGGGCAATTCCCCCTCAGCAGGATATCCGGCGGGTCAGGCTGCGCTCCAGCAGGCTCATCACCCGCTCCGCGTGGCGGTATTCGTCGCTGCTCAACTCGTTCAGCAGCCGGGTAAGGCAGACGTCTGACGTGCTGTCCGCCGTCCGGGCATAGTTGAAGCCGCCGCAGGCCTCCTCATGGTAGCACTGCCGCAGAGCGCCGCACCAGTCCCCCATGCACAGCTGCCCCTGCACCATGTTGGGGCGGTAGCACTGCCCGGTAATGAGATACCGGGCCGACAGCAGCCGCCGGGCGTGAGCGCCCTCGTCCTCCGCGATCTCCCGCAGGGTCTGCCGCGCCCAGACCGGCGCCTGCCGGGCCAGCGCCAGATACCGCCGCTGATCCTCCAGCTCCTCTTCGATGTACCCCTCCAGCACCTCCAGCAGTTCTGCCGCCTCGCTTCCCATGCAGCAGGGATTCGGCTCCGCGCCGGACAGCTGGCTTTCCTGCGCCGCAGTCAGGCTGCCGGAGTTGGCAGGCTGCGTGATCTGCCCGCCGCCGCGGGCGGGCAGAGTCTCCGCCGCCGTTTCCGGGTACGGCTCCAGCGCCGGATTCACCCGCTGCCAGAGCCGGTCATGCTGGCGGAAGTCATAGATCTCCGGGGTATGGAGATTTTGTTCCATTGAGATCCCTCCTTTTCCTTTCAGCCTATGCATACGGTAGGAAAAAGTTCCTGTTTCTGCGGAAACGCCCACAAAATCTTTGACAACTGCCTGTAAATATGCTATGGTGGAACGGCAGGCGGATTTCGAGCGGTTTCGCCTGCTTTCTGTTGCTTCTGCAACCTATAAATCATCCGCAAATTTGGTATACTACCTGAAAACAGGAATTTTTTCCTTTCCCCATAAAGGAGGACCTTCCATGCTGGAATTAAAGCATATCAGCTATTCCGTTCAGGAAGCCGACGAAACGCTGGGCATCCTGAAGGACATTTCTCTCACCATTGACGACCACAAGCTGGTGGTATTCACCGGCCCCAACGGCGGCGGCAAAACCACGCTGGCAAAAATCATCATGGGTCTGGTGACCCCCACGGAGGGGCAGATTCTCTGGAACGGGCAGGACGTCACCCATCTGAGCATCACCGAGCGAGCCAGACTCGGCATCAGCTACGGCTTCCAGCAGCCCCCCCGGTTCAAGGGACTCACCGTCCGGGATCTGCTGACCATCGCCTCCGGCGACCAGAAGCTCACCAAGGACAAGTGCTGCCAGTACCTGACCCGCGTCGGCCTGTGCGCCAACGACTATCTGGACCGGGAGGTGGACGTGTCCCTCTCCGGCGGCGAGGTCAAGCGCATTGAGATCGCCTCCATTCTGGCCCGGAACAGCCAGCTGATGATCTTCGACGAGCCGGAGGCCGGCATCGATCTGTGGTCCTTCGCCCGGCTGACGGAGACCTTTGAGCAGATCCACCGGCAGGGCAGCGCCACCATGATTATCATCTCCCATCAGGAGCGGATCATCTCCCTTGCGGACGAGGTCATCGTGGTGGGAGACGGCACGATCCGCCGCCGCGGCTCCGCAGAGGAGATCCTGCCGCAGATCCTGTCTGATACGCTGGGTAACTGCCCGGTACTGAGCAAGGAGGTACGCGCCTGATGATGGACACACAGGTAGACCGGGAGCTGCTGGAAAAAATCGCAGATCTGGTGGGCAAGCCCGTAGGGGCATTCAACATCCGAAAGGACACCGGCTGCGACGGGCGGCAGTCCACGGAGCATATTGAGATCACCGGCAAGACGGACGGCAAGTCCGGCATCGACATCCGGGTAAAGGACGGCACGGTGGGCGAGACCTGCCACATCCCCGTCATCATCACCAAGCCCGGCATTCAGGAACTGGTATACAACGACTTTTATATCGGTGAAAACTGCAATGTGAACATTGTGGCAGGCTGCGGCATCCACAACTGCGGCACGGAAACCAGCCGCCATGACGGCGTTCACACCTTTTATGTCGGGAAGCACTCCCATGTCAAATACACGGAAAAGCATTACGGCGAGGGCGACGGCACCGGCGGCAAAATCATGAACCCCCAGACCATCGTCTATCTGGAGGAGGGCGCTTCCATCCAGATGGAAACCGTCCAGATCCGGGGGATCGACTCCACCAAGCGGGAAACCAAGATCGTCTGCGGCAAGGACGCGGAAGCGGTTGTCACCGAGCGGCTCATGACCCACGGCGACCAGACGGCCGAGAGCGACATGGAGATCGTGCTGGACGGCGAAGGCTCCCGCGGCCGGGTGATCTCCCGGTCGGTGGCCAAGAATACCTCTCACCAGACCTTCTATCCCAAAATGGTGGGCAACGCCGCCTGCTTCGGCCATGTGCAGTGCGATTCCATCATCATGGACGAGGCCCACATCCAGTCCATCCCCGCCATTGTGGCCAACTGCACAGAGGCGCAGCTGATCCATGAGGCCGCCATCGGCAAGATCGCCGGCGACCAGCTCCTGAAGCTGGAAACGCTGGGTCTGACCCCCGAAGAAGCGGAAGAGTGTATTCTGAAGGGCTTTCTGGCATAAAATCACGAAAAAAATCCGGGCAGGGCTGCCCGGATTTTTCTTTGGATCATTTAAAGTTCTTCGGGCTGGTGTGGAACGTGCTCTGGAACGCCCGAAGGAACGTGGAATACTCTGGGAAGCCCGCCTGCTCCGCCGCCTTCATCACCGGCACGCCCTCCCGGATCAGTTCCCCGGCCCGGAGGATCCGCTTCTGTACGGTGTACTGGTGTACCGTGTAGCCGGTGACTTCCTTAAAGCGGTGCATCAGATAGTACCGGCTGATGAAAAACCGCCCCGCCAGCGCATCCACGGAAAGGTCGCCGTCCAGATTGGCGGCAATGTAGCGGAGGATCTCCTCCATCTTGGGATCCAGACGGTAGCTGTCCTTCTCCTCCGGCGCCATATTGGCCCGGAGGAAGTCCCGGTTCACATGGATCAAAAGCTGCTGGCACAGCGTGTCCGCCATGCGCCGGGCGCCGAATTCCTGCGACCGCAGGGCTTCCTCCAGCTGCTGGATGGCGCGGGCATAGGCCAGCCGTCCCTCCTCCCCTGCCCGGAGCAGGTGGAAGCCGCTTTCCCGGCTGCGGTCAAGGCAGGCGTCCAGCGCTTCGCCGGGGTCAGACCGCGCTTCCAGCCAGTCCCTTCCCAGCCAGAGCACCGCCCGCTCGTAAGGCTCCGACGCGTCGATCATGGGCCGGTGGATCATATTGTGCTGCACCAGTACAATGTCCCAGGGTTGGAGAAAATAGGTAACGCCCTCCACCACATAGGCGACCTTGCCGCCCAGAAAAAACACCAGCTTGTCAAATTCATGATAATGGTAGTCAATCCGCTGGGCCAGAGAATCTTTTAAATGCACCAGACGAAAATCCTGCTCCAGATATCCCCGTTTTCCAATTTCACTGCGGTCCAGCATTGCGGCACCTCCTTCCTTTGATTGCTTTTATTTTACCGCACTTTTTGCGCTCTTTCAATCCAATTCTTTCATTTTGAGCCAAACCATGCGGTTTTCTGTATTCTGCGCCCCCGCTGACGCTGCGCCGTGTCTCCTTGCCTGCTCTTTTTTGCTTTTTCCGGGAACTTTTTCCGTTTCTCTCCGTCTATTCTGTCAGATGGAACGATCCTCCATATTTTTCAGCCCTGCTGGGCAGAAAGGAAATTTACCTATGAAGCGTTCAAAGAAGATTCTTGCCTCCCTGCTGTGTGCCGCCATGCTGTGCATCCCCACACTGGCCGCCAGCAAACAGGATGCCCCCGGCGCAGGAGCCTATGTCCCCGATCCCCAGTATACCACGACGTGGGGCGTCGTCACCCGGCAGGACAACGGCAGCCTGCTGGTACAGAAGCCCGAAGAAACCAAACCCACTGACGGCGTGGTTTTCTGGACGGAAAACACCATGATTCTGGACGCCGTCAGCGGCGATCCCGTGGATGCGGACGCCATCAAAACCGGCGAGACGGTTTACGCATGGCTGGGCGCCCGGAATGTTACGACCATGAGCCTGCCGCCTCAGACCACGCCGGATCTTCTGCTGGTAAATGTCCCGGCAGATTACAAAGTGCCGCAGTATGATGTGATCGTCCGTTCCGACGGGCTGGTAAGTCTCGGCATCCCGGAGCGCGGCGGTATGTCCATTACCCTCTCTGACGGCACAACGTATCAGGTCTGGAAGGACGCGCAGGTAACCTCCTATCTCACCCGCAACCGCGTCACCTATCAGGATCTGCTGCCCGGCACAAGGGTTCTGGTGTGGGCTGACGACAGCGGTAAGATCAGCCGCGTGCTGGTGTTCCCCTACGAATATAAGGGCAGCATCTCTCTGGACGGCTACGGACGGCTGTATATCAACGGCGGCGCCGCAGTCGATCCCTCCTCTCTGCGGCGGCCTTACAAGGACGAGCGGCTGTATGTTCCCATCCGGGCGGTGGCGGAGGCTGCCGGGTACGATGTTTCCTGGGATAAGGAATTTGGCGTTACGGTGAAGGATGACAGCGGGATCGTATTCCAGATCCGTCCGGACACCAAAGCGGTTCACGGCTCTGCCGTTCCGCAGGGGGACGGGTTCCATCTCTCCGGCCCCTGCCTGATCGCCAACGGCGTCACCTATCTGGAAGCCGGGGATCTGGCCCGCCTGCTGGGAATGTTCTACGGCGGCTGACCTCCCTTCTGCAAAAAACACCTGCGTGCGCTGCACGCAGGTGTTTTTTATCCGTTGGGTTCGTTATACCGCGAAGAATCCGGCAATCACAGAGGTGATGATGCCGCAGACGCACAGTGCGATGGAACTCATAGCGCCTTGCAGCTCGCCGATCTCCATGGCCTTGCTGGTGCCGACGGCGTGGCTGGTCGCGCCAATGGCAATGCCCTCCGCCACCGGGTCTGTGATATGGAACAGTCTGGCAAAGACCGGGGCGAGGATCGCGCCCTCCACGCCGGTAATAATGACGGCAGCCGCAGTCAGGCCGGACAAGCCGCCGGTTCCCTCCGCAATGCTGACGGCAATCGCGGTGGTCACGCTCTTGGGCAGCAGGGAATTCAGCAGGACGCCGTCCGCTTGCAGTACCCGGCACAAAAGCCGCACGCACAGGATGCTCGCAAGGCTGCCGACCAGACATCCCAGCACCACCGGCCAGAAATGCTGTTTCAGGATCGCCCGCTGGCGGTAAATATTCAGTGCCAGCGCCGCCGTGGCGGGGCCAAGGAGCATTTTGATGATGTCTGCGCCTGTGTTATAGCGTTCCAGCGGAATATGGAAGATCAGCAGGATGGCAATCACCAGCACGCTTGTGACCAAAACGGGATTGAAGATCAGCAGTCCCGTTTTCTTCTGGAAGCGGACTGCCAGCCACCAGCAGATCAGGGTCAGCGCCAGGCCGAAAAAGGGGGAGGACGTCATGGCTTCAAACATGATGCTGCACCTTCTTTCGGTTGAACAGCTTCATCAGAAGCTGGACCGACCACGCGGTAATGAAATAGACGAAGGGCGTACTCACAACGGTGATCAGCAGGAAGGGAATGGCCTGCGCCTTGAGGACGTCCAGATATTCCAGTGTACCAACTGCGGCGGGGATAAACAGGATCCCCATGTTTTCCGTCAGAAATGCGGCGCTTTGCCGGATCTGGCGCTCCTTCAGAACGCCGGACAGCAGCAAAATCAGCAGCAGGATCAGGCTGATCACGCTGGCCGGGATCGTAATGGGCAGCAGCACGGCAATGCCCTCTCCGGCCATGCAGATCAGGAACAGGATTCCCAATTCAAAAATCAGATTCAAAATCGTTTACCTCCATCTGAAAAAACAGAGATTAGTTTAGCGAACCCCGTTCCAAAAGTCAATGTGCGAATGTCAGAAAAGCTGGAGAAATTCCGGGACATTCTTCAGCAGAGAGACGGTTTTTGCCATTCCAGACGCAGAATTTGTGAAGTTGTGAAGCCGCCCGGCAGTACCGAACGAAAAAGCGGCAGAGGAACGCTTCCCGCGCCCCTCTGCCGCTTTGAACCATTCAGCCGGACAGTTCCCGGATCTCGTCCTGAATCAGCCGTCCCGCCGCCGCGGCCAACTGATCCATCCGGCGGATGCGGGCCAGATCCCGGCCGTAAATGGCATTGGCCGCAGGAACGGCGGCGTTTTCCCCCATGAACACCGCTGCCACGCGGATGCCCTGCTGCCGCAGAGCGCGAACCTCCGCCGCCGTATCGTCCACGCCGGTCTGCCCGTCGTAGTCCCGGCTGAGGGGGATCTTGCCGCTGGGCAGGATCTTGCGGCTGTCATCGGGACTGGCGTCCGTCAGCAGGATCAGCAGGTGTTTGTCTGCCGGGGCTGACTTCATCAGCTCCCCCATCCCGCGCAGAGCCAGACCGTCCCGGTTCCAGCCGGCAGCGAAGTAGTCAAACACGTTCCGTTCCCCGTTTTTATCCCCAAAGTCCTTTAGGATCCGAAGCACCGTGTAGCCCCGCAGGCTGCAAAAGCTGGTGATCCGCACGGGGATCCCGCGGCTGCTCAGGCTTTTTGCCAGAATATACCCCTGTGCGGCGATGATCTCCTGACAGTGAAGCCGGGAGGCGGAGCCGTCCAGCATCAGATCCACCGTAAAGCCGGGATAGCTCTCCTCATCGCTGCGGAGGAATACCCGGCCGTCCCCCAGCACCGGCTCCCGCCAGACCCGGCGGCCATCCAGACAGCCCTGCCGGGCTGTAACGGACTCCGGCTGCTGGTGGATCAGCATACAGTTGCGGATCTGCTCCGTCAGCCGCAGCAGGGCGTTCTGACAGAGGTCGTGATCTCTGGCAAATGCGGCGCGGTTTCGCCTGGCCTGCTCCTCCGCCTGCTCAAAAAGCCGCTGGGTGTCGGCGCTGACAGGCTTTCCCGGCGCCGGTTCTCCTCTGGTAAACCAGAGACGGCAGCCCAGATGATTGCCGGTGCAGGTTCGCTGTTCGATCAGAGCCAGCTGGTGGGGCGGGTACAGGCTGCGCCCGAAGCAGCGCTCCACATAATCGCGATCCTCCGCCTCCCGCTCGTTGGCGCTGAGCCGGGCGCGCAGGGCGTTGGATGCCCGGACAATGCCGTTCTCCCCCGGCACGCCGGACCGGCCGATGGCAAGATCGTCCGTCCGCACCATTTCCGTAGTAAACAGTTTGGTCAGCAGCGGCGCCCACCGATCTCCGAAATGGAGAGTAAAGGGCGTTTTTCTGCGGGCCGCACCATCAAAATGCAGGTACTTGTGAAATGCGGCCAGAACAGCCGCCTCCAAACCGGCCTCATCCATGGTTCCCGGACAGCTAAGCGCGTCCGAAAGCCCCTTTTCCCACGGGGGCAGCAGCGGTTCCTTCTGGCCCAGCACGGTTTTCCATCGCGCAGACTGGAGCGCGTAGACCAGCTGGTTTTTCTCCATCCACTCCTGCCGGGAGAGCTGGTATTCCGAGGCAAAAAACGCTTCGGCGTGGGCATGGCGCAAGCCCTCCAGCGCCGGGCGCTCCGGCAGTTCCCGCTCATAAGCGGCATTTTCCAGCGCCAGCCACGCCAGATCGTCATAGGTACTCTGGCGGACGTCCCCCGCCCACCGGGCAAACAGACGCTTCGGCATGGCGTCGCCGAACCATTTATGCACCAGTCCGATGATGCAGTTCATGTAGAAATCCGGCTGGCCGTCAGACTGCATTGCCAGAAACTGCGGTTCAAACCGATAATCCCCACAGGCTGTCCACACCAGATTGATGGCCCGGCGCTGCCGGGCACTGTAGCTTCCGCTCTCCATATCAGTCGGTAAACAGACGGCTGCGATCCAGCTTCGCCGGGATCCGGGCTGCGATCACATCCCGGATCAGCCCCTGCTCGTAGCTGTCAAAGGCTTTGTTGGTAATGCCCATATCCAGCGCCATACCGGCGCTCACGCCCCGGCGGATCAGCCGCAGGGCATCCAGCAGTCCCCGGAGATCCAGCGCTTTGGAAGAGATCTCCGCCTTTTCGCACTTCTTTTGCAGATCCAGAAACAGCTGCACAAACTGTCCCCGGTACTTCTTTTCCAGCGTGGGGAATTCCTCCCCCAAAAGGCGCTCCAGTCCGCTGTCATCAATGGCGGGCATCTGGATGACCACAAACCGGCTGGTAAGGGCTTCGTTCAGCTCCCGTGTGCCGGCATAGCCGTAGTTCATGGTGCCGATAAACCGGGCGGCGGGATTCATCTCCACCCGGTCGTAGCCGGGGACGTCAATGGCCCGGCGAAAATCCAGCGCCGCGTGAAGTACGGCCAATGCTTCGTTCTTTGCCATATTGATCTCATCCAGAATCCCGAAGCCGCCGTTTTTCGCGCAGAGATATACCGGGCCGGGGCGGAAAGTCACCTGTCCGTTTTCAAAGGTGTCCATGCCGATGAGGCTGGCAGCGTCCATATTCACATGGAAAGACACATTCCAGCAGGGACGGCCGAAGGTCATGGCCAGATTTTCCGCCAGCACGTTTTTGCCGGTAGCCTTGCTGCCGGCCAACAGCAGGTTTTCACCGCACAGGACGGCGGCAATGGCTGCTTCCCAGACCTCCCGGCCGTAATAATGATAGCGCGGTCTTGGGATTCGGCCTTGCAGCGCAGGCGGCGCAGGGTACTGCGCCCGATAGTCCCGGATGCCGTCCAGCAGCTCCCGGCTGATCTGTTCCTGTTCCAGAAATTCCAACAAACTCATCACACACTTTCTGCCATGTACGGATGCACATTCTTTTTTCGGCCCCATCATAGCACAGGGAAAACGATTTGCAAGCTTTATCTGTAAATTTTTTCAGGCTTTCCGCCGCAGAGCGGCCGTCAGGCAGGCCAGCAGGAATACCGTCAGATCCGCCGCCACCACGGTAGCGCCCACCGGCGTGGAAAAGGCGAAGGAAATCGTCAGCCCTACGCAGAAGCAGACCACGGAGGTAACTGCCGCGCAGAGGATAACCCCCCGGAAGCTTCGGAACAGCCGCATGGCGGTCAGCGCCGGGAAGATCACCAGCGAGGAGATCAGCATGGCGCCCATCATCCGCATTCCCAGCACGATGGTCAGCGCCGTGAGAATGGCCAGCAGGGTGTTGCAGGCTTCCACCTTCAACCCGGTGGCGCGGGAAAAGCTCTCGTCAAAGGTGACGGCGAAGATCTGATGGTAAAACAGCAGATACAGCGCCAGCACCGTCACCGACAGCACCACGGACAGCGCCACGTCGCCCTTTGTCATGGCCAGCACGCTGCCGAACATATAGTTGTCCACATCCGTGGTCATGCCGGTGGTGCGGGAAATCACCAGAATGCCGATGGCCAGCGCCGACGCACTGACGGCGGCAATGGCGGCGTCGCTGTTCCAATGGGGATGGCTTGCCATCCGCAGCAGGAAAAAGGCTGCCAGAATCACCACGGGGATGGAGAAGTACAGGGGTGTGACCCCCAGCGCCACGGCAATGGCCAGCGCGCCGAAGGAGACATGGCTCAGCCCGTCGCCGATCATGGAGTAGCGCTTCAGCACCAGCGGGACGCCCAGCAGCGCGGCGCACAGGCTTACCAGAACCCCGGCAGCCAGTGCCCGCTGCATAAAGGGATAGGAAAACATCTGCAAAACATTCATGATTCCAGCTCCTCCCGGAAACGGCGGCCCTGGGGACTCGCCAAATAGTCGGCCACTGTGCCGCTGAACAGTCCTTTCCTGCCGATGTGCAGCACCGTGCAGGCGCTTTTCAGCGCCGCTTTCAGGTCATGGGTCACCATGACAATGGCCATGCCCTCCTTCTGGTTCAGATAGGTCAGGGTTTTATAGAGATCCTGCGCGGCGGCGGGATCCAGCCCGGTGATGGGCTCATCCAGAATCAGCAGCTCCCTTGCGGCGCACAGCGCCCGCGCCAGCAGCACCCGCTGCTGCTGACCGCCGGAGAGATCCCGGTAGCAGGCGTCCTTTAATTCCAGAATTCCCAGCTTGCCCAGATTCATCATGGCCTCAGACCGCTGGGCCGGGGTGTAGAGAAAGTGCAGTCCCTTTCGGTTCAGACAGCCGGAGAGAACCACCTCCAGCACCGTGGCGGGAAAGTCCCGCTGGGCGCGGGTCTGCTGGGGCAGGTAGCCGATGGCGCCGTGCCGCAGCGTCTGCGCGTGTTCAATAACGCCGGACTGCGGCTGAAGCAGCCCCAGAAGCCCCCGCATCAGGGTGGACTTGCCGGAGCCGTTGTCACCCACCACGCAGAGATAGTCTCCCTTGGAAATGGTGAGATTCAGGCCGGTGAGGACGGATCTGCCCTCATATCCCAAAGACACATCCCGGCAGACGATCAATTCGTTATCCTTCATGGGGTTCCTCCTGACACTGCTCGCAGATTCCCGTCAGCACGGTGCGGCGGGGATCAATACTGAAATGATGTTCCGCGGAGAGGTGATGACAGACCTCCTCCAGATGGGCGCAGTCCAGATGCACCATCCGGCCGCAGCGTTCGCACCGCAGCAGGAAACAGTCGTGGGGATGGTTTGCCTGCGGACAGTACTGGTAGAGCGCCCCCTCTTCCGTCGTGACCTTATGCACCAGTCCCTGCTGGGTCAGCTTGTCCAGCTGGCGGTACACCGTGGCCAGCCCCACGGTCAGGCCGCTGCGCCGCAGTTCCTCCGAGAGATCCGCAGCGGAGAGACATTCCTCCGACCGGTGCTGCAGGCATTGCAGCACTGCCTGCTGCTGTTTTGTCTGATAGGCCATATCCGCCCTCCAATTTGAAAATGATTATCGTTTTCATATTATAGAGAAGAAAACAGAAAAGTCAAGCATACAGGCAAAATTTTAAGCGCGGCCCGATTGCAATCGGCAGACCGGCGATTTGCAGCAGCCGCAGTCTGAACCGCAAACCGCTCTGTACTGCTGGAGCGAAGGCGGGATCGTTTTCCCAAAAACGCACAAAAACCTCCTCAGTCCGCAGACTGAGGAGGTTTTCATACAGTGTTTTATGCAAGCTCCGCCTGACCGGTGTAGAGCTGGTAGTACCGCCCGTGCTGGGCGATCAGATCCTCGTGGTCGCCCCGCTCGATGATGTTGCCCTGCTCCAGCACCATAATGGCCTGAGAGTTGCGGACTGTGGACAGCCGGTGAGCGATGACGAACACGGTGCGTCCCGCCATCAGCCGGTCCATGCCCTTTTCAATGAGCTTTTCCGTCCGGGTATCGATGGAGCTGGTGGCCTCATCCAGAATCAGCACCGGCGGATTGGCGCAGGCGGCCCGGGCAATGTTCAGCAGCTGCCGCTCGCCCTGACTGAGACTGCCGCCCTCGTCGGAGAGTACCGTCTGGTAGCCGTTGGGCAGATGGCGGATGAAGGTATCCGCGCCCGCCAGCCGGGCCGCGGCCTCCACTTCCTCGTCGGTAGCCTCCAGACGGCCATAGCGGATGTTGTCCGCCACGGTGCCGGTAAAGAGGTGGGTATCCTGAAGCACCGCGCCCAGAGACCGCCGCAGGGAGTCCTTCTGGATGTTCCGGACGTCGATGCCATCGTAGGTGATGGTGCCGGACTGGATCTCATAGAACCGGTTGATGAGGCTGGTAATGGTGGTTTTGCCTGCGCCGGTGGAGCCGACAAAGGCGATCTTCTGGCCGGGCTTCGCGAAGAGGGAGATGTCGTGGAGAATGATCTTGCGGTCATCGTAGCCGAACACCACATGGTCAAACCGCACATCGCCCCGGAGGGGGATCAGCGTGCCGTCCGGCTTCTTCCAAGCCCACGCGCCGGTATCGAAACCGGCCTCCTTCAGCGCGCCGTCCGGGCCTTCCGTGACCCGCACCAGCGTCACCTTGCCCTCGTCTATCTCCGGCTGGGCTTCCATGATCTCAAAGACCCGTTCCGCGCCGGCCACGGCGGAGAGGATGGTGTTCACCTGCTGAGAGATCTGGGTGATGGGCTGGCTGACCTGCCGGGTGTACTGCAAAAAGGCAGACAGGCCGCCCAGATCGCCGCTGCGGATGGCCAGCAGGCCGCCCACGCAGCAGGTAATGGCATAGTTGATATAGCTCAGGTTACCCATGGCAGGCATCATAGCTCCGGCATAGGCCTGAGCGCGGGTACCCGCATCCCGGTAGGTTTCGTTCAGCCCCCGGAAGCCCGCCTTGGCAGCTTCCTCATGGTTAAAGACCTTGATGACCTTCTGGCCCTCGATCATCTCTTCGATATAGCCGTTGACGTCGCCGATGGCCTTCTGCTGGGCCGCGAAGTACCGGCGGCTCCGTCCGCCGATGGTTTTCACCACCAGCAGCATCACCGCCAGCATGGCAAAGGTGATCAGCGTCAGGATGGGGCTGAGGACGATCATCATGACCACCGTGCCGACAAAGGTCAGCGAGCAGGAAATGAGGCTTGCAAAGCTGTTGTTCAGCGCCTCGGACACCGTTTCGATATCGTTGGTGTAGCGGCTCATCAGCTCGCCGTGGGTATGGGTATCGAAAAACTTCAGGGGCAGCTTCTGCATCTTGTCGAACAGGTCTGCCCGGAGCTTCGCCACGGTGTTCTGGGCCACGTGTACCATGATCCGGGCATAGCCGTAGGAGCACAGAGCGCCCACACCGTAGACCCCTGCCATAACGCAGAGCATTCTGGCAAGGCCGGCGAAATCGCCGGGAAGAATATAGTCGTTGATGAGGGGCTTGATAAGATAGGAGCCTGCCACGGAGCAGGCGGAGCTGATCACCAGAAGCACCACCACAATGACCAGCATCGCTTTATACCGGCCCAGATAGCGCATCAGCTTCCCCAGTGTACCCCGCAGATCCTTGGGCTTGCGGAACCCCCCGCGGGGGCCGCCGGGGCCGTGTCCCGGCCCCCGTCTTGTCGAATTGTCAGCCACCGATGCTCACTCCTTCCTGCTGGGATTCATAGACCTCGCGGTAAATATCGCAGGTCTTCATCAATTCATCGTGGGTACCCTGCGCCGCCACGGTGCCGTTGTCCATCACAAGGATCAGATCGGCATCCATGACGGAGGTGACGCGCTGGGCGATAATCAGTTTGGTGGTGCCAGGCAGATCCTGCCGGAACGCCTGCCGGATCTTGGCGTCTGTAGCGGTATCCACGGCGCTGGTGGAATCGTCCAGAATCAGCACCTTGGGCTTTTTCAGAATGGCCCGCGCAATGCACAGCCGCTGCTTCTGGCCGCCGGAGACGTTCACGCCTCCCTGCCCCAGATCCGTATCCAGCCCGTCCGGCATCCGCTCCAGAAATTCATCGGCGCAGGCGGCCCTGCAGGCTTTCCAAAGCTGCTCCTCCGTGGCGTTGGGATCTCCCCAGAGGAGGTTTTCCCGGATAGTGCCGGAAAACAGCGTGTTCTTTTGCAGCACCACGCTGACGGATTCCCGCAGATGCTCCATGGTGTAATCCGCCACCGGCCGTCCGCCTACGGAGACCGTCCCCTCCTGCGCTTCGTACAGGCGGGGGATCAGGCTCACCAGCGTGGTCTTGCCGCTGCCGGTGCCGCCCAGAATGCCCACGGTAGCGCCGCTGGGAATGTGCAGGTTCACATCCTT
>ENA-UEQK01000863-UEQK01000863.1-human-gut-metagenome-genome-assembly--contig:-NODE-863-length-20543-cov-9.127968_pt1 | contig 20543 bp, 27 predicted proteins | sample MGYA00242939_ERZ507942 | MGnify/ENA primary metagenome ERZ507942 (study PRJEB26167, sample SAMN06115485) | human gut metagenome | host: Homo sapiens | place: China:Chongqing | collected 2015-03-30... | reverse complement strand
AGGATAATTTTAAGATATAATTGTTTATAAATTTAACTAGCTTAGATTTATATCAGTTAGATTGTATTATTATTATTTTAAATCTAGTTTATATATAGGAATATGATTTTGAAGGATTTTAGATTAAAAATGTATAATATATATTTTAATTAGTAAGTAAGGAAAGGAATGAAGGATAATGAAGTTTGTAAATTTTAAAATAGAAGATAAGAAATTGATAGGTGTTTTAGCAAATGATGAAGATAAGATAATAGCACTTAATGATTTATATGCAGATAAAACTTTTTGCTGTATGCAAGATGTGATTGAACAATTAAATGAAGATGATATAAAAGATATACAGACAAAATTAGATGATGAAAATAATAATTTTAAGAGCTATAAATTGAGTGAAGTTAAATTATTATCACCAATAGAGAGACCAATACATGATATTTTATGTGTGGGTGTAAATTATCAAGCTCATTTAGAAGAAGCTAGTGAACGTGCAAAAAATTTTAAGAAAACAAGTAATGATGCAGTTTATTTTGGCAAGCGTGCGATTAAAATAATCGGTACAAATGAAGATGTACAGGCTTGTTTGGATATAGATAATGCTTTAGATTATGAAGTGGAATTGGCAGTAATCATAGGTAAAACTGGTAAAAATATACCTGTGGATAAAGTAGAAGATTATATTTTTGGTTATAGCATTTTTAATGATTTTTCTTCACGTAGATTGCAATTAAAACATATGCAATGGTTTAAGGGAAAATCTTTAGATACTTATAGTGCTATGGGCCCTGTTATTTTGCATAAATCAGCTTTGCCATTTCCTGTAGAGGTGGATATAAAATGCAGTGTAAATGGGGAACTTCGCCAAAATTCAAATACAAAATTATTTTTAAATGATATACCAAAAGTAGTATCAGAATTATCACAAGGAATGACTTTAGAAGCAGGAGATATCATTGCTACAGGTACGCCATCAGGTGTGGGCATGGGATATAAACCAGGAAAATGGCTAAAATCTGGAGATGAAGTAGTTTGTGAAATTCCTCCAATCGGTAAATTAATAAATAAAATCAAATGATTTTGGGAAAAAGAGTAGATTTTAAAATCTGCTCTTTTAATTTTGTGTTTATTGTGTAAAAAAGAAAAGACATTTAGCAATGTTTTTAATATATGAAAGCATAGTATTTATAAAAAAAAATATATATAATAGTAAACGTTTAACGAGTTAAATTACTTATTATTAGTAATAATAAGTACAGGGAATATAAATAAAAAAATAGTAAAGGAGATCATAACATTATGTTTAATATCAGAGTAATTATGTTGATTATGCTTAGTTTTGTATTGGGTACTTGTGAATATGTGGTTATTGGTATTTTGCCGAATATTGCAGAAGATTTGAATGTATCAATCACGCAAACAGGTTTATTGATTTCTGCATTTGCCATAGTTTATTCAGTGGGTGCACCTTTAATTACGGCATATCTATCAAGATTTCCTAGATATCGTACGGTTTTAAGCTTAATGTTTTTATTTACACTAGGTAATGTGGCTTGTATGTTAGCACCTAATTATCCTGTAATGTTGGCTTCACGAATATTTTTGGCAGCCGTATCTAGTGCTTTAATTTCAATGTCAATGACATTTGCTCCAGATGTTGCACCAAGAAAATACACGTCTTCGGTAATATCTTGGATTTTTGCTGGCTTCAATATTGCTTCAGTATTTGGTGTGCCATTTAGTATGTTTATCGTACAATTTGCAAGTTGGCGTGTAGCATTTGCCTTTATCGTTGTTGTTAGTGTTTTATTGTTATTATTAATGGTTAAATTTTTACCAACGAAAAACTTACCACCAACTAATAATATTATGGAACAATTAGTATTATTAAAAGATAGACGTATTATTATGGCAGTAAGTGCAATGATTTTAAGTGGTTCTTCTGCATATTGTTTCTATACTTATTTATCCCCGATTTTATTAGATAAAATGGGCTTATCTGCTAATTTATTGACTTTAGCATTTGTTATTTTTGGTGTAGCAGCAATGATTAGTAATTTGTTATCTCCTATGCTCAATTATTGGGGCGGTATGCGTATTTTATGGATGATATTTGCAGGACAAGCAATATTTTCTATTTTATTGACTTTTACTATGGAATCATTTATTTTAGGCAGTGTGGTTATTTGCTGTTTAGGTGTATTGATGTATTTATTAAACACACCAACACAGATGTATTATTTACAGGTGTCCAAGAAATTTTATCCAGGAACTTTAGCATTAGCAGGTTCACTTACATCATCTTCATATAATGTAGGTATTGCAGTAGGTTCTTTTGCTGGTTCATTATCTGTTGATTTAGCAGGATTAAACAGCGTAGGTATCACAGGTGGGGTATTTGCTATTTTGGCTACAATTATAAGTTATTTATTAGCAAGTAGAATAAAAAGAGAGTATAAAGAAGTAATTGCAAGAGCAATGCGTATGTTAAATAAATAATAAAGAAGGCTTTTCTTAGTAGTAGTGAAAATGATACTAAGAAAAGCCTTTTACTATTTATTTAGATTTTTAATGATATTAATAGCGATTTCTTTGGCAGTGGAGCTTAATGCTTGAGGATTTTTAGGGTCATCTAAACGTACAGAATAATATGTTCGTTGATTATTGATCTCATAAAAACCAGTGAACCAAGCATCAGTATTTTCACCGTTTACTTTACCAAAACCAGTTTTGCCATAAATTTTTAAACCAGTATTGTTATCTTCATAAACTAACATTAATTCTTTTAGTTTAGCTAAAGCCATAGGATTTTCATTGGCAGAAAATAGGCGATTTAATAATTGTACTTGTTCTAATGGTGAAATCTTCAAAGAAGTTTCCAACCAAAATCCTTTTAAATCTCTAGGGTCATCATCTAAATCTGTTTTTCCGTCCCAATCAGAAATATCTTTATTGCCATAATCGAATTTATCGATATATTTTTGCATAGTATCTTGTCCAATTTCATCAATGACTTGGCGATAATACCAAACACAAGATGTTTTAAATGCTGTATCTAAATCAATATCTTTATTCCATGCATCATACCAGTAAATAGTGCCATTCCATTTTCGAAGAGAATTATTAGGGTCAATAGTCTTATTGTCTAAAGCTACATAAGTGGAGAAAATTTTGAAGGTGGAGCAAGGAGAAGATTGCTTGGTGCTTAATTCATCGTTATAAATATTATATGTATTTGTATCAGGTGTATAAAATACAGCCGTACCATTAATATTTTCAAAATAAGAAGATAAATCAATGGAATTTTTTGTTGTTTGAGTTGTTGGCATGGAAGTGTTTTGATTGCTTGATGAAGTTGAATTTTCAGCAGAGGTACAATTTGTAGTGAATAAACAAATTGTTACAACGCAGATGATTTTTACAAGTGTTTTAAACATAAAAAAATCCTTTCTATAAAATATGACTTTTAAGATTATAACATAGACTTAAAAATTTTCAATAGATTATAGAAAGGATTTTTAATTATTTTATATTATTTATTTTATAGCAGTAACTTCATAGCCTGCTTCAACAATGGCATTAGTTATTTGCTCATCTGTAACATTTTGATTTACATGAATAACAGCATTTTTATCTTCAAGACTTACTTTTACATCACTGACACCATCTATTTTTTCCAGTGCTTCTGTGGCATGTTTTACACAGTGTTGGCACATCATACCTTCAATAGATATAATTTTTTCAGTTTGTTTTTCACTATTTTTGTGGAATAAATTATTTAATAATCCCATATTATCGTCTCCTTTTGATGTATTTAAATCTATTGCTTGAATATTTATGGCAGTAGATGAATTATCTTTATTTATGGATAAAGTTTGATAATTATTTTGGAAAAAACGCAAACGAAGAGCATTAGTTACGACAAAAACGGAGCTAAAACTCATGGCTAGGGCACCAATCATAGGATTTAGTTTTAAACCAAAAGCAGTATAAAATAAGCCCATGGCAATAGGAATACCTATGATATTATAGATAAATGCCCAAAAGAGATTTTCGCGAATGTTTTTGATAACGGCTTTACTTAATTTTATAGCAGTTACTACATCTAGTAAATTGTTTTTCATCAAAATAATATCAGCGGAGTCAATAGCAATATCTGTACCAGCCCCGATAGCAATACCAACATCAGCACGAGCAAGTGCAGGTGCATCGTTTATGCCATCACCTATCATAGCTACTTTTTGCCCTTGATTTTGGAGTTGACGAATTTTAGCTTCTTTATCTTGAGGTAATACATCAGAAATTATATTATTTTCTTCAAGATTTATTTGCTTAGCTATCTGTTTTGCTGTGATTTGATTATCACCAGTTAACATATAGATATTGATACCGAGATTTTTTAATTCTTGAATAGCTTGAGGACTTGTTGCTTTAATTGTATCAGCGATAGCTATTAAGCCAAGGATTTTATCATCTTTAGTGAAGTATAAAGGTGTTTTTCCTTGCTGGGCTAATTTATTACCTAGGGAAAATAGCTGTTCATTTTTAATATCATGAGCGATTAATAATTTTTGATTACCTGCAAGACAAATGGAATTGTCAATAATACCAGATAATCCTTGCCCTGTTATTTGTTTAAAATTTTCTACAGCTAAAGTCGATATATTGTGTTTATCTGCTACTTGAAGAATGGCTTCACCTAAAGGGTGTTCAGATAATTTCTCTAATGAAGAGGCAATAGTCAATAATTGTTGAAGTGTTACTTCTTTTGAAGTATAAATATCTGTTACTTGAGGTTTGCCTTGAGTTATTGTGCCTGTTTTATCGAGAACAACTGTATTGATATTGTGAAGAGTTTCTAAAGCTTGGGCTGATTTAGATAAAATACCTAAACTTGCACCTTTACCTGTGCCTACCATAATAGCTGTAGGTGTAGCAAGTCCTAAAGCACAAGGACAAGAAATAACTAATACACAGATACCAATAGATAAAGCAAATTCTAAACTTTCGCCCTTAAATAGCCAGATGATAGTGGCAATAATAGCGAGTGTTATTACAATAGGAACAAAGATAGCACTGATTTTATCAGCGATTTTGGCAATAGGTGCTTTGGAACTAGTGGCATCATCTACTAAATTTATGATTTGAGCTAAAGTAGTATTTTCGCCAACTTTAGTAACACGCATTTTAAAATAGCCTGATTTATTGATTGTACCACCGATTACAGTTTGGTCAATAGTTTTATCACAAGGAATAGGTTCACCAGTGAGTGAAGATTCATCAATAACGCCATGACCTTCAATAATAATACCATCTGTAGGAATACTTGCACCTGCTTTGACGATTAGAATGTCATTTAGTTTTACATCATCAATAGAAATTTCTTGTTCTTGATTATTTTCTAAGCGAAGAGCTGTTTTCGGTGCTAAATTCATCAATTTGGTGATAGCATCAGATGTTTTATTTTTAGCTCTACTTTCGAGAAATTTCCCTAAAGTAATCAAGGTCAAAATCATACCTGCTGATTCAAAATATAAATCCATACTGAAATGATGAGCTGTAGATAAATCTCCATGACCTAAGGCAAAACTTATTTTATAAATGGCATAAATACCATAGACAATGGCAGCACTTGAGCCAAGAGCAATCAAAGAATCCATATTAGGCGAAAGTTGAAATAATGTTTTGAAGCCTACGCTATAATATTTGAAATTGACGAATGCTATAGGAATTAATAATAAAAATTGAGTAAAAGCAAACGAAAGTGCATTTTCTGTACCTAGAAGTAAAGAGGGCATAGGTAAGGAAAACATATGTCCCATAGAAATATAAAATAGAGGTAACATGAAAATAATAGAGATAAATAAACGCTTTTTCATTTGTGTATGAATATCTTCTGCTTTATTTTCAATTTTTATAGAACTTTGTTTGCTCAAAGATTGATTATAATGCAAAGAAGCACCATAGCCAGCTTTTTCTACAGCTTGAATGATTTCATTTGTGGATAATAATTTTTCATCAAATTCCACAACCATAGAATTTTTTAGTAAATTCACTGAGTGATTGATTATACCAGGTAATTTACCGACAGCTTTTTCTACTCTACTAGAGCAAGCCGAACATGTCATACCTGTGATATCAAAATGTTCTTTTTGCAAGAATATCACTTCTTTTCTTTAGGATATATAATTTATATATCAAGTATAATAAAAATGATAATTAATTTCAATATTTAAAGGGATTTTTCTGATAAATGTATTTTCGTTTAGATTATTTCCCCATCTTCTGGTACGAATATATAATCGGTTAATTTATGTTGAGTGATAAATTCGCTTAATTGTTGACGATTTAAAGTGGCATGACCTACAGTATCTAAATGACTAGCTATTATGTTTAAATTAGGAGCATATTGATGAAGTTTTAAAATATCATCAGTTCCCATGATGATAGAGCCACTATGTTCAAATTGGGCATCCGCACAGTTGATGATAATTTTAGCAGGTGCATATTGAGTAATAGCATTTTTAACAAAATCACAAAATATAGTGTCGCCAGCTAGATATAAAGTTTCTTCATCTTTATGTTGGAAAATAACCCCCATAGCTTCATAGCGTACACTCATGTTAAAATAATTACTCGTAAATTCAAAATATGGTAATGTTAGAGTTTTTATGCCATGTTGACAATCAATTTTATAGAGTTTGATATCATCAAATGAATTGCCTTCTTTTGTTAAAATTTCGATATTAGTAAAGCCATGATTTATCAATAATTGTTTATCAATATCATCTTGAACGTAGATTTTTAAATTTTTAGGTAGTGCCTGAACTGCAAATTCATCAAAATGGTCGATATGGTAATGTGTTAAAATTACAGCATCAATATTATCAATGATTTTGGAAATGGCAAAGGGTAAATCTACAAGAGGCCATTTAGTATTGGGATTAAAACATTTTGGTATTGGTGGATAAAAATTTTTAGGTGCAAACATTGGATCAATTAGAAATTTTTTATTGGCATAAGTTATGATTAAAGTAGCGTTGCGTATTTGTTGAATTTTCATTATAAAAATCCTTTCTGATATAGATTTATAAATTTGTTATAATAATATCACGGATAAAAATGTTTATGAAGAAGGTACTTTAAAGTATTATAGTTTCTTTAAAGATAGTAAAGAAATGGAAGAGGAGCAATATGGAAAAAGAATTATTACCTTGTGATGTAGCTGTATCTTTACAAATTTTTGGAACAAAGATAAAAATATTAGTAGTTAAAGAATTGTTAAAAGGAACAAAAAGATTTTCAGAATTAAATAGGGCTATTCCTTGTACACAAAAAGTATTAACATCTAATTTACGTGAATTGGAAAAAGATAAAATCATATCTCGCAAAGTCTATGCTGTAGTTCCACCTAAAGTGGAATATTCCTTGACGGAAATAGGCAAAACAATAGAGCCTATAATAAACTTGATGAATAAATGGGGAGCGTATTATAGGAATTTATAAAATCTATTTAAGGAATAAAAGAAATGGAGAATTTAATAAGTAATGATATATTATTTTTCAGGAACTGGAAATTCGTATCAAGTAGCGAAATTATTGGCATATTTAACACAAGATAAAATGCAAGATATCAGCACTGTAAAAGATTATAAGCATGATGATAGTGTAATGGGATTTGTTTTTCCTGTACATTGTTATGATGTTTTAGATTTAATGCAGGATTTTATAAAAAAATTAGAGATAAAAAGCGATAAGAAAATATATTGTTATGCTGTAGTTACTTGTGGCGGTAAAGTAGGAAATACTTTTATAACAATGCAAGATTTATTAAAAGCTAAAAATATAGATTTAGCATATAGAAATGAGGTATATTTACCAGATAATATCTTAAGTTTTTGGGGTAAAAAATACAATTATAACTCATTGAATACGTATAAAGATAAAGTATTGCAAATTGCAGAAGAATTAAATAAACGCAAGACTAACAATAATGTTTTAGTGAAAAAATCATGGTGGTATGTAATAAAGAAATATTTTTCATGGTTATTTATAAAGAAATGTTTACAAAAGAAGACAGTCAAAAAGAATTGTATTCATTGCAAGCGATGTGTAAAACTTTGCCCTACAAACAATATCATTGAAGAAGCAGGAAAAATAAAGTTTAAGTCAAATAATAATTGTATATACTGTTTAGCATGTATTCAGTGGTGTCCAATGCAGGCGATTGATTTTGGCAGTTATAATTTAAAGGATAAACAATATCATCATCCAGAAGTAGTAGAAAATGAATTGTTTAAACGTTGGTGAGGTGTAATTATGTTTAAATATGTGAAGTATATATTAGTAGTTATGGTATTAGGTATGGGTTTAATAGCTTTTAATCAAATAGCAAAAGCTGATAATGAAGTTGTAGATGTAGGTGAAAATATCAGCTTTCGACAAATTGATCCTGAACAAGCAAAACAGTTTATGGACAGTGAAGAAAATTATGTGATTTTAGATGTAAGAACTAAACCGGAATATGAAGATGGTCATATTAAAAATGCTATATCTTTGCCAAATGAAGAAATTAGCCCTGATAATAAACTATTACAAGAATTATTATCTGATAAAGAACAAATGATATTAGTTTATTGTAGAAGTGGTAGAAGAGCTACAGACGCTTCAATTAAATTAGCTAAGATGGGTTATGTGAATATTTATAATTTTGGTGGCATTGTAAATTGGCCATATGAAATTGTGAAATAGATATAAAACTATTGATGAAGAGAGGAGTTATATATAATGAATAATAGAGCTGAAGCATTTAAAAAATTTTTAGAGGAAAAAAATATTAATAGTTTTCAGGTAAATGAATTTGAAAATAATGAATTTAATACAGTAGTTTTTCGTTCAAATCTTGATATTAAAGGACAAAAATTGCCTGTACTTGTTATTTTAGATGATAGTATTTATGGCATGATAAGGGTTTTTGTAGCAGCTAAGGCTTTAAACAAAGATAATGAAACAGAGCTAAGAATAGGAATAAATGAATTAAATAAAATATATAAGTCATTTAAATATTATTTTGACAATGAAGATAATTTGATTTTAGATTGCTGTATTCTTCTCAATGAAATAGAAAAAGAAGGTAACTTGATTTATACTATGTTTGATGTGATTATTAAACATTTGAATAATGAGTATAAAAATTTGATGCAGTTAATTTGGAAATAAGAGATACAATGCTTAAGTATTTATTATGAATTAATAAATATTTAAGCATTTTTTTATTGACATGAAGTTTACTCTAAGGTTTATAGTATAAATAACAAAAGAAATGTATTATTTAGAGGAGAGATTATAATGAAAAAGAATGTTGTTATATTGTCAGCTAGTCCAAGAAGAAATGGAAATTCTGATATTTTATGTGATGAATTTATGAAAGGTGCTACTGAAGCTGGTCATGGTGTAGAAAAAATTTTTTTAGCAGATAAAAATATTAAATATTGTACAGGTTGTGGTGTTTGCAATACTACACATGAATGTGTGCAAAAAGATGATATGAAAGAGATTTTAGTTAAATTACTCAAAGCTGATGTTATCGTCATGGCTAGTCCTGTTTATTTTTATACAATTAATGCTCAGATGAAGACTTTAATTGATAGAATTGTGCCTCAATATACAAGTTTAAGCAATAAAGAATTTTATTTTATAATCACAGCAGCAGAGACTGATTTAAATATGATGGAAAGAAGTATTGAATGCTTTAGAGGCTTATTAGATTGTTTAGAAAATCCAACTGAAAAAGGTATTATTTATGGTGTGGGTGCTTGGCAAAAAGGAGAAATAAAAGGCACTAAAGCTATGCAAGAAGCATATGAAATGGGGAAAAATGTTTGATAAAAAAATATGAGGTGATTTAATGAAAAAAAGAATAATTATTAGTGTATTGTTATTAATAATTATCTGTACAGTAGGAATAATGTCATATTCACCACTTAGAAATAAAATAGAACAGATATTTTTTGCTACAAAAGTATATAATTTACTAAATAGTGAAGAATATATGAATTTACATTAAGTAATTACAAAAGATAGTGTTAATAGTAGAACTATTATGTGGCAATCTTTGAATGATAGAGAAGATTTTGTTTTAGAATATAAGCAGGAAAATGAAGATGAAATTTTACAAGCTAAACCACAGAAAAGTGTTTTAGATATCGATAATAAGAAGATTTATATTTATGCTGTAACTTTAGAAAATTTAAAAGCTGATATGGTCTATGATTATAGATTAGGCTTTGAAAATAATCGTAGTGATTGGTATAAATTAAAAACAGCAAAAGAAAATAATAATAAATTCAAGGCTTTAATTTTCCCTGACTCTCAATCAAATGATTATACTGAATGGAAATCATTGGCAATGAATGCATGGCAAAATAATCAAGATAGTGATTTCTTTATAAATATGGGCGATTTAGTAGATAATGGATATGATTTAGTGCAGTGGAATGGCTGGTTTGATGGTGTAGAACCAATGGTAAATAATATACCAGTAGCGCCAGTGCAAGGAAATCATGAAACTTATACTACTGATTGGCAAGTAGCTATGCCAAATGTGTATTTAGAAATGTTTAAATTACCAACAAATGGCAATGATAAATATCAAAATCAATATTATTCATTTGATTATGGTGATGTTCATTTTACTGTGATTAATACTCAAGATGATGAAATGGCAGAATTTGAGCCAGATTTATTGAATGAACAGCTTAAATGGTTAGAAAATGATTTAGCTACTACAGATAAAAAATGGAAAGTTGTATTAATGCATAGAGATATTTTAAATTATGGCAGAGATGCAAAACCATTAGGTGATGAAATAAGCTTTTCCAGACATGGTGAAATCTATATGCCGATATTTGATAAATATGATGTTGATGCAGTATTAACAGCACATTTACACACTTATAGACGTAGAGCTTTAATCAGAGATTTTGCACAAAATGAGCAGGGAACGTTGTATATACTCACAGGCGTGGCAGGTAATGTACGTTATCCAAGTTTATGGCATAAAAATCCACTTGATGAATATGTACCACCACAGCCAGAAACTAATAATTATTTAGTTTTAGAAGCTGATGAAAATAGTTTAACTTTTAATTGTTATTTGCCAGATAATACACAGATAGATACAGTTACTTTGACAAAATAATAATATATTAACAATAGAATTTATGGTATAATGAAAAACATTGATATTTAGTATAATACATAAATAGCGAGGTTTTAAAATGTTACCATTAAATTCTCAAAAGGCTTTATTTTCTGGAGAAGAAGCAAATGTAATAAGATTTGCTTTAAGTATTTTTTTACAGACTGACTTTGCTGGATTAACTTCGAAAAAAGAAGAAGAAAAAGCAAAAGATTTAGCACATTTATCTTTAGATAAATTTACTAATCATGTAAATGATTTTACATTTAAAGAACTTTGTGTAATGGCTGGTGCTGTGGATAATTTAATCGCTTTGATTGAAGATGGCGAAACTTTTGGTATCAGTGAAACACAGATGAGAAATTGTAAATTCTTTTTACCAGCAGTAAAACAAAAATTAATAGAGCTTGTAAAATAAAAAAGGGCTTTCTACAAGATTTTTTATCTATGTAGAAAGCTTTTTTCTTATAAATAATTTTTTATTTTTAGATAATATTGACTAATTGAAAAAATGATTGTATTATAATTATAGTTTTTAAAAATCAAGTAAAACGTTTTATTAAAATAGATAAAAATAAAGGAGAAGTTATTTATGAAGATTTTAAATTTCGGTTCGTTAAATATTGATAAGGTTTATGCTGTTGAAGAAATTGTAAAAGGTGGAGAAACTATCGACTCTGTAAGTTTTAGTGAAAGTGTAGGCGGTAAAGGTTTAAATCAGTCAATTGCCGTAGCTAAAGCTGGCGGAAATATCATGCATGCTGGTTGTGTTGGTAAAGATGGAGAGATTTTATTACAGGCTTTAAAAGATAATAATGTAGATATATCTTTGATTAAAACAGTAGAAACAGCAAGTGGACAGGCTATTATTCAAGTTGATAAACATGGACAAAATTGCATTATTTTATTCCATGGAGCTAATTATGAAGTGGACAAAGCTTATATTGATGAAGTGATGCAAGATTTTGCACAAGGTGATATTTTAATTTTACAAAATGAAATTTCCAATATTGATTATATTATTGAAGTAGCAAAAGCTAAACAAATGAAAATTTATCTAAATCCTTCACCAATCAATGAAAATCTTAATAAATATAATATGCAGGCAATAGATGGAATTTTTGTCAATGAACATGAAGGGGCATATTTAGCTGATAAAGAAAAAGTTGAAGATATATTAGATAGTTTAGCTAGCAAATATCCTGAATTAGAAATTATTTTAACTTTTGGTGATAAAGGTGCATATTATCGCCATAAAGATATAAATATTTTCCAACCTGCATATAAAGTTGATGCTGTAGATACAACAGCTGCTGGAGATACTTTTACAGGGTATTTCATTGCTTTAAGACAACAAGGTAAATCCATTGAAGAAAGTTTACAAAAAGCAAGCAAAGCGTCTTCAATTACAGTATCAAGAAAAGGAGCAAGTATTTCTATTCCTAAAATTGCAGAAGTGGATTGAACTGAAAAAACATTTTTTCTATAATATTTATAAATAAATAATAAAGGTTTGAATAAATATGAAGTCACGTGTTACTATCAAGGATATAGCACAAAAAACAGGTTTTTCAGTTACAACAATTTCTTTGGTATTAAATGATAAAGCAAATCATATTCCTCGAGAAACAAAATTAATCATTGCTAAAGCTGTAAAAGAAATGGGATATAGACCAAATAAGATGGCTGTAGGCTTGGTAAAAAAGCAAAGCAATATCATTGGTTTTGTATTACCGGATATTAGAAATCAGTTTTTTTCATATACAGCTAAAGTTTTAGAAGATGAATGTCATAAATATGATTGGAATTTATTGATTTGTAATTCAGATAATAATCATAAACAAGAACTAAAGCATTTAAAAATGCTCTGTGATTATATGGTCGATGGTATCTTTTTAAGTATGGCAGCTAATAGCACGGAAAAAGAAGTTGAAGAAACCATAAATTTTTTAGAGGATAATAAGATACCATATTGTCTAATTGACCGTGATATGTTTGATATCGGCAAATATAAAATTAGTGTTGACCATTTGCAAGGTGCATATTTAGCGACAGAACATTTGATAAAATTAGGGCATAAAAAAATAGGCTGTATAACGGGACCTTTAATTTTAGATGATGCACGACAAAGACTAGCAGGCTATAAACAAGCATTGAAGGATAATGGTATAAAAATAGATGAAAATTTAATCTTTGAAGGCGATTATTCTTTTGAAAAAGGGAAAATAGGCTGTGATAATTTATTAGCGAAAAATATAACAGCAATATTTGCAGCAAATGATTTCTCGGCTATGGGGGCGTTAGCTAGTATCAAAGAACATAATTTAATAGTACCTAGAGATATTTCTATCGTGGGTTATGATGATATTGCGTTTGCCTCATTATTAGAAGTTCCTTTGACAACAGTTCGTCAGCCGATAGATGCAATTGGGCAAAAGGCAACAGAAGTAATTAATCAATTAGTAAATAGTGAGGAAAATATAGATAGTAAAATTATTATTTTAGAACCTAAATTGATTGTTAGAAGTAGTACAAAAACTATAAGTTAAAAAATTAAGTATATCTAAAGATACTTAACTAATATATAATTTTCCTGAATAGATATGCATGAATTTTTGATTTAAATTTAATATAGATTTAATACTTTTAACGAAGTCCTTTATATATAAACACTTTGTAGTGTTATTTTTATACAAAAGTGCTACAAAGTGCTACCTATTTTTAAATAATAGTATTGTCATCTAAGTAAATTTCTAAATTTTTCTTTGTTATTCTCCATTGTCTGCCAACTTTAGTTCCTCTCATTTCCCCATTTCTCAATAAATAACCAACTGTACTTTTAGGGATTTTTAGTAAAGTTGCTACTTCATCTGGTGTATAAACTTCATCATTTAAATTAAACTCATCAAAATTCAATATAAATTCCTCCTTTGAAGGCTCTCTACGGTTTATAACAAAGCTATAGAGAGCTTTTTATTTTACATTAATACAAAATCATCAAGAATTGGATTTTGAGTGTTAGCACACGCTATTTTACATTTAGCACCTATAGAGAAATCGTCTTTCCATGTTTTCCATTGTCTTGCAAATACAGTACAATTATATTCTCTATAATTAGTTATAAACACAACAAAAGCCATTTCTTTTCCTTTTTTATCTTTATGCAATTTTATTTGTTTAATCGTAGCATCTTTTACTCGTGGTACTTCTGAAAAAGTAAACTTTAGTACCTCATTCTCTAATTGACAATTAGATACTTCTTGCCAATCTGTAGTTTCTTCTAAGGTGCATTGTTCTAACTTTTCTTTCCATGATGCTAATTGCCGCTCATATTTTCTAATTTCTTTAGCATCATTTTTTAGTTTAGCATTTTCGAGTGCTAGAGAATTTTCATCTACTTTTTGTTTGCAAGTATTCTTTCTCTTTAAAAAGTCCTGCATGGAAACTAACTGCATAAGCATTTTCCCTCTAGGGATATTTAAGAAATCCATAGCACCAGCTTTAATTAAACCTTCAGTAATCTTTTTGTTGTTATGCTCAACCACATCTTGATAATCCTTGTAATGAATAATATCAACCTGTGAACCAACATTACGAATATAAGTTAAGCCAACTCTAATATCTTCTTTTTCAACTTGCCATTTTAGATTTCCTTTGCGTAAATCTGGTGGTAATATTTTAATATCAAGTCGTTTACATTCTTCCATATAAGGTACAACATCTTTCTGGTCTTTTTTTGAATTAATTAAAGCACACATAAATTCTTTAGGGTAATAGACTTTTAAATATGCTGTAATATAACTCAAATATCCATATGCAGTAGCATGAGATTTATTAAAAATATATCTACCAGCAGCTTTTATTTGATTACCAATATATTCGGCAATCTCTTTGCTAAACCCATGCTTGATTACGGCTTCTTTAAAATCTTGAGTTGCTTTTTCAATTTTATCTTCTTCTTTTCTACCAATAATTTTTCTCAACATATCGGCTTGTCCTAATGTATATCCTGCTAATTTTTGTGCAAGTAACATTACTTGTTCTTGATATACAATAACATTATAAGTAGGACTTAAAACTTCTTCTATTTCTTTACAAAGGTAAACTATTCTTCCACCATTTTTACCATTTATATACGAATCAACTAAGCCACTTCCTAGCGGTCCTGGTCTAAATAAGGCAACTAAGGCAATAACATTTTCAAAACAATTTACTTTCATGTCTTTGGCTAATTTTTGCATACCTGGAGAGTCCATTTGAAAACAGCCTAATAAATCAACATTTTGATATAATTTAAATACTTTTTTATCGTTTATATCCAAATTAAAAATATCAATTTTATCTTTTATTTGTTTTAAAGTATTATCAATGACATCTAAAGTATTTAGTCCTAGAACATCTAACTTCATCAATCCAAAATTTTCTAAATCATGGAAATCACCAGAAGCAACTTGTGTCCATATTTTTTCACCATCAAGTGATTCGTCAGATATACTTTGATATTCGATTGGAGCATAGTTAATTGTATCATCAGGTGTTATTAAAATTGCTGAAGCATGACTACCAAAAGCACCAATTCTACCATAAAAATGTTTAGCTGTGGTTATAAGCTCTTCTTTATTAACTTTAGCCTTTACGTTCATAATATCATCTATTTCTTTAATTTGTTTGGTAATATCATTTACAACAGTAGTATCAATTCCTAAAACTTGCCCTGCACGTTTAATAGCAGCTTTATTTCCAAGATAAGAATATGTTCTTATCTTCATTACATTCCCATATTTTTTTACCAAATAATCTATTGCTTCACCTCTACGAGAAGTTTGTAGGTCATTATCTATGTCTGGTGCGGAAACACGTTCTGGATTACAAAAACGTTCAAATAAGAGATTATACTTTATAGGGTCTACATGGTGAATACCAAGAAGCCAAGCAACTACACTTCCACCTACAGAACCACGACCAACACCAGTAAAAATATTATTTCTTTTGCACCAGTTAAGGAAATCCCATGTTAATAGTAAGTAATTTGTATATCCACATTTTTCAAGCATAGATAGTTCATATAAAAATCTATCACCATATTCTTTATAATGCCCTTGTGGAACTTTATCCTTCCATACACCTCTACAGATTTCTTTTATTTTTTCGCAAGCGTCATTTATTGGATAGGTTGGGAAATGATTACCAGCAGGGGATAAATCATATACTTCAATTTTATTAGTAACTTCTTGTGTGTTTTTAATCAATTCTCTTGTAATATTTTGTGGAAGAAAATTAGAATTTAATAATTCATCTTCGCTCCATAGGTAGTTCGTATCAGTGGTATAGTATTCTTCTTTTTTTAATCCTATCCATTTTTTATGCCATACAGCATCTTCTTTTTTAGAATAATGTGCATCTGTTGTAACAACAGCTTTAACTTTATACCTTGCACAATAAGATAATAATTTAAAATTATATTCTTTTTGTTCATCAATAGGGTGTGGTTGCACCTCTAAATAAAAATCATCACCAAAAATATTTTTAAAATATTGCACCCATTTTTCTCCATCTTCGGTGTTGATTATAGATGCTAAGCAAGCACTTAAACAAATTAATCCGTCTGAATATTCCGTTAATTCTTTAGAGTCTATTCTAGGCTTAAAATAGAAATGCCCATCATCTTTATTAAATGCAATCTTATTCAATCTTTTTAGGTTCATATAACCTGTTTCATTTTTGGCAAGTAAAATAAGATGGTGTGTAAATGCTCTATCTTTTATAAATTTATCTTCACAAAAATAGAACTCACAACCAATAATAGGCTTAATATCCTGTTCTAAAGTTTTCTTGTGAAATTCAATTATACTTGCCATTGTCCCATGTTCTGTTATTGCAACAGCTTCTTGTCCAAGCTCCTTAACTCTATTTAATATTTCATCAATAGTTTGGTATCCATCAAATAAACTATGGTCGCTATGGACGTGCAAATGGGTAAACACTATTTATCCCTCCTCACCAGCATCAAATTCTTTACTATATTTTTCTGTTAGTTCAGGTATACATATAAATTTTGCTTCACCATAAAACGCTTCTTTTAACTCTCTTAACACATTATTATAAACATATTCCACTTCTCTTTTTTTTGTATCTGAAATTTTGCAAATACAAATTGCGTTTTTATCTAAATAACAGTTTCCAAGATAGTTAATTACACCAGTGCCATAGATACAATATATATATTCATCATTACAACATTCACGATTTCCTAGTATACTTGCTAATTTATCTGTATTTATAAATCGTCCATTATATGTTTCAATCCACATTTTGTTTCTCCTTTTTAAATTAACATATATATTCTTGACTTATATCTGTAATTTTATTTAATTCACATTCTGTAATACGAAAAAAGCTTATATCAAAAATATCACAGTTTTTAAAATGTCTTTTTGCTACATCTTTAGCTTTATCTCTATTGTCAAATACACCAACATAAATATCTTCATAATCGCTTATCCAATCTTCTAAGTCATAATCATAACGTGGTATTTCTTTTGTTAGTGTTAAAACATAAAATTTCATATTATTTCCCCCTATCTTCTTCAAACAAAGGATTCTTCTTAAAGTATTCTTCAACTGTCATGCCATCAATCCTAGATATTCCATCAGGCGATACTTTATTTGGAATATTATATTCTTCTAGTAGTTCGTCTAATATTTGAAAACATTTTTTCATTTCTTCATCAGTAAATGTCATTTGTTATCCCTTTTTATTTTTACATTTTATTAATCTCTTAGTAATAAAAATAGATGTGATACAAGTTATAATAAATGCTAAACATTGTAACGTTAATGCGATATCACAACTTATATTTAAATTTAAATATGTTACTAACATTATTAATATAGTTCCAATAAGTGTAGATATTTGTTGAAAACCTTCTCTTTTTCCGTTAAGAATTGATAAATTTGAACCTGTTGTTAAATTGTTTATGATATCATCTATTATTCTAAATACAAGACTACTTATGAGAACATTTAATAATGATATAGCTATAAATCTATAATTGGGTATATGTGCAAACATATAATTACAAATTATAGTTAAGCTACAATCTACTATACACAAATGAGTAAAATATTTTTTTAATAAATTTAATCTATTTTTATTTATCCATATATTTATAATCCCTCCTAACCCATACTCAATTAACCTTGATGCTTGATAATATATAGGATTTACTTCGCTAATCATAGTTATGATAATTATTGGAGATGTAAAAGAAAAAATGACCATTGCTATTCCTTCCATTACCATATTCCATTTTATTAGACTTATTGCCTTATCGTCTAAATCTTTAATAGAATTAAACCCTAAATCTTTTATAAACTCTTTATTTATGATTTTTTCAACATCTCCTTTTACTTATATAGTTTCACCTTCCTATAGTTTTATTTCTTCTTTCTATTTTCTCAAACAATGCAATTAAACTGCTTTTTAATAATTCCTTTCATTCATTGTTGTTCCTTTTTACTAATAGTTATTGCGTTTATAATAATATTCTAAATTAGTAATCTCATCTTCAATATCTATAACAGAATAATCTTCTAACATATTATAAATACGTTGCACAATATTCTCTTTTATATGTTTTTCTAAATCTTTATTGTTTGATTTGTATTCAAGAATAGAATAACGATTTCCGTTTGACGTTATAATCTCTACATCATATTGTTGTTCTTTTTCATTGTCAGTTATTATAATTTCACTTATTTGCTTTTTATTTATATAAACATCTTTATTTGTTTTTTTATCAACGAATGTAATCCACATATTATTCCTCCTTATCACATTTGTACGCTTTTATATCATCTAAGATTTTTTCTTTTTTATAGCCTAGAATTTCACCTAAAAATAATGCCATATTTTTATGATATTCTTCACCTGTTGAACCAGAGCATGAGTTAAAATATGACATCAATGCACGAGAATATTCTGCTTCTAATCGAGAGTGTATTTGAAATAACTCACTTAATGTGCTTACTGTATCACTAAAATTCAACATTTTTAATTCCAAAATCCTCCATTATATAATATTAAAATCCATATAATTACCGAAAATGTCCTCCACCCAAAACTTATTGTTTCAAGCTTACCATCAAGAAAAACTCCTGAACAAAAATCCATGCTTAATAATATAATTGCTAATATTTGTGGCATATCCATTTTTTATTTCTCCTCGTCTTTTTCTAAATTAATCCAATTACATGGTGGTTCAATCGTATGAACTGGGCAATTAACTGAAAAAGAACAATGTTCATTTGAACAGTCTATATCTAAATCCTTGCAAAAATTTCTAATAACTCTAATAGCGTCATTCATTAATTTCAGCTTTTTTTCGTCCAATTAAAAAACACCTCTATCATATTTACCTAAATAACTAAATTTTGAATTTTTATCATCACAAATATTACACGGATAATCTTGAGTGATATTTTCTTTTTTATAAGTGCATATATTACAAATACTTCCATCAATAAATTTAGAATTTAATTTACATTCACAACATGGTTTTTCTATTTCATCTCTAAAAAAATATTTACAGAACAAACAATTATTTCTTTCAATATTGTTACTCATATTTACCACTCCTTAAACCATTTCATGCACCCTATACGCATAAAATCTTTTATTTGTATATCTGTTAATGGCGAAACTTCTTTTCTTTTTGGAGCTTTAACCTTAATTTTACAATCATAAGAAACTGTTATTATACCTGCAATTCCGTTTACTCTCTCTCGTATTTCATCTTCATATTTTTTATATAGCTCTTCAGGAAAAGCATAATATAAAACACTTACGAGCGGAGAAGAATGATATATTTTCTTTTTAAAATCATTTCTGAAGTCGTTTATATCAACTTTGATTTCAACTTCTACTAGATAATTTGATTTAGTGATGTACACTATATCAGCTTCATACATTTTAGATGGTTTTTGCCATGCTTCTAGTTTTTCTATTTCTGGTAACATCTCTTTTCTATATTCACCTGTCATCAGAACATTAGGAATACAGATATTTTTTATACCAAAATGTTTGCCTAATTTAAGTTGCATTTCTGTTTCTGTCATATAATTACTTCACTCTTTTTCATTAATTATTAATCTAATATCTACTAACAAGAGTTTTCCATTTAAAATCTTTGCCTTCTGCATCTTTTAGTGATAATGGGACTTCATAACCATTAATATATGTTGGTGTATAAGTATCTTTATTAATAGCTATATCATTATTTATTTTATCTAAACTAGGAAGCTCTATCCCTGTAACATCAATAATTTCCATTTTTATTCACCTTCTATT
>ENA-UEQK01000855-UEQK01000855.1-human-gut-metagenome-genome-assembly--contig:-NODE-855-length-20625-cov-21.950895_pt1 | contig 20625 bp, 14 predicted proteins | sample MGYA00242939_ERZ507942 | MGnify/ENA primary metagenome ERZ507942 (study PRJEB26167, sample SAMN06115485) | human gut metagenome | host: Homo sapiens | place: China:Chongqing | collected 2015-03-30... | reverse complement strand
GACAGTCAGAATAAGTTCCTTTCCCGCACCTATCTTGCCGACGAGACAAAGCGCCAGATCAACGGTCAGGCCCTGGGAATCCAAAGCGAAGTGGGAATCAAATTTGTGGCAACCTTCCTGTTTATCTCCTACGAGGCGGTGATCGCCTCCGGAACCCTTGGAGCCACCAGGACTTTTAATGACTGGAAAACAATCGACGACTACTGGAATAGCGCCACCAGTGGGCTGAGCCTTACCTCGCTGCGGATGGCGGCGGCCCAGAGCGGAATGCAGGTGGCTTCTGGCAGTGCAACGCTCCAAAGCCGGGACTATCTGGAGCAATATGCCCGTACTTGGGGCCAGCCCCAGCAGCGGATGATGCTGTTCTCTCTGAACTCCCCCAGTGGGCTGGAAAACATCCAGACTAATGCCAACCCCACATCCTATCCACAGCTCAACGATGACGGGAAGGTATTGGTCTACATCAACGACGGCAACAGCAGCAGTATTTACGACAGCCGGGCACATTTCTCCACCCTCAATGGCAGCGTCTATTCTACCTCCAGCAAAATTGACGATCCTACAGGGTTCTCCGGCTACGGCGACACGAGCGTTTCTTTGTCCGGCACTGGCAGCTTCGCGGCGGCGGCTTGGGTTCGCATGGGCACCGACCTGCCGGGTAAAAATGCCGGTGATGCCGTGACATTGGAAGAGCAAAACCTGCTGATGAACAGCACGGAGATCGTAGTGTCCGTCTATAACGGCACAACCTGGACTTCCACCCGCCTAACCAACGACGGCACGCCGGATCTGGCCCCAGCCACGGCAGTGGGCGGCGACGGCAAAGCCATCGTGTTCTGGCGCAACGTCTACACCCCCGATCCCGGTACGCAGGGCAGCAACAACCTGCTGAACTTCACGACCAGAGATTGTATCATGTACAGCTGCTATGACAGCACTAACGGCACCTGGAGCAAGGAAAAAATGCTTTATAACGGTGCTACTGGCAGCGTGAAGGCGTTGCAGGCGGCCATGCTGCCCGACGGAACCGCTATGGCGGTTTACTCGCTGGACCGCAGCGGAACCGGAGATACCTCCGCCTACGAGATCGCCTATTGTACCGTGGCTGCTGATGGAACTCCCGGTACAGCCATGCTGGCGACCTGTGACAGCAATCTTGACGAAAACCCCCAGGTCGTTGCAGCCAACTTCGGCAGCGGGGATGACCGATTTGTCATCGGTTGGCACAGTGTCCGAGACGGCAGCAGCAATATCCAGCTGTTGGCTGTGGACGGCAGCGGCATCATGTCCAACAGTTTTCCCGGCTCTCTGTCTGCCCTGACCAGCAGCGGCAACGCCGTCGTGGGCGGAGACTTCCGCTTCGCTTCCCTCAGTGGGGATCATCGCAGCCTCAATGATCTTACCATCGTCTGGAATGAGACTGTCAATGACGCCAACGGCGCGGTAGATCACGGCATTTTGAAGGCGGCCAAGCTGCGCTATGCCGCAAATACCTACACGCTCTCCGCACCATTGGAACTGGCAGAGCTGCCGGATCGCACGCTGGCTGACCACTTTGATGCCTATGTCAGCGGCACCAATCAGGTGCAGGCCGCCATTCAGGCCACCCGGTATGACGATGAAAACCCGCAGGTAATCGGCGGCGTGACCGTTCCGGGTGAGGAAACGATCCTCTATACCGCTACCTCTGATTTTGTCACCGATGCGGTGGCAGTGGAACAGATCGGTGTGGATTATGCAACGCTGGCGTTGAACAGCCTGACACCCATTCACTTTACCATCCGCAACACCGGGCTGAACGATGTGACAAACCTAACGGTCAGCCTTGGCAGCGGGGAAACCGCTACCCTTACGGAAAAACTGCTGCCCAATGAAAGCACCACCCTTACCGTCTGGCACCATGTGAAGGACCGCGTGACCGACCCGGGCTATACCATCACCGCCGCCGGCGGCATCCACGAAAACGGCACAGTGTATCTGGATTATCCCGACATTGGCATCTCACAAATGGAAGTGATTGCGGAGAGCGCCGGCAAGCGCACGGTGCGCATGACCCTCTATAATTCCGCTGCCGCCACGCTGGCCGGCGGAAAGAGCCGCGAGGTGAAGCTTGCGTTCTATGCGGATGATCTGCATACCGAACCTGCAGAGGTAGCCTGCACCACAAACGGCGTATCGGTTAGCGGTAATGAAATCACCATTTCCGAAGACAGCGCCCTCGCCCGCATTGATCAGGGAACCTTTACACTGGATCTGACCTATGATCTGGGCGAGTATATGACATTCATTGGCAAAACCGAGATCCCCAATGTGGGTACCTATCTGTACGCCGAGGCGTGGGCGGAAGGCAAGGTCGGTGGAACGGGAAGCAATCAGCGCCTGCCGGAGTGTAACGGCAGTGACAGCGAGGCCAGCGTCCATATGACCGGCGCACTGGCTCGCACCGGAGAGCAGCTGACGATGGATGTGACACAGGGGAACGACGGCAACGGTCACAGCACCGCCGCCATTACCCTGCGCAACAACTGCCTGCAGTCTCAGACTGGCGCAGAGCTGGTGGCCACGCTGCTGGATGCTGCCGGGACCGTTCTGGAAACGAAAAAGACCAGTATTGGCGGTGCCATCTCCGGGGAAACCTTCCAGACAGAAACCGTCACCTTCTCCCGGCTTGGCACCCGCGTAGTGGTGCGAGCCGCAGTGCCCGGTAAAGACCTTCTGACCTTTGAAGGTCTGGCAGTGGGGCTCGGCGATTTTACCGCCAACGGAACAAACTATACCTATACGCTGCAAAATGATAGCGGAGCAACATCTACGCTAGTCACAGCGGTGTCTGGAAACGGCGAGCCCGTGAGCATCAACGGACAGGCTCTGTCCACCGGCGGCAGCGCAACCGTTGCCATCCCCAACAGCGGCACAACCGACATTGTCGTGAGAATCGGTGCTAAAACCTACACGCTGACGATTCTGCGCAATAGCGGCATAGGCGGCAATGAAGGCAATAGCGGCACAGGCGGCAATGAAGGCGGTAGCGGCAGTGGCGGCGGAAGCGGCTACAGCTACTACACCATCAAGGCAACTGCCGGGGCTGGCGGCTCCATTTCTCCCTCCGGCAATGTTAGCGTCCGTGAGGGCAGAGATCAGACCTTCACCATCACTCCGGATAAGGGCTATGCTGTCGCCAACGTCAAGATTGACGGCAAGAGCATTGGCGCGGCGAAGTCCTACACCTTTGAGAATGTCAGCAGAACCCATACCATCGAGGTTATCTTTATGAAAGCCAACGGCAACCCTCAGACCGGCGTGTTTGTGGATGTAGCCACCGGCAGCTATTATGAGGACGCTGTGGATTGGGCTGTTCTCTTTTCGCTACAAGAAACAAATCAATGACATTTTGAGCTGCGCCGCTATCCAAGCGCGGCAAGGAGACAGCATTATGAAAAGAATCACAAGAATCACAAGAATCATTCGTCCGATCATCTGCATGGTTGTCCTTCTCGTTGCTATGACCACGGCAGTCATGGGCTGCTATCAGAAAGAGACAGAGCCTACCGACATTCCCGGCACATCTGCGCCTCAGCCATCAGCGCCTCTCGCGGGTGAAGTTATCCCCTCGGTGGACAGGCAGACAGAGTTGGCGGAAGCCAGAGCGAAGAATCCCGACACCGTGGCATGGCTGTATATCCCCGGTGCGGAGGTGGACGACCCTGTGATGCAGGCGGAGGACAACGGCTATTACCTAAAGCTGGATGAAAACGGTGAGTACGCCATGTGGGGCTGCTATTATGCCCATTGTGAAAACAAAATCGGCGGCAGGGATAAGCTGGACAAAAACACCACCATTTTCGGCCACTCCGCCAGCAACTGCGACCCGGACGGTGTGCGGTTCACCAAGCTCTATCGTTATATGGACGTAGACTTTGTAAAGGAGCATCCGTATATCTATCTCTCTGTGGATGGTGAGGACATGATTTTCCAGATCACCGCGCTGTTCGTCACGGATATTGGCTTTGACTATATTGCGCCTGATCCCACGGGAGATGATCTGACCAGCTTCTTTGAGACGATTGCGCGGAAAAACTGGCTTGACTTTGATGGCGTGACTTTCTCCGAGGAAGATACTGTTCTGACCCTCTCCACCTGCTGCCGGAAGTATGACAAGGCCAACAGCGGTAATCAGCGGCTGGTGGTCATGGCAAAGCTGCTGCCGGAGGGCGCAACCGCACAGGAGTTCAGCGTATCCCTTGTGGATAGTCCTGAAATGCCCTAAAAGAAATCAGAATACGACGATAACAGGACACCCATCCTTGCGGTACTGAAAAGCAGCGTATGATATAGGGAAAACGGCGGCCGCCCCGTACAGAGCAGCCGTGGTTTTTGCTGTCCCTACATTTAATAGGTTGCCAAAATAATTTGATCAAAAAACATCGACATCCCTTGCTCTACACGCTATAATATAGATAATCTAATAAGAAAACAGTGTTATCATTACTGCTACAGATGGAATGGTAGCCATATTTATGAAAAAATCATTGGAACGGAATGGCTGAACCCTCAGGGTGACAATGTCAGCGATTTGACAGCGAAAACCATTTTTCTCAGGTGATTTTCCGTTTTCTTATTTTGACAGAGATTTACAAAATAGTCAGGAAAATCAAGGCTTTCCTTGACTCATATTTACTTAAAATAATCGCTGTTCCCAGTGTGGACTCGAGCTCCTAAGCACTAGTTGAGGGTTCGATTCCCCCTGGGAACAGTCAAATTTTGCAACAATGATGACCACAATTCATTGTTGCTTTTTTTTATTTATAGGTGCTTACGAGCACCGAATGCCGCGACAACGAGCGTGTAACGCGAGTGAGTTCAGGGAAGAGGAGAGAATGCCTATGGCAGAAAAAAACAGACGAACGAGTTACGGATGAAAAAGTGGTAGAAATTGAAATGGAAATTTTCTAAATATGTGCCACAAATCTTGAAAAAATCTTGATTTGTGGCATAATAAATATATATTTTGATTTGGAGATGATGTTATGTATATAAAGCGTGAAAGATATCTAAGCAAAATAAGACCATTTTATGATGTGGATTTAATTAAGGTTCTGACAGGTGTTAGAAGATGTGGAAAATCTATATTGTTAGAGCAGATTAAAGAAGAATTTATTGAAAATGGGTTTGATAGAGCGCATATTATTACCATTAATTTTGAAGATTTGCAATTTGAAAAAATAAGAACTGCAGAAAAACTTAATTCCTATGTGAATGAGCAAATCAAGGATCATGACAAATACTTGATTTTTTTAGATGAGATTCAGCATGTCAGGAGCTTTGAAAAGGTTTTAGCTTCCTTTCGGGCAACATTAAATTGCTCAATTTTTATTACTGGAAGTAATTCGAAATTGCTATCCGGCAAGATGGCAACATTGTTGGTTGGAAGATGTGTTGAATTTAGAATAATGCCATTTTCCTTTGCCGAAAGCTACGAATATGCTACAGCTATAGGAAGAAATATATCTCCGGATGAGTTTATGATTGATTATATCAATTGGGGTGGCTTCCCTTTGCGTTTTTCGTTTACAAAAGAAAGTGATATTAAGAGATATTTGGAGCAGACATATGAAGGTATCTTAGATAAGGATATTATTACTGACAGATCAAAGGTTAATAGACAAAACTTTGAAAGAGTAGCAACATATATTATGGCAAATGCAGGAAAGGAATTTTCCAGTAAAAACATAGAGAACTATTTTATACATCAAAATGCAGATACTTTGGATAAAAAGACGATATACAGATATCTTGATAAAATGGAAAAGGCTTGTCTAATTGATCGTGTAAAAAGATTTAATATTGTAGGAAAACAGGCAATGTCGTATATAGAGAAGCAATATGCGGTAGATACTGGTTTTCGCATGATAAATACAAACTTAGTAAATTTTGAGGATACCTTTTTTCTTGAAAATATAATTTATAACGAGCTAAAAGCAAGAGATTATGAAGTCTTTACAGGAAAAACATATAAGGGTGAAATTGATTTTGTTGCAATAAATGGAAGAAAGAAATGTTTTATTCAGGTGGCATATTATTTGGCTGGCAAGGAAACGATTGAAAGAGAGTTTGGTGCTTTTAAGCCAATTAGTGATGCATCACCGAAATATGTGTTTTCATTAGATAGATTTGATTATTCAAGAAATGGAATTGCACATATCAATATTGTTGATTTTCTTTTGGGTAAGAAGGATATTAATTTATCATAACGCCACAAATTAAGAAAAAATTTAAAATTGTGGCTTCTGGAAAAAATCATATAAAAGGGCCAAAGAAACGGACGCCAGAAGATGATGAACATTTCAGCGAGTCATTTGAGAGGATGATACGCATGGCAATTCAGAACAGAGAAGGAGAAAACAATGGCAAAGAATGTCTGAGTACTCTGATTGAGTTTTTGAAAGCGACGTCTTGCACATACTATTAGCAGACAGTATAATAAATACATCGAAGCAGTTTCAAAAAATGAAAAATATTCGATTTTTGAAAGTGGGTGACGATATGAAAACAATTACAAGAGCAAAGTATCTCGACAGAATCATTGAACTGAATGGTACTCCTGACATCAAGATTATCACGGGCATTCGTCGATCCGGTAAGTCCAAGCTGATGCAGGCGTATATTGAGTATCTGAAAAGCCATTTTGAAAATATCAATATTATCTTCATTGACTTCATGGATTTGGCGTATGAAGAAATCAAGGAATACCATGCCCTACACGCTTATGTGGAAGAACATTATCAGGAAAGTAAAACGAACTACCTGTTTGTAGACGAGGTGCAGATGTGCCCCAAGTTTGAGTTGGCAATCAACAGCCTGTACTCTAAGGGAAAATATGACATCTATGTAACCGGCTCCAATGCTTTCCTGTTGAGTGCGGATCTGGCAACTCTGTTTACCGGACGCTATATTGAAATTCATGTGTTTCCTTTCAGCTTCCAGGAATATTGCCAATATTATGATGATGTTAGTGATAAAGATAAGCTCTTTGATGATTACGCTATCAAGGGCGGTTTAGCAGGTTCTTACGCTTACAGAACCGAAAAAGACAGAACAAACTATATCAAAGAGGTCTACGAAACGATTGTTACAAGGGATTTGGTGCAGAAATATGCGCTCCCGGACACTTTGGTTTTACAACGTCTGAGCGAGTTCCTTATGGATAATATCAGCAACCTGACTTCTCCGAATAAGGTCAGTCAGCTACTGACAGCAAATGAGACTCCGACCAATCACGTAACCGTCGGCAAGTACATTAAGTATTTGTGCAATGCTTTTGTATTTTATGATATTAAGAGATACGACATCCGAGGCAAGAAATACCTTGAAAGCTCTGAAAAGTTCTATCTTTGTGACAGCGGTATTCGATATGCAATACTGGGAAGCAGAAATATGGATTACGGCAGAGTATATGAAAACATCGTTTGCATCGAGCTTCTTCGCCGTGGATACGATGTCTATGTCGGCAAGCTCTATCAAAAGGAGATCGACTTTGTTGCTCAGAGAGGCAGCGAGAAGATTTATATTCAGGTCAGCGACAACATTTCCGGGCAGGAAACATTTGAGAGAGAATGCTCTCCTCTGCTTCAGATCCGAGATGCTTATCCGAAAATGATTATTGCCAGAACCAAGCATCCCAAATATAGCTATGAAGGAATCGAAATTCATGATATAGCCGATTGGTTGCTACAAGAATAAACAAGGCGAAATATCTCCGTCATTCTCTTTTGAAATGATGGAGATATTTTTATGTTGATGGAGATTCAGGGCCAGGAAACTGTGTCAGATTGCAAAAATCCTTTCCGAACTTTTTACATAGCAGTCATGCACTTCGGTGTGTGGCTGCTTATTTGCATCTATGCTATCAAAATCAAACAAAAATTGATCTGCATAGCAGTTTGCTATGCAGCGTGTCTCATCCTTTGGGATGATTTACATTTCGAAACAGACTCGTATAATATAATTCGAGACAGGTTACGAAAGACTTATGGCAATCTCGCTCTGTATCAAAGGGAGGGAAGAAATGACCAAAAATATTATCATAAAGACCTCTGTTCAGAAACGGTTTGACAGCTTCATGGCGCATGGCAGAGTCCTTTTTTTCAGCGCACCCTGCGGCTTTGGAAAGACCGTACTGGCGGACGCACTGCTGCGCGGTCGGAACGTGCTGCGGCAAAGTGCAGCAGACCCAGACTGCGTGATTCCACCGTCAGCGCAGGATTGGGACATTCTGCTGATTGACGATCTTCAGTTCATGCAGGAGGAAGCCGGGCAGCAGGCTCTTTGCGAACTGATCCGCTCAAGTCCGGAGCGCCATTTCGTGCTGCTCTCGCGCGGTGTGCCGCCCGGCTGCCTGACGGCGTTTCAGTACACGGGGCTGATGACGGTGTTGGAGGCCGACGACCTGCTTTTTGACGCGGGCGATGTAAGGCGGCTGTTTCAGCTTTCGGGAGTAAACGTAACAGATAGCGAGATCGATGGAATTTTGAAAGAATCCTTGGGCTATCCGCTGGGTGTGGCCATCACGGCGCGGTGCATGTCCCCGGACAAGCCGTGGACACCGGAGCTGGTAGCGCGGGTGTACCACGAGGTGTTCCTCTACTTTGAGACCGCCATCTACCGGCGCTTTGACCTGCCGGTGCGGCGCTTCCTGTTGGAGCTGGCCCCCTTTGAAAGTTTTGACCTGGAAATGGCGCGGATGGTCAGCGGCGATCCCCGTGCCGGCGAACGGCTGGACTGGATTCTTCGATACACTACTATGTTGCGCTACGAAGACTGCCAGCGCTTCCACTTCTGGTCGGGTTTCCGGGCTTTTCTCCTCTGGGAGATGGAACGGGAGTATACCGAGGAAAAGCGCAAAGCGCTCATCAGCCGGGGCGGGCTGTACTATGAGCTGAAGGAGGACTACGCCCACGCCCTGGAATGCTACACCAGCGGCGGTGACCATTCCAAGGTTTCCGAGCTGCTGGTGCGTAATGCAGAACTTCACCCCGGTATGGGGCACTATGCCGAGATGGAAAAATACTACCGCAGCCTGCCGGAGACGGAAATTCTCGCATCCCCCTCTCTGATGCAGGGCATGAGCATGCTCTGCGCGCTGGTCATGGATTACGAAGGCTCGGAGCGCTGGTATGGCGAACTGCAAAAGTTTGTCGAACACTGCGGCAGGCAGGACGCCGCCGGAAAGCAGGCGCGCGGCCGCCTTGCATGGCTGGACATCTCCCTGCCCCAGCGGGGCGTGAAGGGTCTGACGGAAACCATCCCCGCCGTGTTCCGGCTGCTGACGAACAAAGAGGTGGCGCTGCCGTCCTTCTCCGTCACGAGCGCGCTGCCGAGCATCATGAACGGCGGCAAGGACTTTTCCGAATGGAGCAAAAAGGACGACCTGCTCTACAAAACCCTCCGTCTCCCCGTGGAGGCAGTACTGGGGCGGGACAGTGTGTGTCTTGCCGACTGCGCCATTGCCGAGAGCAAGTTTGAAAAGGGCGAGGACGTCGCCGGCCGGATGCTGTCCCTTCTCCCGCAGATGAACGAGATCCGCAACTACGGCACGTCGGACATGGAGTTCGCCGTCAGCGGATTGCTGGCCCGCAGCCAGCTGGCAAACGGGCAGCCCACCGACGCGCGGCGCACTATCATGGTACTCCGTGAGTGCTTTGCCGAGCGCAATTTGACACGCTTTCTGCCCAATATGGACGCCATGCTCTGCCGTATTGACATGCACACCGGCGACCTTGACGCGGCGGACGCGTGGTATCGGGAAAAAGCCCCGTGCGAACCCACGCACCTGAACGTCATGCGGCGCTACCGGTATCTCACGCAGGCAATGGTGGAAATTATGCAGAACCGCCCGGACGCCGCTTTGCTGACGCTCTCACCCATGGAGCCGTACATTCAAAACTGCGCCCGCATCATCGATGGCATTCACCTGAATGTCCTGACTGCCATCGCCCTGCGCCGCAAGAAGGATGAGCGGTGGCGCGAGCGATTGACGGCGGCGCTGGACGCGGCGGCGGAGTACCGATTCATCCGCACCATCAGCGTATACGGCACGGCGGTGCTGCCGCTGCTGGAAGCGCTGGACTGGGACGGCGACAAAGCATGGCGCAAGCGGCTGATGGCAGCGGTGCGGACGCAGGCGGCGTTCTACCCGCATTTCCTCGAACCCAGCCTTGCTCCCGGCGAGGAGCTGACGCCCACGGAACTGCAAATTCTCCATCTGCTCTGCGCGGACAAGTCACAGCCCGATAGTACTTCAATTAAGCCTTACATCAAGGACGACAGCGGCAAGGAAGGCTGGGATGTGATCAAGCCACAGCTTGAAGAAGCTAAGGCAGGCGATACAGTAACGGTTGCCATGAACGGAACGACGGTAGTACCGAAAGATGTAATTGACAGTATCAAGGGCAAAGATACAACACTTGTTCTGGATATGGGAAATGGTCTTTCCTGGAAGATTTATGGAAAGGATATTACTGATGCAGCTGGAGATATTGATTTTGATGTGACAGTCGGAGCCGACGCCGGAAAATCCATTCCTGTGGATGTGATCAATAACGTGACCGGGGAACATTCTTCCTTGAATCTGACTCTTGCTTATGACGGAGAGTTTGGATTTGCAGCCACACTGACCGTCAACATGGAATCAAAGAATGCAGGACTGTATGCGAACCTGTTCTACTACAATGAACAGACCGGAGAACTGGAATTTATCAGCGCCGGACAGATTGATCCGGATGGAAATGTGGAACTTGTATTTACCCATGCATCAGATTACACGATTGTTGTTGATGCCAAGATTATGAGTGATAACGGTCAGGCAGACAACAAATCTGATGAAACCATTCCTGCACCTAAGACAGATGACAGCACTTCAAAATATGCATGGAATAATACGATAATCATTATTATAGGTATCTGTATTATACTGAATGTTTTTGGAGCTGTATTCTATGTAAGAAAAAAGAGTGGTTCTGAGGAAGAATAAGTATCTGACATAGTAATTGAATAAAAGTGGGAATGTGGGAGCGTACTGGCAAAGGGTGTAACAGTATAAACATGAAAAGCGGTGTATGTCTTGATGAAGAGACGTATGCCGCTTATTTGCGTCAAAAATGATAGAAAACTAAAAGAAAAAAAGAAAAAAGAAAAAAACTAAAGAAAAAAAGAAACTAAAAGAAAAAAGAAAAAAAACCTCAGTCTGGAATATTTTTTGTCGGTGAAACTTTTTGCGGGAATACAGCGTCAAAATCGTAGAATATATCAAAAGAATATGTGTTACAATAAATACCGAAAAATAATTGCATGCAGTTTTCAAAAGTGAGGAAAGGATATATGTCGGACAGAAAAAAAGAACAGGCGGTGGAGCGTGCCCTGACGGAAGGGTATGAGAAGTATTACCGTCTTGCTTATAGTTATGTACATAATGAAGCGGACGCGCTGGATATTGTACAGGAAGCAGCCTATAAAGCTATTTTAAAAAGTGACAGCCTGAAGGAGCCGCAATACGTGGAGACCTGGGTGTACCGGATCGTGATCAACGAGGCGTGCAGCTTCCTGCGCAGCCGGAAGGAGAGCGTGGATGTGGAGGAGATCCAGGCGGCAAGTGAAGATATCTATGAAAATATTGATTTAAAGCGCGCAATAGAAAATCTTGACCCAAAGGATCGTGCCATCGTAGTCCTACGATTTTTTGAGGACAGGCAGCTGGAGGAGATCGCGAAGATCCTGGATGAGAACCTGAGTACGGTAAAGAGCAGGCTGTACCGGGTGATGAAAAAACTGCGGCTGAACCTCGAGGGCAGCATGGGCTGAGCAATCCGTAGTCAAAGTCGTGGGATTTTGCCCCGACATCATATATAGGCAGGACATAAGACAGATACAGACAAAGAGATATAGGAAGATATAGGAAGAGATAACATGACCGGTCCGAACCGACCGGGCAGATGGAGAATAGATATGACAGAACAGGAACAGTTGAGACAATTAAAAGAGGAGTATGAGAATATGATAATACCCGAAGCGGGACGGGAACGGCTGCAGGCAGGTATCGACAGAGCCCGGATGGAGAAAAAAAGAGTAGAGCACGCCAGAAGGCGTTCTGCATGGACAGCAGTGGCGGCTGCAGCAGTCGTGATGATCGCACTGCCAAATACCAATATACAGATAGCCCATGCCATGGAAAATATTCCGTTGCTGGGTGGCTTTTTTAGGCTGGTAACAGTGCGGCAGTACAATTACAGTGACGAGAACCATGATGCTGAAGTAGAACTTGCACAGATCAACTATGGAGAAGACGCAGGAGAAGGTGCTTCCGTTGGAGAAGTGGCAGCCACTCCTAAGGGCACAGCAGCCGGAAGTGTGGAAGGTGTCGGACAGGAGGCTGCGGTAGCAAATCTGTCGGAAGACGGTGTGGAAGCGGTCAACCAGGATATGGAGGCTACGGTAGAGGAACTGATCCGTCAGTTCGAGGATACCTTATCCGAGGAAGGATACCATGGTCTGCATGTGTCCCAGGAGGTCGTTACGGACAATGAGAGGTATTACACCGTAAAATTAAGCGTGTTGGAGACGGAAGCCAGCGGCTACGAGAATAATCAGTTTTATACGATTGATAAACAGACGGGAAATGTGGTGACACTGGAAGATCTGTTTGTGGAAGGGAGCGACTATATTTCCGCGATCAGCGAGAACATTAAGACCCAGATGCAGGAGCAGATGGCGGCGGACGAAGGCGTGATCTATTTCCTGGATAATGACGATATGCCGGAATTCAATTTTCAGGGGATCACGGAGCAGACGAACTTCTATTTTAATGAAAAAGACGAACTGGTCATTGCCTTTGACGAATACGAAGTGGCTCCCGGTTCTATGGGAGCACCGGAATTTGTGATTCCGCAGGAAGTGACGGCAGCAATTTTAAAGTAAGCAAAAAATATCTAAATGGGGAAACTCCCGCATATCATGAAACAAAAGGATATGCGGGAGTTTTTTTATGTCATTGATTGTATTGGATGCGGGGCATGGTGGTGCGAACCCCGGGGCCACCTATAATGGAAGAAAAGAAAGTGAGGATGCGCTGGCACTGACACTGGCGGTGGGAAGCATCTTAGAAGAAAACGGAGTGGATGTGTATTACACCCGGACCACAGATATCTATGAGTCCCCCTATCAGAAGGCACAGGAGGGAAATGAGGTGGGAGGAGATTATTTTGTCTCGATCCATCGCAATTCCAGTCCTTATCCGAACCAGTACAGTGGAGTGGAGAGTTTAGTCTACAACCGCTATGGAGCGGCAGCCAGGATGGCGTACAACATCAATGCCGGACTGGAGCAGGTGGGGTTCGTAAATCTGGGAGTGAATGAAAGACCGAATCTGGTGGTGCTCAACAGCACAAATATGCCGGCTGTGCTGATAGAAGTGGGATTTATCAATACGGATGCGGACAACGAACTCTTTGACAGCCGGTTTGATGAGATCGCCCGTGCCATTGCTGATGGAATTCTGGAGAGTGTTCAGCCCACACTACATTCATAAAAGCGTCTGCTGCGCAGCCGGCGCCGCTTTGGCGGCTCACCTTTTATTTCATTTGCGTGGAGCTCCGCTCATAGAATACCACAAACGAGACTTAGAATGCGAGCATCCTAAGTCTTGTCTGCGGCATCCTATGGCTGAACTTTTTACCTAAACCTTACAAATATCTTACCGTACTGCGATATTATGTGAATTTCCTTCATGCTAGTATGTCCTTGTAATCAAGAAAAAGAAAAAACAAACAACATGGAGGAACATTATTATGAGAGTAAGACACAGTAAAGGATTAGCTCTGGTAGGAGCATGTATTTTATTTGCCATGAGTCTGGCAGCCTGCGGCAACAGTGACACTGCAGCAGATGCAGCAAACACAGCATCTTCCGCAGAAGTAAGCACCGTAGCAGAGAGCAGCGTAGCTGCACCCGCTGAGACCACCACAGATCTGTCCGGCAGCATTTCCATGGTAGGAAGTACTTCTATGGAGAAATTAGCCAATGCACTGAGCGAAGCTTTCATGGAAGAATATCCTGATGTAACCGTAACCGCTGAGTTCGTGGGATCCGGCGCGGGCATCGAAGCTGTAACCAATGGAACCGCAGATATCGGTAACTCTTCCAGAAGCTTAAAGGATGAGGAAAAGGCAGCAGGCGTTGTAGAGAACGTAGTAGCTATCGATGGTATTGCAGTATGTGTAGACCCTGCTAACGAAGTAGCAGATCTGACCAAAGAGCAGTTGACCAACATTTACAATGGCACAGTTACCAACTGGAAAGAAGTTGGCGGTGCAGATGAGCCTATCATCGTGATCGGTCGTGAGGCAGGTTCCGGTACCAGAGGCGCTTTCGAAGAGCTGGTTGATCTGGTAGACGGCTGCAAATATGCAAACGAACTGGACAGCACCGGTGCAGTAATCGCAAAAGTAGCATCTACGCCCGGAGCTATCGGATATGCTTCCCTGGATGCTTTGGATGACAGCGTTAAGGCACTTTCCCTGGAAGGTGTAGAAGCTACCGCAGGAAACATCAAGGCCGGCAACTACTTCCTGAGCAGACCTTTCGTAATGGCTACCAAGGGCGAGATCTCCGAGCAGAACGATCTGGTACAGGCATGGTTCGACTTTGTACTGGGTGACGAAGGACAGCAGGTTGCTTCCGAAGTTGGTCTGATCACTGTAAAGTAAAAGCCTCACGCAGAAAAAGGAAAAAAGCGATGAATAGTGGAACACACGCTTCCGTAATGGGAAACAGAAAAAATAAAGCGGTCGTGGAAACTGTGGCACAAATAGTATTTACCATTTGTGCCTTCTTCGCCGTACTGGCGGTAGTTTCTATCACCTTATATATGATCATCAGCGGTACCCCCGCTATTATGAAAGTAGGTCTGGGAGAGATCCTGTTCGGCAGGGAATGGATGCCAACGGCGGCAGATCCGAAATTCGGTATTCTGTGGGTTATCCTGACTTCCATCGTCGGTACGACGCTGGCTATCCTGCTGGGTGTGCCCATCGGCGTGCTGACGGCAGTATTCCTGGCAGAGGTGGCACCCAAGCCCCTGGCTGCCATTGTAAAGCCTGCGGTAGAGCTGTTAGCCGGCATCCCTTCCGTTATCTACGGACTGTTAGGAATCTACTTACTGAATCCTCTCATGTATAAATTAGAAAGACTGATCTTCCAGGGATCCACGACACACCAGTTCACCGGCGGTGCAAACCTGCTGTCAGCCGTGATCGTACTGGCGATCATGATCCTGCCCACTGTGATCAATATCAGTGAGACTTCCATCCGGGCGGTTCCTGCAGGAATCAAATCCTCCTCTCTGGCCCTGGGAGCCTCCCATGTACAGACTATTTTCCGCTCCATCCTTCCGGCAGCAAAATCCGGTATCGTGACGGCTATCGTTCTGGGAGTGGGACGTGCCATCGGCGAGGCTATGGCGATCACACTGGTATCCGGTAGCAGCGTCAATGTGCCGTTGCCATTTAACTCCGTGCGATTCCTGACCACAGCTATTGTCAGCGAGATGGGATATTCTTCCGGACTGCACAGACAGGTGCTGTTCACCATCGGACTGGTGCTGTTTGTATTTATTATGATCATCAATATCGTACTGAATAAAATACTGAAAAAGGGGGCGGATGACAATGAATAAGGACACCTTATATGTAAAAAGAAAACGCCCCACAGACATGCTTTTGCTGGCAGCCATTTATGTCTCTGCCACACTGGCGGTGGCATTTTTACTGGGAATTATCCTGTATGTCTTCGTAAAGGGCATCCGCACCGTTAACTGGGCATTTTTAACGACGGTGACCAGTGCCAGAAAGCAGACCACCGGTATTGCAGGCAACCTGTTGAATACCCTGTACATCATCGTGATCACTCTGTTGATCGCGACCCCAATCGGCGTGGGAAGTGCCATTTACCTGAATGAATATGCAAAACCCGGCAAGCTGGTCTCCATCATTGAGTTCACCACGGAGACACTGTCCGGTATTCCTTCTATTATTTTCGGCCTGTTCGGTATGATCTTTTTCGGAGAGACTTTGGGCTTCGGCTATTCACTGCTCACCGGTTCCTTTACCCTGACACTGATGGTGCTGCCCCTGATCACAAGAAATACGCAGGAAGCATTGCGCACCGTGCCGGACAGTTATCGTACCGGTGCGTTGGGAATGGGATCCACGAAATGGCATATGATCCGGACGATTCTTCTGCCGTCTTCCATGCCAGGTATCGTCACCGGTATCATTCTGGCACTGGGACGTATCGTGGGAGAGTCTGCGGCCCTGTTGTTCACTGCGGGAAGCGACTACAAGCTGCCGAAGTTCACCGGAGTTTTCGGAGACAATCTGGCAAAGCTGGCTCACAAGGCCATGGAGTCTGGTGGTACCCTGACCATCGAATTGTATTTACAGATGCAGAAGGGACAGTATGATAATGCTTTCGGTATCGGTTGTGTTCTGATCATTATCGTATTGATCCTGAACCTCCTGACCAAGCTGGCGGCGAATAAACTGAGACGAGAGTAAGAGAAATCACAAGAAGGAGAAAACATATGGCTAACAGTAAAATATCCGTGGAAAACTTAAATCTCCATTATGGAGAGAACCACGCACTGAAAGATGTAAATATGGAGATCGCAGACCACGCCATTACCGCATTTATCGGTCCCAGCGGCTGCGGCAAATCTACTTTTCTACGTTGCCTGAACCGGATGAATGACCTGGTGGACGGCTGCAGAGTCGAAGGAAAAGTAATTCTGGATGGAGAGGACATTTACGATAAGCGGGTGGATACCACACTGCTTCGTAAAAAGGTCGGCATGGTATTCCAGCAGCCCAACCCTTTTCCCATGTCCATTTATGACAACATCGCCTACGGTCCCAGACTGCACGGCATCAAGAATAAAAAGGAACTGGATGAGATCGTGGAGCGTTCTTTGCAGGGTGCCGCTATCTTTGAAGAGGTAAAGGATCGCCTGCACAAATCCGCGTTGGGACTGTCCGGTGGACAGCAGCAAAGACTGTGTATTGCCAGAGCACTGGCAGTATCTCCGGAGGTACTTTTGATGGATGAACCCACCTCCGCACTGGACCCGATCTCCACGCTAAAGATCGAGGAACTGATGGAGACACTGAAGAAAAAATACACCGTGGTCATCGTAACCCACAATATGCAGCAGGCAGCCCGTGTGTCGGATGACACCGCATTTTTCCTGGTAGGGGAAGTCATAGAGAAAAATGCAACCTCCGAGATCTTTGCAAGACCTCAGGACAAACGGACAGAAGACTACATCACCGGACGGTTTGGATGATTTTGGATGAGAAGATAGGAGGAATGGGAGATGTCACCCAGAGTATTATTTGAACAGGATCTTGAGACTTTGAAAAATAAAGTATCTGAGATGGGAGAGCATGCGGAGATCAGTTATGACCGTATGGTGTATGGAATTCGTGAGAACAAAGAAGACATTCTGAAGACACTGTTGAATACAGATCATACCATGGTGGATATGCAGCGAAGTATAGAAGCTATGTGTCTGAGCCTGCTGACCAGACAGCAGCCGGTGGCCAGAGATATGCGTCTGGTATCCGCAGCGCTGAAAGTGGTACCGGATATTGAACGGATCGGAGACCATGTGGCAGATATTGTGGAACTGTACCTGCGTATGGGCAACATGAATCCCGAAGGAAAACAGGAACATCTGTTGCTGGAGATGATGGAAGAAGCCAAGGAGATGATCCACAATTCGGTGGAGGCATTTGTGGAAGGTGATGAGGCAAATGCAAGAAAAGTAGTAGAACATGATGATGTGGTAGATGATCTCTTCAACGAAGTCAAAACGGAAATGATGCAGGCTATCAGAGAGCAGAACCTGGATGCGGATCGTGTGGTGGATTATCTGATGATGGCAAAGTATCTGGAAAAAGTGGGTGACCATGCGGTAAATATCGCAGAGTGGGCCATCTTCCGCATGACCGGAGATATGGGAGGTGCGAGATTGTATTAGGATTCGATAATCTCGGTAACGATGCAGAGCCCCAATTCGCAAAACTGCTCCTGCGGAGCGTTCCTTTTGCTCATTGAGGCTTGCTCGCCAAAGAACTATTGTTCTATGCTCTTACAGATGCCAGCATCTGACGAGCATAGAACAATAGTTCATGGCTCTGTATCGTTACAACTTTACATAAATTTTACATTCACTGGTAACGAATTTTACATAAGCAAGATAAAGTGTAGATAGAAACCAAAAATGTAAAGTATGTTATGTAAAATGAGAGGATTAGAGTATGAGCTTTTTTGATTTACTGAAGATGGTAGGAGGACTTGCATTATTCCTGTATGGAATGAATCTGTTGGGTGACGGACTGTCCCGGGCATCTGGCGGACGATTAGAACGCATTCTGGAGAAACTGACCAACAACCCGTTAAAGGCAGTGCTCATGGGTGCGGTGGTCACCGGTGTGATCCAGTCCTCCTCCGCTACCACTGTTATGGTAGTCGGATTTGTCAATTCCGGTATTATGAGTCTGAAACAGGCAGTAGGTATCATCATGGGTGCCAACATCGGTACCACGGTGACCTCCTGGATCTTAAGTCTGACGGGCATTGAGAGCGATGCTTTCTGGATCCGTATGCTCAAGCCCAGTTCTTTTTCCCCGATTTTAGCGATCGTGGGTGTGGGTATTTTACTGTTTTCCCATAAAGACAAATTAAAAAATGCGGCAACCATCCTGGTGGGCTTTGCAATTCTGATGTTTGGCATGGATTCCATGAGCGCGGCAGTTTCACCGCTGGCAGAGGTACCGGAGTTTACCAATCTGCTGATCGAGTTCCAAAATCCCGTATTCGGTGTGCTGGCAGGACTCATTCTCACAGCGGTGATCCAGTCTTCTTCCGCATCCGTAGGTATTTTGCAGGCACTGTGCATGACCGGAGCGGTAAGCTTTGGCGCAGCAGTTCCCATTATCATGGGACAGAATATCGGTACCTGTGTTACCGCCATGATCTCCGGTATCGGTGCTTCCCGCAATGCAAAACGTGCGGCTCTGATTCATCTGTATTTTAATATTATCGGAACGATCCTGTTCCTGGGAGTGTTCTATACGGTCAATGCCATTCATCCCTTTGCTTTTCTGGGAGAAGTGGCAACACCTTTTGGAATCGCAGTAGTTCACAGCTGCTTCAATATCGCGGCTACGCTGGTATTGCTTCCCTTCTCCAACGGTCTGGTGAAGCTAGCCTGCCTGACGCTGCCGACCCATGAGGACGTGAAGGAAATGTCCGAGACAGACAAGACTTTAAGCTTACTGGATGTACGTTTCCTGGAGAAGCCTGCCTATGCCGTAGAGCAGAGCAGACTGGTGGCTTCTGTGATGGCGGATAAGTCCAGGGAAGCCATGGATCTGGCTATGGAGCTGCTGCATAATTTCGATGAGGCGAAAGCAGAGCAGGTGGCACAGATGGAGACGGATGTGGACCGCTTCGAGGATGAACTGGGAACCTATCTGGTGAAATTGAGTTCCAAACAGCTTTCCAATAAGGATAGTGAGACTTTAAATACGATTCTGCACTGCATCGGCGATTTTGAGAGAATTTCCGATCATGCCCGCAACATCAAGGAAGCGGCACAGGAGATGCATGACAAGCAGCTGGTATTCTCCGAGAAGGCGCAGGAGGAACTGAAGGTATTCGAGAGAGCGGTACACGATGTGCTGGATCTTACCATGACCAGTTTTAAGAACGGAAATCTGAATCTGGCAAGACAGGTGGAGCCGTTGGAGGAAGTCATCGATGGACTGAGCCTGGATGTGAAGCAGCGCCATGTACGCAGACTCCGTAAGGGAAAATGTACCATTGAACTGGGCTTCATCTTATCCGATGTCATTACGAACTTTGAGCGTGTCAGCGATCACTGCTCCAATATTGCAGTCTGTCTGGTACAGGTGAATGAGGATGAATTCGATACCCACGCTTACCTGGATGAACTGCGCCAGGAAGATAACAAGGACTTCCAGAGCAAAGTGCTGGCATGCCGTGAGAAATACCAGTTACCGCCCACAAAGCAGGAACGTCTTGCGGAAAAGAATGCAAAACTGCTTGCGGAGTGAGGATTTACCGAGGTATAGTTAAGAAGAGAAAGCACAGTCAGAGAGGAGTGCTGTGAGATGGCTTTGATCTATGTAGTAGAGGATGACAAAAATATTCAGGAGATCGAGACCTTTGCCCTGGCCAATGTGGGCTATGAGGTAAAAGGTTTTGATTCCGCCATGGATTTCTATGAGGCGCTGAATGATACCACACCGGATCTGATTTTATTAGACATCATGCTGCCGGACGAGGATGGTCTGAGCATTGTGAAAAAGCTACGTACCAGACAGGACACGGTGCTGGTGCCGGTGATCATGGTCACGGCGAAGACCACGGAGATCGACAAGGTCAAGGGACTGGATCTGGGGGCAGATGATTATATTACGACAACGGGCGGTATTGTACCTTCCCGCACGCCATCGAGTTCCTGAACAAGCGGTACGAGGATATTTTCCCGAT